>JAAUYH010099428.1_pt1 | contig 12881 bp, 14 predicted proteins | sample 7278061 | NCBI WGS metagenome assembly JAAUYH01 (sample SAMN14350203, study PRJNA611818) | marine sediment metagenome | isolation source: surface marine sediment (0.6m) | place: French Polynesia: Moorea | collected 2018-08
GCCCATTAACCCTGACGGGTTTAAATGGGTGTCCTCATCTGACTTTCAAGATAGAGTAATTCTTTGTTCTTTGTGGTTGATATTTAGCTTAGAGATATTATGTTTGTATCCTATGACTGACACTAGATTTAAGCTTTTAATTAATTCTTGGCGATCGCATATTAGAGAATGAGCAAATGTGCTAGGTATTAGACTTTCGTAAGGAGGGTATTGTCCGATTAATTTTAGAGTTGTCAGGGTGCGAGAATTCCCTTCAAAGACAATTTGTGTATCGTCGTAGCGTAGTCGAAAGGTTTGTTGAGGTTCTGCTTCATCTTTTAGCATTTTTTCTAATTCTTTTAAGGCTTTAGTTGGAATAGTTACAGCAAATTCAGGAAGTTCAATTTGAGAGCTTTTTGATTCTTCTGAGTTGTCGAGAAAGATTTGAACTACGGATAGACGGTGGGCATCAGTAGCAGCAAATTCTAGGGTTGTTGTGTTTTTGGAAGATATATGAACTCCTGTCAGTATTTCTTTAGATAGTTCGGTACTAGCTGCAAATAGAGAATTTTTTAAGCCTTCGACAAACGAGGTAATAGGTAAATCAATGGTGTTTTCAGTACTGACTACAGGTAACTCGGGGAATTCTTCTGCATCCATGCCATTAATTTGTAATTTACTAGATGTAGTACTGAGAGTTGCTACTAAGTTGCTGTGGTTTTGGGAATTATCACAAGTTAAGGTAATTTCTATCTCTGGCAACCGAGATACTATGTCATTGAATAGTCTGGCTGGTAGAGTGATAATTCCTGCTTCTGTAATATTTGCTGTGAAGCTGGTACGAATTCCTATGCAACCATTAAAAGCGGTTATGGTTATTTTTTGAGTAGTTTCATTTGCTTCTAGTAATACGTTACCTAATACTAGAGGTTCGGGGCGAGAAGGAATAATATTACTGAGTAAAGCTAAATTTTTTTCTAATTCGTTTTTTTGGCAAGTAAATTTCATTTTTTCAATTTTAATTCTCTAATTCTGTCTTGTATTATTAGAAGCTCGTTAGAGCTTAGTTAAAAAAATCAGGTTAATTTTAGTTAAATTAATCTGATTTTGGGTTAAATTTTCTTAGAAGAATTATTCTTCTAGTAAACCTAGATTTACTCCTAAATTTTTGAAGTAAGTTTTCTTAACAGACTTGCCTTTCAAACGTTCACTGGTACTAATCTCTTGAATGATCTTCCCCACTCCATCATGACCTAACCCTCTAAGTATTTACTGAGAGCCCAAAGGGGATGGTTCCGTAGTGATTATTCTATTTCTACCTTTTAAGATTTTTGTTGTGAGAAGAAAGTCTTTTCGTTGCTTCCCCAATAATTTCAATTTTATATAGAATTGCCGAAAGGGTTTTTTCATCGGTTTCTAAATCGGCTTGGCTCATTCCATCAGAGAATTCTAGAACTTTTTGTCCTGCGTCAAAGATATCTAGTAGTAATGCTTCATCTCTGGTCATAAATCAATTTGGCCGTTCTGAAAATTTCTGCGCGTCTTATCCAATTCTGGCTTTTTTCGATGGCTTCTTTAAAAATAAAATCAACTTGGCGTCCAAAAATTTCCTCTAGTTCTTCTTTCATACTTACAATTTCAAGTCCCCATCTAGCATCAGGAGTGAATTCTACCATCACATCAATATCACTATCGGGGCGAAAATCATCTCGCAGCACTGAACCGAATAAATAAAATTCCTGTATTTTCCATTTTTGACAGAATTGGGCGATTGCTTCTTGAGGTATTGTGATTGCTATTTTATTAAGTAAAGGTTTGAATCCTGAAATTCTGATTTCTGGCATTTCTAATTCTTGAGATTTTTGTTAATTAATATTTTGGGATTCTTATTAGGGGGCGTGGGAGCGCTACTTGATATGACTTAATTGGTGAGTGAGATCGCCGCTCTGGTAGTGGGAGTGCCGATGATTAACGATTGCCAATTTCAACTGCTTTCTTATGAAGGTTTCGACCTAAAAAAAAGTGACTACACCTAGGATGTTATTTAACCTTTTGCTCTTTGTGATTTATTGTGAAGAGAAAAATATAACCAGACTCTAAAAAGGAATCGGGTTTGAACTAATGAAAACCAAGATGATGAGTGATATTTAAGCTGAGATTTCTATTTTTACTAAGCCTCTGCCAATTTTTTCTATAAAATCCGATTTATTGGAAAACCCATATTCTCCTACGAGTTGATCAAATCCATGCCAGCCTTCATCTGTTACTGTGACAGTCCTCGTTTTTTTCTTGCTGTCATATTTTCTAGGTCTGCCCTCATGAATCAAATTAGCTAATGTATTTGGATGTTTTCCCTGTTCATATTTTTTTCTGGCCATTTTGGTTTTCTTTTTGACGTATAAAATTTTTATATTTCTATTTTACAGATATGTATAATAAAACGCTTGACACTTTTATTAATACATATGTATAATAAAAGCCTGGGAAAAGGCGATCGCTTTTGGGTTAGCCTCCTTTTGTACGATCTCCTTTCTTTAATTTCAAAGTCAAAATATCAATCACAGAAAAACTATAGACTTCTTGCAGAAGTCTAATATCTGGCCAAGAAAAATAACTTAGTCTTTGCCTAGTGCATTTTCAACAAAGGTGTTGTAATGTCTGAAATTACTGTATTGGAATCATTGGAATTTTTAAGTCCAGAGGAGGAATCAGAACGTCTCCGATTAGAACGACAAGTTGAAAGAGCTTTTTATCAAGCTGGATTAGCTTTGAAGACTTTGAGAGATAAAAAGCTGTATCGTTCTAACCACTCTACTTTCCAAGAATATTGTCGCTCTCGGTTTGGATTTACTAGAAGGTCTGCATATTATCTAATTGATGCTGTGGGAATTGTAGATAACCTAAAAAAAAGTGAACTAAAAGTTCACAAATTACCTACTTCTGAAACACAATGTCGTCCACTAAAATCTCTTGAACCTCAACAACAGAGAAAAGCCTGGACACAAGCAGTAGAGAAAGCTAATGGAGGAGTGCCATCAGCCAAGATTGTTAAAGAGGTTGTGAACCAAATAAAAGAGAAGGATAGGGGAACTGAAATTGAGAACAACAGTAGTACATTTTCTAGTAACGATAATGGTCGCCAAATCAAATCTAAAATAAGATTTGTTGCTTTGGAAAATCCTACTGTGGGACAAAGAGTTAGAATCTGTAGCCAACACCCTCTATTTCCCCAACAAGAGGGAACAATTGCTCAATTACCCAATAATAGGAGTGGGATTGTGGAATTGGATAACCAGCAAAGAGAATTAATTGAGATTAAAGATTTGGAAATTCAGAGAATTGTAGATAGTAATGGTAATGTTACTCCACCTTCTGAAGGTCTTAACTATACTCCTGGGCCTGGTATTGAGTATTATGTAAAGGTACAGGAAGATACTTGGAATGAGTTGAACGAGTATGCTGCTGAAATTGGCGCACCAACTTTAAATGGAGCTATCAGAAGGCTTCTTGAGGAAAGAAATTCGTGAAAATCACTATTCCTTCTGGATATCTTTTCCTTATCCTGGGTATTGAGCTCTACATCTCTAGTCTGGCCGACTCAAATGGCTATAGCCGAATGCCGCTAACTTAACTCCCGCGATCGCCAAGAGGGTTTTTCCTGAATTATTATTTCACAAAATACAAGCGCAATAAAAGTTAAGTTTTAACCCGTTCAGAGTATATTCCCCCTTCGAGAAGAAGTAGGGAAGGATCAAACAATAAAACTAGTAAGAGTTTGATAGGCGTGATGAATTTGTCGGAAAGCTTCAGCCGAACCACCACTATCAGGATGAGTTTCCAAAGCACGTTGACGGTAGGCTTTTTTAAGGTCTTTATGAGTAAAAGGAACAGTTAAACCTAAGAGTTGAAGATAAGCTTGATGGGCCAAGGTAGAAGCGGTGGAGCGATGCTGACGTGAAGAACTTGTTTTCTGTTGTTTGTATTGTTTATGTTGTTGTTGTTTCTGTTTCGGTTCTTCTTTAATTCCCCAACGTTGTTCAAAATATGAAAGCCATTCCTGTTTATGAATTTTAATGGTGGTAAAGATAGTAGCCAGATCGGCAAATCCATGCAGTTCTCGAATCTTATAGAATGCCCATCCTGGAGAGTAGTGAAAAATAACAGATAACCAGCAAATTTCAAGAGTTGAAGGAGTAAATTCTTCGGTTAATTTATACCAAATCCAACCAATTTTGTACCCTCTTTTTCGTTGTTGTTGGAGGTATTGAGCAAAAAGAGAGAGGAACTCGGAGCGAATACCAGCAACATCTTCAGTTTTTTGTTGGTGATGGTCAGAACTAGAGGAATCAGAGGAATGATTTGAATAACTTTTCTGTTGATAAGATTCAGTAGAGCGTGATTGATAGTCAGGTGGAGAATAGACTTTGGCGCTCGCCATAAAATCCTCTGGAGAAGTGCTAAAATGCCAAGCTCTTTTTCCTTTCATTCTCCACTTGCCAGAGTTTGGAGAATAATAAAAATGTCTGCCTTCAATAAGACAGAAATAAACCCAACTTCTTAATTCAAAGTAAATTCCAGAAGTCCGAAAAATAGATTCGATTTTGACCCAATTTTCTTGCATGGGAAAGTAATTTGTTGAAGACTAATTATGACTGGCTTTTTTAAAAAAAACTTTTTTCTTATTTATTTATGATTAATTTTACCCTTCACTTGCCCTTAAGTCGAAGCGGAGCGGGCATCTTTCACAGCAGTTTTCATTTTTTGCATAGAACATAAAATTTCTAGCTTTGAGGCAGGAGGCAGGAGTTAGGTTTTAGAGTGTTCCACTCATTTGAAAACCGCTATCAGAAGTCAAAAGAAGACGGAGTGCGATTTTGAGCATCAAGCCAAGCACGATTTAAAGCCCACGCTAGTTGACTTTTCAAAGAATTAGCAATTTCTGCTGATAATTCCTGTTGTTGGGCATAGAGTTGTTCCTTAGAGAGAGATTCTAGGAGAGATGGGGGAAGACAGTCTTTAAGGAATTGTTGTGCGGTCTGATTAGCAATTTCAGTAGCCAGAGTCTTAATCTCAGCCCTTTGAGTATTGATGGGATGAGGAAGAGATTTAATAGTCTCGGCTTTAGTGGGAGACTGGGCAGGTGCAGAAGGAGCAACTGAAAGGGGTGAAGGAGCACCTCGTCTTCTTCTTCTAGGTCTAAGTGTTTCTTCTGCAACCTCATCCAACGGAGAATCGGCCGCTGGTTCTTCTTTATTAGCTTTTGCCTTATTTAGTGCGATGTATTCACTCATGGTTACATACACAACAGTCCCAGGCTCGTAGTTACTAACCCTACCTCCCCTGATCCTTCTTCCATTCACCAAAGGGATTAAAAACTCCTCAGTTGATTTATTTTGAGTATCCCCCTCTCTTCTTCTTCGTCTTCTTCTTACTGGAATTTCATCCATATTTTCACCATAGTTTGTAATTGGAACTAATCAAAATTATCAGTATATCTATTAGAATTAGTATTAGCTTTTAGCACCTTTTATCTCTTGCCTCAACAAGACCAAGGTAGTACTCATGCAAGAGGTATAACGGATATTTTTGCTTCTGCAAAACCTCTTCTAATGAATAGAAGAGGTTTAGTGAGTGGCTTGAAACTTGAATGGATATTGAGGTATCAAAAGTTGAACTGAAGCTTGGCTGTGATGTTGTTTTGAAGGTTCTGTAAGGTTTGAGCTTTTGCTTCTTTGCTAGTTATGATTTCTGCGTAAGATTGTACTTGGAAATTTAAAGCTTTGAAGCATTTTTTGAGATCTTCAACGTCTTCAGTATCTCCGTCATAAATTAGTCGGTTGACTTTTCTGTTGTAGAGATACTCAAAAGCTTTTTCAAAAGCTTGTGTACTTGATGGAATTCCTGGTCTTACTAGTTCATAGACTTTAACGGCTGGAATATTATTTTTATCGCAGTAAATTCTGATTAGTTCGTCTTTTTTCTTTTGTTCACTGCGGGAAAGACATCTTAAGTAAATTAATGCGCCAGTATTTTTCTTGAGTTTTTGATAGGCACGACTTTTAGTAAAATTTTCTATGGCTTCTGGAGTCAGATATTTTCTGTTGCTTACTCCATTGGTGAAAAATTGTAAATCACCATTTTCTAAGGCTTTTTTAATATTATCGCTTGATATTCCTAAAATGTCTTTGGCTATTGAAAGGCTGATTCTTTTTTTCATGATTTGGAATTTTAATTGTTATTTGTTAAGTTAATGACTCTCCAATTTGATAGGTAAGTTGTGCCATTGCATTTGGTTTTAAGGTAAAATATGTTGCTATTGGTTTGAGAAAGCTTATTAGTATCTAGGTTGATTATTTTTGGCTCATTTTGATTCAAGTCATCTAAGTTTCTACTTTCATAATTACTGTAGTCTTTGTTTCTAATTATTAAGACCGCCGAATCCAAGGGAGTTTCGTTTTTGTTGAGGGTAATTTTGATTTGATTATCATTGATATTTTCAATTGTGAAATCATCACATTTGCTTCCTCTAGTTCCTGTACCAACTGTGTTACTGGGTTGGTTCTTTTCTGGAGGATTGAAAGGGTTATTGATTTGGGATTCTTCAGCTCCACTTATAGAACTATTAAGTCCTATAATTAGTAGGACTAAAAAATTTATTTTCAATTTCATAATAGGGAATCTTATCAGATTGTATATCAAGTTATTGGATTCGTGTCTTATTTCTATCAATATTAATATTAATCTTTGAATTTTATTTTTACTTTATACAGAAGTTTTTGATCTTAGTATTTATTCTTAAGTGGTTTTGCTTAATATTTAATTGGATTTTGAATTTAATTATAATTGGTTATAGGATTTAAAACTGAGTATCTAATAAAATGCTAACTCGTTTTTCTTTAGAAACTATTACTTTTCCAGAAATCCTTATAGAGATTGCTGATAATAATGTATCAGGGGTTTTGCGAGTAGTTTGTCTAGAGGGCAAATCTGTTGATTTACATATAAAGTCAGGTTGCCTGGTTTATGATTCGGATAGTTGTTTAAACCATATTTATAAGTTGTTTAGCAACCGAACTGCTGAGGTGAGTTTTGAGCCAGGTAGTATTAAGCTCGAAGGTAAATCTATTTTATTGGAAATTTTAGTAATTAAGGGTTTAAGTCGTCTTAAGGACTGGAGTAGCTTAAAGGATAAATTACCTGGTTTATCCAGTGTTTTAGTTGAAACGGGAGAATATCGCTCGGTAGTAGCCGAATTATCTCCTTTGAATGCAGCTATTTTGAAGCAGGCTGGAACCAATAAATCTCTCAAAGGGATTGCTAGGGAATTGGGCTGTTCTAGGGAACAAGTTTTGCACTCTGTTTATTTGTTATCTATTTTGAATTTAGTGGAGGAAGGGAGTTCTCCGAGTTTACGTAGTTGGATGCCTCGCTTTGATTTAGATCTAGCTTGGATGGGGTCTTTTGTTATTGGTTCTTTTGTCTTGTTAATGACCCTTAATTTTGAAGCTTTGGCTGTAATTGATTTGAAGTTGCTAGATTTTTTGATGGCTAATGGTAGAAAGCAATCGAAGGAAACCCAAGTAGCTTTAGTAACTATTGATGAGAGCGATCTTGCTGCTTTGGGAGAATATCCTTTAGCAGATGGTACGTTGAAGACGGTTTTGGAAAAGATTGTTGATTCTGGGGCTTCTGTAGTAGGGGCTGATTTGTACCGTAATTTGAAAGTTGGTGCTGGTAGTTTAGAGCTAGAACAGTTTTTTATTGACCATGACAATGTATTTGCTGTGGAAAAAGCAGTAGCAGGTTCAAGATTTGAAGGAGTTGTGCCTCCTAATCCTGTTTTGGCAGAGTTAGGTAGATCGGTTTTGAGTGATGCGGTGGTAGACGCTGATGGTTCGGTGCGACGGGGATTACTTTCTGTAGTGAAGGAAGAAGAAGTAATCTTAACTCTGGGAGCTAGATTGGCTGTGGAGTTGTTGCAAAGGGAGGGGGCAACTATTGAGCGAGAAGGGGACAGTATTGTGATTAACGGTAATAGAGTTGCTTCTCTTGTTCAAGGGAATGGTATTTATCAGGATGTGGGAGGGTATCAAATACTATTAGATCGGGTTATTACTGATTTTTCTACTGTTACTTTGTCTGAGCTTTTGGCCGATGATTTTGATAGAGGTGTTTTGGAAGGGAAGATTGTTATTTTAGGTTCTGTTGCAGCTTCTCTTAATGACTTTGTTCGTATGGGGGGAGAGGAACAGCCAGGGGTGTTTCTTCATGGTAATATTGCCAGTCAATTACTGGCGATCGCTAAGGGAGAGGTTCAATCAATTAGTTTTTTAGAGAAGAAGTCGGTCTTTATTGCTTTAATTGCTTATTATTTATTGATTTTATCAGTTTTTAGACGAGTTTCTTATCTGAAAACTAATAAATTTAAGATTTTTTATTTATTATCTGTTCTGGGTTCTATTCTTGTTCCTTATGTGATTGGTTTGATTTTACTGTCAACTTCTACAGTTGTTCCTATATCTAACTTTTATTTGGCTTCTGGGATAGGTTTAGTGTCAGCTTTACTGTTGAAAAGACCAGATTTAGATAGTTCTTTTCTGGATAAAACTACTCAATTACCCAATAATAGATACTTTTTTAAAGCTATTGAACAATCTTTGGCTTTATCTAGAGCTTATGAATCTTATAATTTTAGTTTAATTGTGTTTAAGATTAATGGATTTAAAGTTTATTCTGAGGTGAGTTCTGTCAGTTCTTTAATTCAAGCGATTGTCGAGATAATTGAAAAAGTTTTGCAAGATGTGGAGTATTTGATAGCTCGTTTGAATCCAGATCGTTTAGGGTTATATATTCCACAATTAGACCAGCAAGGAGCATTGAAGTTAAGAAGATTTATGAAGGACAAGTTAGCTGAAAAAGCCGAATGGGTTTCTATTGGGATTGCTAGTTTTTGTTCTGATGACTATATTTCTGTGATTGAAATGTTGGCAACAGCGGATAGTGACCTTTTGAATCAAGGTTCGGCTTCATCTTAACTTGATCTATTTAAAGAAGTGATGAAGTTAATAACATTTGGGGTCGTCTTTTTGGAAGACGATCTTTTTTTTATTGTTCTTGTCGATAGGATGATGATAACTATATTCGAGAGGATAGATATGAGGGTTAATTTTAATGTTGAAGATTTTTTATGTGAGCGTTGTGACGGAATTGTAAACGTTACTGAGTTTGTGGTTTATCGAGAAGCTTTAGATATTCAAAGTAAAAATTCTGCTTACAAGAATTTGAATTTGAAAGAGGTTGTGGCTTTATCTTTGAATAAATTACCTGTAGCTTATGCTTCTAATCGTAAGGGATATAATCATCAGATGTTAAAGCTACGTTCTCAACGTTATCCTATTCGGGAAGTGATTAAGCAATCTTTTAAAACTGTAGCGAGTAATCCTTTAATTATTGGGGGTGACAATCCTATTACCTTTAGACAAGTTGGGGATGATTTAGAATTAGCTACAGCGAGAAAGACTCTGAGATTGATTAATCGCATATTAGGAAAAAATTATAATTGGCTTCAATTATTTGTCTGGGTGAAGAAAGTTAAGCAAGAGGAACGTAATTTGAGAAAACCTCTTAAAAGTTTCAGGAAATCTCTAGGTAATCCCAGAAAAACAATTAACTTAGCTGCTTAATTTTATCAAAAAATATAGTTTTTAAAGCTTTGTTGGTTAAGGATTTTTAGCTATTAGCTAATAGCTTGAGTCCTAAAGAATGGAATTTTTACAATTCAATATCTTGTTTTTTCTTAATCTGTTGTATGTGGGATGGGGTTTGGTTAAACTCTATCTCACTTTGTTCGATAAATGATTCTAGATATTGAGAAAAATTAATATCTTCCCATTCAAATAGTTGAGTTTTATCTACTGAGATAGTTTTTCCTTGATTAACAGCATTGATGGTATTTTGAGCTTGATCTGAGTCAAAAATGATTCGGTGTTTTGAGATTAGTTTGGGAAAACTGGCATTATGTAATTTGCTTCCAGCAAAGGGTTGCAGTCCAGCTATTTTGTAACTGATACGTTTTCTTCCTTTGTCGGTAATTTTTGGTTGAACATCAATTCCTAAATGCTGTAGTCGAGCTACAAAAGTTTTGAAGTTAGGCTTGTCTTTGGTAGCTTGGTCGATAGCACCTTGAAGCTTGATTTTATTGGGGATGAGTTCTAAATTGTTTTCCTCTAATGCTGCTTGGACTTTTTTTAAGTTTCTAGTTGATATTTGTTTACTAGCAACTTGGGATGGTTCTACTTGAGTTAAGCACCATTCTTGTTCTAGTTGTCGTAAAATTTTTTCTAATCTTCTTTTATCCCAACCATCTTTAGTTCTGGTGCCATCATGAGCAATCATGTTAAGAACAATGTGAAAATGATTATGCTGATGTTTTTCTTCCTTGTGTTTGATGATGGCATGGCTATTTTGGGTATAGCCTAGTCTTTTTATTACTTGATCGGTAATAATCATTGCTAGGCTATCGTCTATTTCACCATCTTCGGGAGCGAAGCTGAGGATGATATGTTTAACTGGTTTTTTAGTACTAGGTCTAAAAGAAGCAAAAAACTGAAATTCTTGAGCTAGTTCTTGCCAATTGTGAGTACTCCCTGTGGTAAATAAGATTTCTGCTCCTTTGCGGTTTATTTTTTGACCTTGGTATTTTTTTGTTAATAAGTATTCAAATAAATCTTTAAAACTTGAAGATGTAGGGGGTATTTTTCCAATCACGAAGTGAACCTCTCACGAAGTGAAACTCTCAATTTTAACCTCCGGCTTTGATTAAATTTTGGGTATCTTGAATTAATTTCATAGCATCTTTAGTTAGGCATTCTATTTGACGTATTGATTGAGTGTTAGGTATGAATCTTGGCAGAGCTTGATGCTTTAATTTGGCATCATTAAGAACTCTCGCAATTTGGTTTAAGTTATTGCCTATGGCATTAAATTCTTGTTTAGTTTCTTCTAGTAGTTGGTAATATTGCCAGTTTATTTCTGGTATTTGTGACTGATTGGGTATTTCTATTTTTAATCCTAATCCTGCTCTGGTTAAAAATTCAGTTCTGGATAATCTAGCTGCTTGGGCTTTTTCGTCGATTATTGCTAAATCTTTTTTAAGAATTTTTAGGTAAATTGGAGTTCTTTTTTCTTTGATATTTCTGCTTCTATATCTTGTTTTTGGGGACGGCATAAAAAAATAATTCTCATCATTATATACTTATTATTATTGTCGTTTTAAATTAGGATTAAAACCGTAGTTCTACTGAAAGTTAGATTGAACAGTTTGGGTTGTTGCATTAATAGTTTGAGTTGTTGGCAACTCAATTGGTTCTTGAAAACTTTCCAGGTGTAAATTTTTCTCAGGCTTGGTATTTGTTGGGCAATTCTGAAGACTTGTCCGAAAATTAAATTTATGGGAAAAAAGATAGAAAAATGACAAAGATATAACGATTATTTGATGGTCAATCCTTTAGAACACATTCGTCTTCATCCAAAACTAGCCAAGCAACTTATCGGTCTGACTTTACCTCAGTTAGAACAGCTCATTAAGAAGGCGATCGCTCTTGATAAGCAGAGGAAAAAAGAAGTAGAAAAAGACAAAATTCGCGTGAATAAAAAAGGAGCTGGTCGAGCCAAGAAGTTATCCGAAGACGTAGAAATTTGTTTGACTCTTTTCTATTTAAGACAGATGCCAATTTTTGAGGTGTTAGGAATGATCTTTGAGGTGGGTCGAACAACGGCTAACGATATCTTTCATTATTGGTTACCAATTTTACAAGATTTACTGCCATCTAGTCTTTTAGAAGAGTGGGAAAAATCGCTTCAAGATAATGAATTTGTGCAACAATTATTGACTAGCCATCCATTACTAGTAGATAGCGCAGAGCAGCCCAGGGAAAGACCTAAGAACTATCAAGAGCAAAAAAAATTCTTCTCAGGAAAGAAGAAAAGACATACTTTTAAAAACCAATTTATTTCCTTACCGAAAGGTAGGGGTATTGTGGATGTGGTAGTAGGAGAAAGAGGTCCAGAAGCCGATGTTAATTTACTCCGAAAACAACAACAAAATTTTTCTTAACAACAAAATTTTACAGGAGATAAAGCCTATATCGGAGCTGAAAAAACAACAACTCCTAAGAAAAAACCTCCCAAACAGGAGTTAACTCCAGAGCAAAAAGAGTCAAATAAACTTATTCCTCAAGAACGAATTTATGTGGAACATCTCATTCGTATTATCAAAATTTTTCGAGTAGCAGCAGAAAGATTCAGACTCCATTCTCGAACTTATAAACAAGTTATTCTCGTGATTTGTGGATTGGTCAGATTCAGGATAGGAGCTTTTAAGTTTTCGTTTTAAAGATTAGAAAAAAGAGCAGTAGGTATAAATTACTTAGATTCTTTTTTCGCTTCATTACTAAATATTAATGCTTTCAAAGCCTTATGTTACCGTACTGACTGGCATTTTTCCGAAAGTTTTCAACCCTGGGCAAAGTTAGTCACAGACTTGTATGCAAATTTTCGGACAAGTCTATTAGTGTGGGATGAATGTAAAACCCTACATCTGTATTGTTTCCCACCACTCCTAATCCTTCTGATTTGAGTCGACCTACATGGGACTGCAAGTTGATTTCACTGCTATCACTGATGGCTAATACGTGCCGTTCTTTTACATTTTGTTGGCAATGCTGAGACAGACTTTGGACTAATTCTGACACGCTCACGTTTTCATTCTCCAAAAAGCGATAATATCCTACTTGTTCTGCTCTGTTTTGGCTTATTTGGCGAATGTTTACAGATTGATGTTCCTGTAATGCTTCATATAATGCTGCCCCCTTTTAACCAATCTGGGGTCTCCAAATGTTTTA
>JAAUYH010105108.1_pt1 | contig 12881 bp, 9 predicted proteins | sample 7278061 | NCBI WGS metagenome assembly JAAUYH01 (sample SAMN14350203, study PRJNA611818) | marine sediment metagenome | isolation source: surface marine sediment (0.6m) | place: French Polynesia: Moorea | collected 2018-08
CCAAAAATGAAGTGTACACGTGTCAATGCTGGACTCCTGTTTGTAGTTGATTCGTTGGAGGGGTTGTGTCGGTGAAATCCGTGTTCATAACGCCGGATTTAGAACGTCACATAGTCGTTTCCTTCTCAAATTTTTGGATCGGTGCCCCTTTACATTACTATTCAAATGCTTCTTCTACTATTGTGAGTTATTGAGCAGCAAACAGCGATATCCCGAAGTTTTAATAAGCACAACTAATATGGAATTCGAATTATAGAATTTCAAGAATGCCGTATGTTTGGAGGCAGCCACATAGATCAGAACGAACAATCAAAACTACTAAATTTTCTGCCATTTCACATACAAATGTAAAAAGCTTGTCACTTGAACAGATCGACCAATGAAATAACTATTAAGGTTCTATAATCTTTCATTGCCATTTTAAGCATTTGAACGTAGAGTATGTTAGCAGTGAATTGATTGCGCTTGCCCTACATGACTTGTCGATGCATTACGAGCATAGTAAATCAACTTTCTATGCAAACCCATTAAGAAAGACAAACTAATTCAAAAAATGTTTCATTATGGAAGGTAAGAGTTATTTTCGGAAGTATCAGTAATTTCGTCGTAATTAATTCAACACAAATCCACTCATAAACGAGCTCTAATTCCTCTTTTCGCGGGTAGTGTATTTTGAACAGACAAACTGAACATTACGATTCACAACACTGAACTTCACTTACTAAAATTCATGCGTTTCTACATTTTCGGAATAAGCTTGCGAAATTTTCGTAATTGAAATTAAATTGTATCTTTGTAACTATATTTTCGGAATGATTTACTTCTTATTTTAGTTTTATTTAATTTTGTAAGCAGCTTGATTAATTACTCAAAAAAATCAAGTTGGTTAATGGGATCCCTATCAAAGCGGCGCTCAAGCTCGCATTATTGTCCAATGTGGAAATTCTGAGAAAATATAATTGTAAATGATCAGATGATCACAGAACCGGAAAGGACGACCCCGCAAACAAGCAATGCCAAACAAAATGACAGTCGACGGTGCTCGCAAATAATACTAAAGTATTTGAGTTTGGCGAAGCAACGGGAACTGGCTTGTGCTGGTGCTTTAAAACACCAGTCTGAAATGCTACCTATGACACTCTTAGAGGTCATGTCTAAAACGAAATCGCCCACCATTCATATTTTCCAGTATTTTAATCTCAGAATAAGTATCACTGTAGTTCAACTCACAATTTTTAAGAAATTCCGTAGTTTGATAGAGTATGAAGTGAGGATGCTATTTATGTAATACAGTCGTAGTAAAGAAATTTCGCAAAAATTTTTTGGCTAAACATCATCGGCTATAGTGGATAACGACAGCTTCACTACATGATTTTTCCTTTTTTTTAAAACTTAGAAGCGATTGACGTATACTGACATGAGCTAAAAAATCCAAATTCGGAATGGACTCAAATCGGAAAAGGCGTCATGGGTACTAATTTCCGGGAATATCAGATACGCCGGAGTTGATTTGACCCGATACAGAGCCATACCGATCCAATATTGAGAACATATTGGGCTGGTTTTACAAGTTTCTTTCACCAAGACTAATCAGAGAACCTTCTGGGCTTTACGAAAATTTGATTTTGGCACCCGCTAGTTAGATTTTACGCTTCCCAACTCAAATTTCGCGAATTCCAAAGACAACAGAGGGTCGGATGTGAACACTTCTTCTAGAAATTTGTTGCAAGCACTTGATTATGGTATTTGTATGGAGTACTAGATATTTCCTCCATGGCGTTTTGGCTTATTCGTATGAATCAGTCTCCCGCGCGTTCACCAGAACAGCAGTTATCTCTTCCTTAACGTTTCTGAAGAACAGCACAATATGAGCGGCAATTCACGTAGGAAAAATCGAAGTGTGGCCATAGAAATGAGGAACGGTGGCGTGTTTGCTCCAGTGTCTGTTGCAACCTGGATAATCCGATTTCGGATTGGCAAGCGTCGAAAATAGTCAGGATAACAGAATAACGATCACGTAGTGGTCCTCTTACAGTAAGCCGGCACTAACGATGGCCAATAGCAGTTCAGAATATGGGTCACTGGTTTCGGCGACACTCGAGTTTAGCCGCCTCACAGGACAGTTTGAGCATGATTCGAGGTAACCTAAATTTTAGAAGTTGTAAATTTCCAGTGAGTTTAGCACTACACCTCAGCGAAAATAAAAATCCATGGCGTGCTCTTGAAGCGAGGGTGTGCTCAAAGAGAGGTACACTTGAAATGAGTACTGTACCTTCTGTATGTTGATTTCGCAACTAGGGCTTCGGAGTCACGCATCGTACAGTACCGTTTCTTGACGAGTCGAACCTTGACCTTTAACGCCAATCGAGCCAACCTCTCGCACGTTAAATTCTCTGTCCACATCCCTATGGGACCTTTGACGAAATCTGCCGATACCAGACCGAACCCGGTAACGGGCAAGGAGCGAAATGAGAAATGGATTGAGTAGATGGTCAAGGCATTTTAAGGCGTTCCTGAGATGTACAAGGAGGTCTACCTGCGTGCATACCAGGAAGAGGTGAAGGCTGTTGAGCACGGTGTCGAAAACCTATGCCTTGTTGGTTCTTTGAGCTCTTACGACAAAGGTCTAATGGGCCAGCTCTTCCTTAAGGTACCTAGTTTCAAAAAACCTATCAAGACACCAAGAGTGGAGGAGATCGTGGAAACAGTCCATCCAGACCAGTTCGGACGCAACACATTGTACTGTAAGTTTTCTCGTCGAGAAGCGGAACTACCGCTACAATCTGCACTGGGGCAACGGCTGTGAAAGATGAAGAGCCTGATGCTCTACCAAAAGCATTTACCTCTAAAGCAGACACCCCGCTCGCAAAACTTCGTAGAACTACCATTCCGATAGTTGGCTCGTACGAGGCTGCATTGCGAATCGGGTCATTCACAGTCTGCCTTGGTATACTGCCGCTAATGGCATGTATCCTGAAAAAATTCCTATTCTGAAAGAAAACAAAGGGAAGAGCCCTATTAAGTGGCTAAGCAAACATTAAAACGTACAAGAACACGCGGGTCTGCCTCACCGGAGAGACGTACAGTTACCCATCAGACGAACAGGCTACATGATATTTTGCTACTGAATTGCTCGGCAGTGCATTTATCCGTGTACCACTTGAACATGGAGAAATGGGCCGTGTGAAGCGATGGACGAAACAACTTCAGTAATCTGCTTCGATAACGATGATACCACATTTGCAGGGCCAAACTACCGCCGAATCGAAGACCTTGCCTTGGTACACTAGGCTCGTCATTCCCTATCCGGATTTATCGGAGGTGAAATGTGGAGTTGACTTTATGAGAATTGTCGAGCCATACATATAGATTAAGCTTTTCTACAGACCCGTTGAGAGCTGTCTCGTATATATGATGAATTCTTATATAACGAAATTCTCCGGCAAACTCTGCAAAAATACGATACTAGCAAGCAGGTTAAGTTAGTGGTACCAGTACTTTTGTTCCAAGCTCTTTACAGTTCGATTTGACAATCCTTCAATTGCTCCTAATTGTGCATAAATTTGTATGTAAATCGGCGGGTTTTGGCTCCCAAGTACAGTATCTCTATATACCGTTACGTACGGTCTAATACTCTATATTGCACTCGCTCTTTTCTCGCGAACTCTGTTAAAACTAGATACCGAAACCAGAAGTTGGATGATGACTGAGCGTTTTCGGCATCCTACTTGTTACCTGTGAGTGATATTTGTCTCCCTCGTCCGAAAATAGCTACTACACGGCCGGAACAGCGAGGAACAATAGTAGTGAAAAAATGATTCCATGGTTGAATGCTTCAAAAAAGTTTCTTACGGTCCTTAAAAGCCTTAAAGTTATGCACGTATCATACAATATCTCGTGCATTACAAAATAATTGAATTAACAGAATTCAATGACTTTATTATGCACATAATAACCAGATGGGTGACACCTACAATTCAGAACAACAGAAAAGTAACTTGACAAAGCATGATTTTGTGTCCCTCAGGTATCTGAGCGGCTGCGCAGGCACTGAAAAAAAACTTAATTCTTCATTTTTCACAGCATTATGGTAGAATGGGAACTTTATTAGCTTATACAGAGTTACTACAGTATATTCAAACATTAGTGAAGGTTACTGAACCAAAGAGCTTTTCTATTGTAATCTTTTTTATTTGAAGCTACCAACTTTCTCTCTCCGAAACTCTATTGCTTTTGAATCCTGAAACAACTATTGAAAGGGTGAGTTATTTATTTCAGTTAATAGCTAGAACATACATGGTAGAGACATGAGTGCGCTTTAGGTTTTGAAGTGACGACCAAATCTTCAGAGCTATTAATTGTACAGAGTGGTTCCAATGACCAATTAACAGAAGACTGCGCTCCCATAATCCAGGTGGCGAAGAGTAGAGTATACCGACTCTTCAGTAAACTCGACTAGTCAACTAGGAGGAAAAAAGCTGGTATTAGTAGATTCTTGAATTTCCTCCATGTCAAATACATCCAGCATACTGGGCCACAGGACTCTAAATACTCATGTAAACGTTTCTTTCTAGTTGTAGAAAAATTAGAGAATCTGATTGAGATGTGCTCTGGCGATAAAATTGAATCCCAAATTAAACACAAAATTCATGAAATTTTCGAGTTATTCCAAAGTGTTGTTGGGCCAAGAGGCTTTGGCAGATACAATTTTTCAGAAATTTGCAAGGTTGATTTAGCACTATGTATACTATAAATCCTTTAAAACGACTCTTCCCACAAAACGTGATCTCAGGAAAGTTGAGTCTGATAAAAAACACAAAACAGTCTTATTAAAAGCGTCTCTCATCTGATATTAGGATATCGAAGTGTTCATGAAACTGATCGCAAATATTTGGAATTTCCTCAAATTGGGCATCCGACTTCGCGCCGTCTTTGGTATTATTAATTACGAAAGACAAGATGATAAATTAAATTTTTATATTTATAAGAATAATAGCAATGCTTATTGTACCTAATAACTATCAGCAAATTTGCGCAAGTAGCCATTCTAGTAATCCACACTTATTGTTAGAATTTAAATAGGAAAAATAGAAATCTAAAGAAACGCTTCTGTAAGATTTATGGTTTCTGCTCGGACTGCTGAAAGTACCGAGAACTAAGAGATTGAATTTGATTGTTTCTGATTCTGCATTTTTCTGAATTTTTTGTTTTATGCTGAGTCGAAATTCTTTCACAGAATAATTTCTTTCATTCAGATAATTTCAGCTGCGATAGAGTTTATACTGTACATAAAGCAGTACATGGCACTCATCCGATATCTTATTCCAGCTCCAATCAAATACGTTCCTAATTTTGAATCGCTCTAAACAGCGATGCTGCAATCAACATTGAAAGCATCTTGGTCTTTGTTTTTGCACGATCTGTCACGCGTGATTTCATTCCTGAACTTGTTCCACAAGAAAAATGAAGCGGTAAAGCAAGTGCAATATTGGTTGTTTGCGATTTGTCTACTACGTCCACAAATTTTGCTCTCTTCCACTAACTGTTTGATTAATATCCTGTTAAACCGCGGCCTACAAGCATGAAATACCTTCGAATCGTTCGGGGATTGTTCTATGCCCTTCTGTTCATTTGCTGTCTTCAATCAGCATTTACTATGACCGCTCCTGAAGACCAAGCTCAAGTATGAGATACAGTAGTCTCTTGTTGCACTGATGCTAACTAAATGCGTAACACCTTCCATCAGGAATTTGACCTAGTAGTTTATGAAATTGCACCAGCAACGATCACAGTGGGACTGTAAGTTTTCTGAGAATTGTGACAGGCCTTACAAGTGCCAATGCAATCTGCTCTGTCATGTGCACGCACGAATAAAACTGTAGAAGTAGAGTACGAGCCACTGCGTAGCTGAGGTCGTTTTTTATAATCCGCAGGTCCAACGTACCCAGTAGTTCAAATGTTGGTCAAATCTCTATCGAAATAGAAGGCTGTCGACTTTATTATATAGTCGAGAACCCGACATTCTACGAGCAGTGTACGAAAAGGTTTGCTTTTAACCCTAACTACTTAAATTACAGTAAGAATTCTAAACTACCTGATAATGAAACTAGACAAAACTACACTAGATGCAATGAAAAAGGAACCGCCAACTAGAACTAAATCATTCGTTACACAATAAGGACGATGCTACGTGCAAAATATAAAATAGCGTAAGTTATCAATACAAAGTTCGATTTTGCAATAATAATAATTAACAGAACTATAGTTTTCAGGCGACCGCCGTGAAATGCCCACTGCTTCTCTTTTATGGGGCTCCAATATGCGCAACAGATTCCAAATTTCATCCAGCACACAGTTCTGCTGCCCTGTTTGAAAGCAATCATAGTACTTTGTGATGAATTCGTCCAGGCATTCGACGAATCATCTATTCAGCGCGGAGAAACAGGTTTGGTTTGTTCTAGTACGATAAAAATCCAGAGTTTACTGCAACTTATGGGCAGCCCTACACTTCAGCTGAGGCAACCAGAGACGTGTCCACTCAGGTAGAGTTGACGAGCAGATCGCCCGACCCTGAGTATTACAAATCGACATCTCGGAGCATATTTCCCCAATCCTTCGCCTGCATCTGAACTGTATACGTTAAGCGTTCTGCTAGCTTATTTTTCTTGTGACCTTGCAGAGAAGCTGTATTCTATTAATGAGAGTAAATATCGGAAACAGGAATTTCTAATCGTAGATGGCAATGTTGATGAGTGCGTCAGATCTTTCCAAGTGAGTCGGATGAAAATGTAGTATTTTCACTAAGATTCCTTCATTGCCTGTAAGCGTTGATTCTTACGTCGTCATGCTCAGCCGTTCGTACAAACTATTCTATCCTTGCATATACAAAGTACTAGAGAGTTAACCACTAGTACAGTTGGATTTTAGGATTTCAGATCTAATATTCTATTGCAATACTTCATTCATTCATAGTACATTCTAAATTATGAAATTGAACGAATTACTTACAAAAGCAACTTCAAGTCTAGCTAGCATTTGTGAATAAGAGCCAAAATGTGAATCATAATCAAATTGTGGCGAATCAAATTTTTCTATTCACTCTCTTCTATTTTGCTCTGAAATTCGCCAGCTGTATACAAATACATTTTTGTCGGTAAGTCTTCTAAGTTCTTCGAACCTTCGGCCGTTTTTTTGTGATCTAACGTGTAGTATGATTTTATCAAAGCATTGTTCACCATCCAAGAGAGTATTATTGGAATATTCCGTAACTCCACGAAAATTCTTTTGTCACATTCGATCTTTCGTGGATCTTCTTATGACAAAGACAGTTTCAAGTGGTGTTGGGCATAAATTTCGTGATTCTCGACTTTTGTGTCCACAAAAGTTATAAGATTAAAATGCAAGAGAAAGTATGGCCTGAAAATGGAGCCTTTTTCCTATCCAATGGATCAAAAACGCGAATACGATCGCTTGAATCAATTATTCTCTTCTATCAGACAATATCAAGAAAAAGATCGCTTCTCAGAGGGGTTTAAATTATTTTCATGATATGCAGTGGAGTTCCTAAAGTCTGTAGCCAGTTTTTCAATAGTCAAATAAACAAAGAAGTACAGCCAACTAAATTTACTTATGCGCACCTATCAACTTTTACAAAAGCAACCACCTGTGTTTTCAATATCCTTCTAGCAATGTTCCTTTGAAATAGACAATTTGGTGTAGTAGATGTCCGAGGATGTTTTGTCCAAATAAGATTTTACAGTGCTGTATTAAAATTTTGTTTAACTTAAGAGGTTTAAGACTTTGGTACTCTACTTTACCGTACTGTAGCACAACCAATAGTGTTCCAGATTAGTAGAGAAACGTAACAAGCTCCGAATTTTAAGACATATTCATGGATAGCCGTTTTAATGTTGCTCAATATCGACGGCTTTTCCGCGTAGATTTTGTTTCGTTCCATGGCAGCGGTCAATATATTCTCCCCTATTAGACGGAGTACAACGTCAAGGGCTCTGAGTTTCTTACTCAAATGACTTGATAGTTCCAGCATTGCGATCTTGAATAAGGTTCGCATTTACATTACTTAGCTTCACGGCTTAGCCATACGATAGGGAAAACTGGTGACGTACGTAGACAGTGCTTCTATACCAGCTTTCAGTCATTTATCGCTCGAGTTCTTATTTCTGTGTAGTCGGAGAATCGAATAAAACGTTCACGGTTCGATCTTTACTCTACACAAAGGGTACACTAGAACTCTTCTGCTGCAAGTTCCACCGTTTGTCAATTTGGTGTACAAAAGCAACACACCCGCGCTTAGCAGTTGTAAAACTGCAGTCGAGCCGCATGCAATATTTTTGCCTCGATTTGGAATAGCAACTGTGTACCCCCTCTACCATCGATTTCGCTTTTCAGATTCTAATTCCGTAGATAACGCCAGCAAAAGCTATACTGTATAAGTTTGATTTAAATACTATATTGCTTAGCACAGGAGAGATCGAATCGGGCAGACCGCAGCTAAGGGACCATCCCTTTCGAGAGCGCATCATGTAACTTGTGAATACAAAATGATGATATGATACTTGCGCTGATCTCCGAAAAGCGCGCGCTAAAGGAATACCGAACTGTGTTACTTCGTTGGCATCCGACAAGCAAGCTACAAATGCAGCAGTCATAAATGCGCAATTTTTATGATCGTTCCTGAGAAGTGATGGTTCATAGTATGACTTGCGCATTTGCAGATGGCTGCTTGCCAAACATCTTTATTTGTCTTCTTTGCTGCTACAAAGCTAACAGTACGGGAAACACCCCCGTGGATGATTGGAACTAGTAGTGCATGAGACTGAACAATCAATGAACTTTTCGGACCCCTTCAGTTGTCAGCGAGTAAACACAGGCCCTCCAAATGCTAGTAGAACCTTCCTTACGGCTTCTTCGGCAGCGAGCTTATGCAACTAGTGAGACAAATTCCAAATATCACGTAGCACAGAAGGTTCTTGATGTGTTGTAGGCTGTAACAGTTACCGTTAAGGGTGTGACAATCGGCTACACATTTGATATTTCGCGTATTTTGGGATTTTGCTAATGCGATTAGCATCACAATAGCGGATGTGAAGAGGATGAAGCGTACCGTGGTTGAATGGTGCTCGGTTTGATGCTGAGCTACCAGAAACAGATTGCCGCCTTTTATGTCGAGCAAGATCTCAAAAATACAAGAGCCAGCAGTTCGTTTTGAGACCAAGGACCTTCGATTGTAAGCAAATTCAAACACGCAACATTATATTCTCATCGTTATGCGTTTCTCAGTTCTAACTCGTTCATCGATTTATGCATTCAGCTGTGAAAATACAGGTCACGCTAAGTTTTGCAAGATAAAAAACCTACGACTTCCAGCGACGTTAAAGCAGGCAGTTCTACTGTTGCAGTCAAATTATTCTCGATAGCCTGTAGTCCGGTAGTTTGAGCAGGGACTCAGATCATAATCTTGTGAAATTCACGCTACAGTACTGGCTTGGAAATTGTAGGTTTTGATGGATCAGAATAATGGCTACAAACGTGAATTTCTCACGGTACATGAACGAACCGATGTTACAGTAAGATCTTATAGATTGGATCTGGATCAAACTGAGGCTCTGGTATAGTGACTAAATTGTTGCCAGTAATTGTGAACCTTCTCTCTGGTACCTTCAGTGGTTTTGTATTTCATCCGTAAATATTTATCGTTAACTCAACAGATCTTTGATTTCCTGCGAGGACGCATGCCGCTTCGTTTTATCTTTTTATGAGCACATCATCGCAAAACTTGAGAAGGATTGGCGTGAATGAATTGAGTTCGCTTCGGCTAGTAGCAAAATTACGGGCGTGCTTCGAGTTCGCCATTGCTTGATTCGATATAAATGCTTTTTGTCTTTGTGTCAGGCTGTTATTTCAAGGCTTCTATTTTTTTCTCTTTTTAAAACAGCGAAAAATCCCACTTTTAACTGCAACATAGGCATGATTTCCAGAACCGTTAATGAGAAGCGAGAACTCAAAATAAGATTTGCGAATGAGAAGATGGCCCCCAAATTCCTATAACCGGAAGGTCTAACACAATAGATCTGAAATACCATTTCCTAATAAAGCGGTTTTCTGACTACTGCTTGAGCGAAATTCGATGCATAAAGTGGGATCGAAGTATAGCCTTGTGTAACGAGCCCCAGAGTGCACGACATGCACGGCAGCAGGCTCGGGTTTTTGCCACTTTCCATGAGATGTCGATGGACAATCGGGATCGTGCTGTATTACTGAACGAGTAGCAACAAAGTTATATTCTCTCAATGCTCATTCATTTACTTCAATGCATTTATTTCATATTCTGCATCGTTGACAGCTACTGTTCGTAGCTTAGTATTTGCTACTTCAACATTAGATCTACAGTGAAATGTCTGTCAGCCATAGGGTGGTAATCGTGGGTGTTCACATATGGTGTGTCAAACTTTTTCAGCCCTTGTCCAAAATCTCCCTCCTTTTCTCATCGAGTAAATCTCCTCGTTTGTGTCACGTTAAACAACGATACTTTAGCCTACATTGTTGGCATCTCGGTCGGTGTTATAGCTATCACCGGTATGGAAGTACCATTCGATTCTTCTACTTGTTGTAGACCTTCCTGTCACAAAAAAGGGAGTACGCGGGAATCGATATTTTAACCTAGCATCCGTTCTCTATCAGCAAGAAGCTAATCTAGATATTATACATTTGCGAAATTTCAAAAAGAAGAAGAGAGATCGGATGACATTTCGGTTTTAATGGAGCAGCGACAAAGCGAGCGAAGTTTTCGTTAATTTACTTGGATGTCTGAAGTGTCTGTTCATGACCGATATTGAATATCAAAAGGTGCACTTCGGACATCGAAATTGCAGTGCAAACAACATGAGGGGTCATGAACAACTTCAAGAAATACAACAGCACAGGGAATTAAAATACGATTGAGCCCAAATATGTCGTGTCGCGAGTTGAACCTCCACCAGCACTCTCTTAATTGTGCTTTCTTTGTCTTCATGTTCGGTATACTAGCACATAGTGCATTTATTATTCTTTTGCCAAACTGCAGTCTCCAGGCTTGCAATATATTCGACTCATTCGGCAAAAGCGCTATATCGTTGGCATTCAACAAATAATGAAAACTTTCTATTGCCGTTAATCAGCGATTCCTATGGTCGCTCATGAAAAGCGAGACTTCAGAGTATGACGTTGACAATAAAATATGTCATGATCGCCGAAGATTTTTTTTAGTCTTTTGGTGCTATATTGCTAACTGAATGAAGAGCACACCGTCAACAATTTGAAGTAGTCCATGAGACAAAATTAGGTACGATTACTTCGAGGCCGATAAATGGCCGCGAGTTTCCACTGGCCCTCTAAATGCCACTACTAACTGCCCTAGTGCTTCTCTGGCAGGCGTCTGCAATTTGCGTAACAGACTTCACCTATCACCCCGTACATAATTCTGCTTTTGTTTTAGGCACAATCATCATACATGGGTTCGTTAACTGTATCTTGACCAAAGTATTGCAATAGCGAATGAGATGAATAGGAAACGAACCATGATTAATTGGCTATCGGTTTGACACTGCTCTTCTTGGAAAAGATTCTTTCCATTCAAGCTGTGCGAGGCAAAGAAAAATACAGAATGCAGCAGTTAATTCTGAGACCAAGGATCATCGATTAAAAGCAAATTCCTATAAACAGCATTATAGTTCTATCCTCATGTATTCATGAGTTCTGATAGCTTACTCGATACATTATTGAGCAGGGGAAGGACAGATCACGCCATTTTCAGTGGGATAAAAAACTTAGAACTTACTGCAACTTGATGGCAGCCCCGTACTTTAACCTATGCTTGAATAGACGGCCTCGCGAACCTTTTCAACATCACTAGCACTCGGGATGAGCCAATATGCAGTTATGATCGATGATCCTCGATAGTGTGGCAATTGGTACTGGAGAATCCCATGTTATGAAAAGTCAATCCATCAGATCAAACTAGCTTCGGGATTTACGAATTTATCACAAGATCAATGAAGTGCCCTAGTTGTCGGCAAGAAATAGACCTTATTCAAGATCAACGAAAATACTTTTGAAAGCACCGCCTCATTGGGCATTTAGCTCTTTTTTGGGTATCCTGTGAGATATGAATATGTGATACTGCGTGTTCACGGTTTGAAAATGCGATACTCTGGCGTACTTCTGAATCCAGAGCAGTTCTATAGCTGTAAGTCTCCAAGGAAATCAATTCCTGTTTGTCGACAAGTGAGGCCCAAACGTTACATCACACTGCATCGCCTGTCTTGCCTGTCTAGAACTGGCTCTCGATACAGCATCATCGACATCGAAGGATCGATACTTTCTACATTGCTACGAGCCCTGCCTGAAGAAGTCAAGCTACCGATATAAGGTCGCTTGCCAGCTACCACATTTAGAATGGTATTAATATCAGATCTCAACGAGTAAGTAAACAACATTACGAACAAGAAGAATTATCAACCCCCTAAACAACTCTCCAACTTGTTGAAACACCCTGTTTAAGAACTTCGCTTGGAACCTTCCTCCCCTTTTGCCAGTGTTCTTTGCCGATTGATCGGCACCTTTTAATAAGAGCTAATGTTGCTGCATTGTTTCCTGTGACAAGCTCACGAATGGAGTTACTATCTTGCGGCCTTTTATACACAAATATCTGCCGCTCATAACAAACATGGCGCTCCTTCAAACATCGGTTATGTCTAATGAAAAGTGCACATCAGATTGACGGTCTGTGATGAGGCACAATACGGAAACCTCATTCGGGCTATCCACACCTTCGAACCCTCAAGCACCTCAAGCATTGCTCGTCTGTGCCCCTATTCATTTCA
>JAAUYH010130363.1_pt1 | contig 12877 bp, 12 predicted proteins | sample 7278061 | NCBI WGS metagenome assembly JAAUYH01 (sample SAMN14350203, study PRJNA611818) | marine sediment metagenome | isolation source: surface marine sediment (0.6m) | place: French Polynesia: Moorea | collected 2018-08
ACCCAAGAAGCAATTTTATTATCAATATCAGTTAAGCCTAGTAGCTTCTTCACTAGGGCTTTAACGATTCCTGAAACAATCCAACCTACGATGAGGATAGCGATCGCACCAAGGATATTGATTAAAGAAGCACCTAAATCTGTACCCAAATTGGAGCCAATCGCCGAAAGAGGATTCATCGCCTGTGCCATGACCAAAGAAGGCTCCGGCACTATGCTACCAAGTATATTTGTCATTTTTTTCCGTTTAAATTAATCTAGTGATTTCCGTAAAACAACTAACTAAGGAATTTCCAACAAAATAGATACTTTCTCATCTTCTCAGGTAAATATTATGTTTACTGGCACAATTATGGCAAATGAAATTAAAAATGTTTAATTTGTTAATGATCAATCTGGAAATGAACAGGATTAAATTGCAGATTTAAAGCAAAAATCTGAACTAAAGCCCCCAGGAGTCGATAAGATTTCGTTATCCTGAGTTTAAGTAAAACAATTAAAAGCAATAATGATGGGGTAAAATCAGCCAAATATTTAATTTTTGTTATTAATTACTAAGAATTTGATAAGTTTAATTCATCCTATTTGATAAAATTTTATTTTCAATATCTATGTCTTCTGTTAATGTTTTTGAACATTCGATAACAATTAAAGCTAGTGCTACCATTGTCGAACAATGTTTTAGTGACCTCGAACTAATGCACCGTTGGCTTAATCCTGCTTTAAAGTGTGAACCAATTGGGGAATGGAATACTTCTATTGGTAGCTTGAGTCGATTTGTCATCAAAATTCCTTTTTGGCAGCCAACTCTCAAGAGTGTGGTAGTAGAGAGAGAACCAGGATTAATTGTCTGGCAATTTAAAGGTTTTTTTGAAGGACGCGATCGCTGGGAATGCCGTCCTACTCCTCAAGGAACTGTTTTAATTAATCGTTTTGAGTTTCAAGTACCTAATCCTATAGTCAGCTGGGGATTTAATACTTTTGCAGCTAGTTGGACAAAAAAAGATATGCAAGCACAATTGAAAAGACTCAAAAGAGTTGCCGAAGCGGAATATGTTAAGAGTGGGATAATGTAGTAGTTAGTAGAGACGTAGCCCTAAAGGATTCCCTAAAGGGTACACCTTCGGATAAGCTTCGCGTCCATGCTACGTCCGTACAGTAGTTAGTAGTTAGTGGTTTTTTTATTGCATGGTGATTTGTTGATAAGCTGTTTTTAAATTGCTGGGATATAAGGCTTTGAATCTGTATTTTTGATAAATATCTGGTATGTGTTCCGCACTGTTAATGGCTTCTTCTTCAGATAATCCCAGCTTTTTCCATTCCAGAGCCATCCATTCTAACTTGTGTAAATAATTATTTAGTGCTAGTAAGGAGCTTTTATCAGTTATCTTGCCATGTCCAGGAACAAAAGTACTATCTTGATAGTTTCTTCTTAAAGAAAATAAAGTTCTTTGCCATTTTTTGATATTACCATCAGCGATGAAAGGAAATCTTTTATTGAACAAAATATCCCCAGTAAAAAGAACATTAGCATCAGGAATATAAGCAATGATATCTGTACCACCAGAGTGACCTTCTACTGCTTTTAATTGTATTTCGCGATCGCCCAACCAAATCTTGCTATCATCGGTAACAACTAGATCGGGAGGACTCGGATTAGGGTCATATTGTAAATTTCTGGCTAGCATATCTTCTCGAATTGTCCCTCTTCCCACAATAGGAATGGCTTGAGTTTTTATTGCCTTATTTCCTCCCGTATGATCGAAATGAAAATGAGTGTTTACTACATACTTAATTGGCAAATCAGTTAACTTTTTTACTTCTGATAAAAGTAAGTTACCTAATGCTTCATTATGGAAAGGATCGATTACTAAAACTCCATTATCGCCGATGATAATTCCTGCATTGCAAATAGCAATATTCTCATTTGTTGGTGGATAATCTGTATCAGATATTAAGGCATAAACTCCAGTAGCTAATTTTTCCAAGCTTAACGAAGCCGTTTCTAAAGTTAAAGGGGGGTTTTGTGCTGTAGAATAATTGTGCCAACCAATAATAATCAATAAACTGATTAAAGCACTAATCACAAATCCCAACCCTTTTTGCCACCTAGTTTTATTCATAAAATTGCAATTTAGCTAACGTAGTATTTAAGGGAAAAAGATACTCAATTATTTTGCTAATTAATTTAATATTTATAGCTAAATATTTCTATAAAATAAATCTAAACTCCACAAAGCAAATAATAACTATGACAGAAGCCAAAATAGGGATCATTGGTGGTAGCGGTTTATATAAAATGGATGCCCTGAAAGATGTCAAAGAAGTTACTATCGATACTCCTTTCGGCTCTCCTTCCGATGCTTTGATTGTGGGGAAACTAGAGGGGACTCCCGTAGCTTTTTTAGCTCGTCACGGACGCAATCATCATTTACTTCCTTCAGAATTACCCTTTCGGGCAAATATTCACGCTATGAAACAGTTAGGAGTAGAGTATATCATCTCCGCTTCTGCTGTCGGCTCTCTTAAAGCAGAAGCCAAACCTTTAGATATGGTGATCCCCGATCAATTTATCGACCGCACTAAAAACCGTATTGCAACGTTTTTTGGTGAGGGAATAGTAGCTCATATCGCTTTTGGCGATCCCGTATGTAGCAATTTAGCCAATGTATTAGGAGATGCAGTAGCTGCTTTAGAATTACCAGAAGTTGATTTACATCGTGGTGGTACTTATGTCTGTATGGAGGGACCAGCTTTTTCTACTAAAGCGGAATCTAATCTTTATCGCAGTTGGGATGCCACCATTATTGGTATGACTAATTTACCAGAAGCCAAATTAGCTAGAGAAGCAGAAATTGCCTATGCTACTCTAGCTCTAGTAACTGATTACGATTGTTGGCATCCCGACCATGATAGCGTCACTGTAGAAATGGTCATCGGCAATTTACAGCGTAATGCTGTTAATGCTCAAAAAGTAATTCAAGAAACTGTAAAACGGTTGAGTAAAAATCCTCCAGAATCTTCTGCTCATTCTGCTCTTAAATATGCAATCCTTACTCCCTTAGATAAAGTTCCCGATACGACCAAGGAAAAATTACAACTACTTTTACAAAAGTATTTAACATCATCTCAACAGTGACTATATTTCAATTGATAAGATAATTTGGGAACTTAGATAATAAGATAATAGGAATGCAGATTCAAGCTACAGATAAATCAATACTCGATTGGACTGGTGATATTCTGGCACTAGGTTTTTATGAAGGTGCAACAGAATTAACTGGAGATTTAGCCCAGTTAGATGAGAAACTAGCAGGTACGTTGCAAGAATTAATTGCTGATGAAGAATTTGAAGGAAAAACAGGCACTAGTGCCGTTACTAGAATCAGTGGTCCGAATAATGTTCGGAAACTGATTTTAATTGGGTTGGGGAAAGAGGACGATATTAAAGCTGCTACCTATCGTACCACAGCAGCAGCGATCGCGCGTTTAGCAACCAAAGACAAAACTTTGGGTATTAGTTTACCCCTATCATCAGAAGTATCAGATGTTGCTCAAGCTATTACTGAGGGAATCCACTTGGCTCTCCATCAGGATAACCGCTTTAAGTCTGAGCCAGAAGATAAAGCCCCAAAACTGGAAACTATCGATATTTTTGGAGTTTCAGGACAAGAAGCAGGGATTAATAAAGGAGAAACCATTGTTTCTGGAGTAATTTTGGCAAGAGAACTAGTAAATGCTCCAGCTAATGAAGTTACACCCGTAACTATGGCAGAAACCGCCCAACAACTTGCCACAGAATATGGCTTAGAAATCAAAATTCTCGAACAAGCAGACTGTGAAAACTTCGAGCAAGGAATGGGAGCATACTTGGGAGTAGGTCAAGCTTCCGATATTCCTCCTAAATTTATTCACCTCACCTATAAACCCCAAGGTACAGCTAAACGCAAACTGGCAATTGTCGGGAAAAGTCTCACCTTTGACTGTGGGGGACTAAATCTGAAAGTCGGTGGTAGCGGAATCGAAACCATGAAAATGGACATGGGAGGCGGTGCAGCAACCCTGGGAGCAGCAAAAGCGATCGCTCAACTTAAGCCCGATGTAGAAGTTCACTTTATCTGTGCTGCAACAGAAAACATGATCAGTGGTAAAGCCATGCACCCAGGAGACATCCTCAAAGCTTCTAATGGCAAAACTATCGAAGTCAATAACACCGATGCAGAAGGTAGACTCACTTTAGCAGATGCCTTAGTATATGCGGAATCCTTAGAAGTTGACGCGATCGTAGATTTAGCAACTCTCACAGGAGCTTGTATCGTAGCTCTAGGTAATAATATAGCTGGCTTGTGGAGTACTGACGAAACTCTAGGAAATGAAGTTAAAACCGCAGCAGAAACCGCAGGGGAAAAATTCTGGCAACTACCCCTAGAAGATAAGTACTTTGAAGGCTTAAAGTCCAAAATTGCCGACATGAAAAATACAGGTCCCCGTGCAGGTGGCTCAATTACTGCTGCTTTATTTCTCAAGCAGTTTGTTAAAGATACCCCTTGGGTACATTTAGATATCGCTGGACCAGTTTGGTCGGATAAACCCGAAGGAATCAATAACGCTGGTGGTACAGGCTTCCCAGTAAAAACCTTAGTGGAATGGGTCATAGGATAAGTCATGAATAATGGGGGAAATAAAAGATAAAATTTTTTTCCCCCTGACTCTTCTCAAAATATTAAATGTCAAGGAATAATTAAGAACAATTGACATTGTCGTATCTATGGTATTAACTTGTATATCACAATGCAAAAGAGCATAAATAAATTTGCTAATTTGTATGACCGTTAGCTCAAATAATAGGGATACTCTATTCCTAGAGCATTGATTAAAGTGTGAATTTTTTAAGGTGTGAGGAAAATGACAAAATTATTATGGAATGCCCTATTGGCAAGTCCAGCAATTCTTGGTGTTGCTTTATCAACCCCTGTAGCTGCTCAAAACGCAACTGACAATAGCCAGCTACTAAATAAACTACAAAATTACAGCGCTGAAGGCAGAAGTAATTCTTTAAACCAAGTAACAAACGTCAATCAATTACGAGATGTTTCTCCTTCTGATTGGGCATACGAAGCTTTACGTAGCTTAGTAGATCGTTATGGTTGTATTGTGGGTTATCCTAACCAAACTTATCGTGGCAATAGAGCTTTATCTCGTTATGAATTTGCTGCTGGTTTGAACTCCTGCTTAAATCAAATCGAGCGTCTCATTGCTTCTTCCGAAGCGATTCTCAGGGAAGATATTGATACTCTTAACAGACTTATTCAAGAATTTGAAGCAGAACTTGCTACTCTAGGGGGTAGAGTTGATAATCTAGAAAGTCGTATTGCTTTCCTAGAAGACCATCAGTTTTCTACTACTACCAAACTAGAGGGTGAAGTTGTATTCGGTCTTGCTCAAGAATTCAACTATGATAACGAAGTTGTATTCCAAGACAGAGTTCGTCTCGCATTTGTTTCCAGTTTCACTGGAAAAGATGCCCTATACACTCGTTTAGATGCTTCTAACGCTACACCTTTTAATGATATAGATACTGGTGTTTTAACTTATCAAACTGCTGACAGCGGAAATGATTTGGGTATTGGTTGGTTAGCTTACTACTTCCCCATTGGCGATATAGTTGACGTTTACTTACCTGCTGCTTTCCCTCTGTGGCAAGACTTTGTTCCCACAGTTAGCCCCTATCTAGATAGTTTTACTGGTGCTACTGGCTCCCTATCTAGCTTCGGTGAATCTAGCCCTATTTATAAAATTGGGTTAGCTAATGGCGGTGGTGTTGGGTTTAATGTTAATCCCCTTGATATGTTGACTATTAGTGCAGGTTTCTTCGGCGGAGATACATTTAACCCTGATGCTGATACTGATGGTGGTATCTTTAACGAAGAATACTCCTTTTTAGGACAACTTACTGTTAACTTGTTGGATGATAAGTTACAACTAGCAGCAACCTATGTTAACGGTCAATTTAGTGCTAATGCTGGTAATGATAACTCTATTTTCGACTTAGGAGTTGGTAGTGCTCGCGCTAGACAGCCTTTAGGAGAATTTAGAAAAGTTAGTGTTAATGCTTACGGTTTAGCTGCTTCCTATGAAATAGGGGACTTCGTAGCAATTAATGCTTTCGGTATGTATGCAGATGCTGACCCAGCTCAAGGTAGAGGTGCTGATTCTGAAATCTGGTCTTATGGTATTGGAGCAGCATTCCCAGATCTAATTAAAGAAGGTAGTTTGGCTGGTCTGGTTGTTGGCGTAGAACCTTATGCCGATGGTGAAGATAATCCTCTACACATTGAAGGTTTCTACAAGTATCAACTTAACGATAACATCTCAATTACTCCTGGTGTAATTTGGATTCAAGCACCTAGCGGAGACAAAGATGAAGATGATGCGGTTATTGGTGTAGTTAGAACCACTTTCACTTTCTAAACTCTATTTCTGATAACTGAATTGTTAGAGTTAGGGGCGTTTCTGCGAAAGCGTCCCTATTTTTACTAACAATACTGACTTTAGAGAACGGATAATGGGATTACCTTCTCTATCGACTTTGCCATAAAAAGTTTTTCCTTGATAATGAATTGCGGAGGAACTTCCACCATCAAGATTGATGGCTTTGACTGCTCCTAAATCCCGCAGAAAGCTTGCTAAATCTGCTAAAGACATCCCTTTTTTACCAGGAGATTGTGCCACCATAACTAACATAATATCTTCTTTTTCAGTAAGTGCGATCGCGCTTCTGGCATTAGGAGAAGTTCCACCTATAGCGTTACGAATTACATTACCATCATCGTCATAAGCAATAAAACCTTTCTTAACTGAAGTATCCATGGGTAAAATTCGGGGTCCCGCGCCAATAGCATCTTCTAATTGACAATTAGGAGGTATAGGCGAGTAACGGAAAATTATATCATAATGAGTTTTACTTTTACAGCTATAACGTCTAAATTCCGCACGATTTAGGATTTTTCCCAGATAGGGTTTAAGATTAGGATTGTCGATTAATCTTTCGTTGAGACGAGGATCGGCGACTAAGTTTCCTTCTTGAGTAATATAGGATGTGGTTTTAGTATTCTTGGGATCGAAATAACCCCCATTAATAGCTGCAATAGCATTATGTTCCGTAACAAAACTTGCTAAAGTTTTTAAATTGCCTGGTGGAGAAATTTTAGGAGTAATAATATAGTTGCTATCTGAAGGAATAGTTACCACATGAACGGAACTATTGCCTTGTTCATAAGTTTGATAGCTAATTGGTGTTTGAGATCTAGCAGGGAAAGTAACCCAGTGAATTAGAAAAGCTATAAACCCTCCTAAAGCTAATAAAAACGACCATTTATATCTCATGCTAGGGAATCTCATAATTGTCAGTCTTATTTATAGATAAAGATTAAAATTAAAATGACTAAATGTAAAGTTTCCAGTAAGTTTTATTTTGTATTTATTTTCATAATAGTAATCGGTATATGCTTTCGGTTTACAAATCTTGACGGCAAATTTTATTGGCAGGATGAAGCCTATACTTCATTAATGCTTTCGGGTCATTCCCCTACTGAAATAAAAAAGGAAATTACTGATAAGATAATTCGAGTTCAAGATTTACAAAAGTATCAACATATTAGTTCTGATAAAAGTGTATTTGATACAGTTAAAGTATTAGCTCAAAATGATCCTCAACATCCTCCTTTATGGTATTTTCTAACAAGATTATGGATAGGTATAGTAGGTGATTCAGTTGCAAATATAAGAGTTGTATCTGTTTTTTTGAGTTTACTAGCTCTTCCACTAACCTACTGGTTATGTTTAGAATTATTTAATTCGGCAATAACAGGGTTCATAGGAACTGTAATTGTAGCAATCTCCCCTTTTCATATTTTGTATGCTCAAGAAGCAAGAGAGTATAGTTTATGGACAGTAACAATATTGTTTTCCTCTACTGTAATGCTAAGAGCCATTAAACGTAATACTGTAAAAAGCTGGGTTCTTTATTCATTAACTGTTTCATTAGCACTATATTCATACCTTCTTAATCTTTTAGTAATTTTTGCTCAGGGAGTTTATATATTTATCATTAACAAGTTTGAATTTAGCAAGACAACTTTGAGTTTTTGTATTGCATCTTTTGTGGGGTTTTTAACTTTTATACCTTGGCTAGTATATTTAGATCAAATTGATGCAGCAGGATGGACATCAGCAGAAATGCCATTTCTTACTCTAGTAAAGTTTTGGATTCTTAATTTTGGTCGAATATTTATTGATACGGATTTTGGGATTAAAAACCCTCTATCATATTTGATATTACCTCTTTTTTGTCTGGCTGCTTATTCTATATATTTTCTTTGTAAAAATACTACCAGAAGTTCTTGGCTTTTTATCCTAGTTCTTATTGCTACTAATACTCTACCCTTGTTATTACCAGATATATTTGTAGGAGGAAGAAAATCTGGAATAGCCAGATTTTTAACTCCATTGTACTTGGGAATTCAAATAAGTATTTCTTATTTAATTGCCTCCAAAGTTAATTTAAAATACTTCAATAAAAAACACATGAATTTGTGGAATTTTTTACTAATAATTATAATTGGACTTGGCATATTTTCAGGATTTAGAATCTCTACAAGGGATTATCCTTGGAATAAGTCTGTTGGTGAAGATTTTTTTAATATGGCTCAAATTATTAACTCATCACCCAATCCAGTTTTAGTTAGTGATTCTAGTAAAGTAGTTAGATTAGCTGAACTTTTATCTTTTAGTCATTTACTTAATTCAAATGTACGAATCCAGGGGTTATTAGAACCTGATTCATTAAATGTTTCAGATCAATTCAGTGATTCGTTTATAATACAATCTTCTGAAAATATCAAGTACAAGATTGAGCAAGTTAAACCTTATAGCATTAATATTGTGTATCAAGGAACATATAAACAACTCTGGAAAATAGAAAAGTAAAAATCAAACATCTTTTTTTCTGATTGTTGCTTCAACATAATCACTGGGGAATTAGTGACTATAATGTTTTATTGTTAATGGCAAAATGTAATATTTAAATATTGTTAAGTAAAGACTGTGCCTAATTTAGTAACTGAAAGAATTGAATCTATAAAAGGAGGAATTACTTCTGCTGTAGTTTTTGCGATCGCAGATTTGGGAATTGTATTGCTCAATACTTTTACCTCTCATCTAAGTAATGTTGAATTGATTCCTGTTTATTCTCTTCAAGATTGGTTAATCAGAGCCATAATTGCTGTTAGTACTGGTTTCTTATTTGGAGTGACATATCGCTATATTGTTCGCAGCGATCAAAACTCTCATCTTCAAGACGGTGCAGTCTTAGCTTTTGGTTTAGTCAGAGGATTAGCTTTAGTAGAAGGAAAAGCTATTAGCTTAATATTATTAGTGTTGATTATCGAAAGTATTATTACTTTTGCGATCGCTCGTTCCGCATTAGATTTTGCCCTGTCACGAAAATTGATTAAACCCTTTGTTGGTAGTCAGTAACCACTAACCATATCCGAAGGTGTCCCACGGGATACACCTGCGGATATATCCTTTAGGATTAACCACTACCCACTAATAATTCTTAAATGATCGAAGTAGAACATCTCAGCAAAATATATGGTAAAACAACCGCTATTAAGGATGTTCATTTTACCGTTAAATCAGGAGAAATTTTGGGCTTTTTGGGACCCAATGGTGCAGGAAAAACTACGACTATGCGGATTTTAGCTGGTTATTTGCCTGCTAGTGCGGGAACAGCCAAAATAGCTGGTTATGATGTCCATGAACAATCTATGGCAGTGCGTCGGCGTATTGGTTATTTACCTGAAAATCCCCCTTTATATCCTGATATGACGGTACAAGAATTTCTGCAATTTGTTGCCAAAATTAAAGGTGTATCCAGGCGCAATCGCAAAAACAAAGTAGCTTTTGCTATAGAAAGATGTCAACTGACGGAAAAAACTCAGACAGTAATTCGTAAACTATCTAAAGGTTATCGTCAAAGAGTTGGTATTGCTCAAGCTATTGTTCATGAGCCACCAGTAATCATTTTAGATGAACCAACCGTGGGACTCGATCCTAGACAAATTACCGAAGTTCGTAACTTGATTAAAAGTCTTGCTGGAAAACATACCATTATTCTTTCGACTCATATTTTACCAGAGGTTAGTATGACCTGCGATCGCGTAGTGATCATCAATCGAGGTGAAGTAGTAGCAACCAATACTCCCATAGAACTAATCGATAGCCTAGGGAGTGGTTATGATTATCACGTAGAACTAGAAGGAGATCTGGCAAATATCTTACCCCTGCTGGAGGCAATCTCAGGAATCAATAGTATTAAGCAACAAAATCAAGATAGTAGAGTTATTTTAGAGATAAATTGTCACTCTGGAGCTGAACCAGGTAAAGATATTGCCAATATCATTGTTAATCAAGGTTTAAGCTTATATGAAATGCGCCGAAGTTCTCCTAGTTTAGAAGATGTTTTTCTGGAACTCACTACAGAAGAAAGCCTAAATAATTGATAATAGTTAATGGCTAATTGTTCATCATTCATCGTTCATTGATAACCACTAACCACTAACCACTGTACGGACGTAGCATGGACGCGAAGCTTATCCGAAGGTGTCCTAAAGGATACCGCTTCGCATATACCCTTTAGGGAATCCTTTAGGGCTACGTCTCTACTAACTACTAACTACTAATTGATGAATATTATTACTAATTTACTTTTTCCCAAAAATAAAACACAAACTTCTAAAAAAACTACGATGGGTCTTCCTCCTCTTAAACAGAGTGTTCGGGGAATTCACTGCAAATCTGCCTCAGAAATCGAGAAAATGCGTGAATCTAGTAGAATTGTGGCGATTGTTTTAAAAGAAATTTCGGAACTGGTAGAACCAGGAATGACTACCGCAGATTTGGATGCTCATGCGGAAAAACGCATCAAAGAAATGGGTGCAACCCCTAGTTTCAAAGGATATTACGGGTTCCCTGGTTCAATTTGTGCATCGATTAATAATGAAGTAGTCCATGGTATCCCTAGTCCCAAAAGAGTTATGAGGAGAGGAGATATTATCAAAGTCGATACGGGTGCCTACTATCAAAATTTTCATGGTGATTCTTTTATCACTATACCAGTGGGAAAAGTCTCGAATCAAGCAGCAAAACTAAATAAAGTGGCAGAACAAGACTTATATAAAGGTATTGAACAAGTAAAAGCAGGTAATTATTTGTTAGATATTGCCGGAGCAATTGAAGACTATACTAAATCTCACAAGTACTCTATTGTGCAAGAGTTTACGGGACATGGTGTAGGCAGAAATCTTCACGAACCTCCCTCTGTGTTTAATTTCCGTACCGATCAATTACCCAATGTTAAGTTAAAACCTGGCATGACTTTGGCTATTGAACCGATAATTAATGCTGGTTCGCGCCATACTCGAACTTTACGCGATCGCTGGACTGTGGTAACAGTAGATAATAATCTATCTGCCCAATTCGAGCATACCGTACTGGTTACTGACAATGGTTACGAAATACTCAGCGATCGCAATAAATGCACCAACTAAATTACTATCCTAATAACCTATGGATCAGTTAAACCGCCAATTTATGAAACAAGCGATCGCTCTGGCTCAAGAAAACGTTCGCTCAGGAAAAGGCGGACCATTTGGTGCGATCATTGTTAAAGAAGGCAAAATTATTGCTCAAGGACAGAATCAGGTAACTTCAACTAACGATCCCACAGCCCATGCGGAAGTCGTAGCTATCCGTAAAGCTTGTCAAATTTTAGAAACTTTTCAGTTGCAAGGGTGTGAACTCTATACTAGCTGTGAACCTTGCCCTATGTGCCTTGGAGCTATTTACTGGGCAAGATTGGACAAAGTTTACTATGCCAATACTAAAATGGATGCTGCAAAGATTGGATTTGACGACCAGTTCATCTACGATGAATTAGAATTACCACTCGCTCAACGTCATCTACCGATGATTCAACTAATGCAGCAAGAAGCCTGGAATGCTTTTCAGGAGTGGGTAGAGAAGACCGATAAAGTAGAGTATTGAAACAATCAAAAATCACCACAACTATCCAGCATTAAAATAAAGGTAAAGGTTGTATGTTTTAGTTTGAAGCAAATAAATAAGGATAACAATTAGCAACCTCCATAAAATCGTAACCTTACTAACTTGGAGGCGAAAAAATGACTGATAAACTTGGGCAAATCAAGGATACAGTGGATGATGCTCGCTCTGGAAGGCTCATTTTCATTTCCCACTGCCTTCTTAATCAGAATGCTTGTGTGCGTGGTCTTGCCAGTCAACCAGCAGCTATCAGAGAACTGATTGACTTAATACTCGATAACGATGTAGCGATCTATCAAATGCCCTGTCCTGAAGTGACCTACTACGGCTCGATGCGTTGGGGACAAGTTAAGAAACAGTATGCTAGTCCCATGTTCCGCAAACATTGCCGTAATATAGCAGAACAATTGTGCGATCAAGTTCAGACTTATCGGGATAACGATCATGAGGTTATTGGCTTTGTGATGAGGGATGGCAGTCCTACTTGTGGCTTACTGCGTTCTGCGGTTGAAGCAGATGAAAATCAAGGTTGGGTTGGCATGGTCTGGAATGCTAGTCCTTTACAACGCTTTGGTGAAACTAAAGGAGTCTTTACTGAAGAACTTCAAGCAGAAGTGGAACGACGCGGAATGAAGGATATTCTTTTTTTAAGCTTGCCTGAAGTTGCCGAAGCAGGTTCTTTCTCAGATCGACTTGCAGAAATCAAGAAAGTAATAACCAAAAAGCCTCAACAGCAGTTAGCCAGTGTTTGA
>JAAUYH010045630.1_pt1 | contig 12875 bp, 7 predicted proteins | sample 7278061 | NCBI WGS metagenome assembly JAAUYH01 (sample SAMN14350203, study PRJNA611818) | marine sediment metagenome | isolation source: surface marine sediment (0.6m) | place: French Polynesia: Moorea | collected 2018-08
AAACGGCATGAAAATAGACCGTCACGGTCGCGCCAAAATTCTCACCCAGGACGAAATTCAACTACTATTCAACCAAGGCTTCACCCTTAACCCCATAAGAGACAGATGGCGAATAGGGTTCTGTCTCTTATGGGGTTAAGGGTGAAGCCTTGGTTGAATAGTAGTTGAATTTCGTCCTGGGTGAGAATTTTGGCGCGACCGTGACGGTCTATTTTCATGCCGTTTGCCCCATAGCACCGCATTTTTTATTGAATCGCGAACTGGGGGCAGGGGTCAAGGTGGTTTTGTTTTCTACTTAGTGTATGGTAAATAACAATGACTATTCTCTGAATAGAACCATATATTTGCTAAGAATTAAAAAGGAAAGATAAGCTTGCCTTGAGTTCAACTTCTAACGGCGACCGTTAGAAGTCTGCAACTACTATTTTCTCGTTATAACTTCCCGCCTTCAGTGAGGGAAGTTAGTAAAAATGTACCGTCGGATAGTCGCTATCCGAAGTTAGAACAAAATTGGAAGCATAAGACTTCCTGAACGGCAAAGTTATCGGTAAAGTCACAAAATCTGGCTAAAGTTTCAAAAAGAAAAACTTTTAACATTTTAAAATATTAGTTATTGAATGCTTAAAACTAAAAAGAACAGCATATACAAATTGAATTATGACAAATACTGATTTCAATATAAAACTGGCAAATACCTTAAGTAACTTCCAAAAACTAGGTAATGCTGTTTCTAATTTAATTAATATTTCTCCTGATATTCTTGAAAATCCAGAGATCAATTCTCGCCTTAAGGAATTTCGTCAAGCCTATCAAGAAGCAGAACAAAGATTAAAAAATCCTAATTTTTCTATTGCTACAATTGGGACAACTTCCTCTGGAAAATCAACAATTGTTAATGCTTTAATTGGACGTAGAATTGCTCCAATAGAACAAGGAGAAATGAGTGGTGGAGTTTTAACTATCAAGCATTTAGAACAATGCAAACTATTTGTCGATAAAACAGAGGGGTCTGTTTGGGAGACAGGGGAATGGACAGAACTAGAAGATAAGGATTGTTATCAAAAAATTAGAGATTTAATGCATCTTTATCACGATCATAGAAAAAAGAAAGATTGTATTGCCCCAAGTGTTAGATTCTTCGCTCCACTTTTACCAGTTTGCAACTCTAGTTTGCTTAACTTACCTGATGGGGTAGGTATCGAAATTATTGATTTACCTGGAGTGAAATCTGTTTTAGATCGTACTAATCTAGAAATTATTCAAAAGAAAGTTCATAAAGCATTTAGCTTAGTAGCTCTTGATTATACTCAAGTAGATGATAAACAAAGAGAGCGTTTGCTTGAAGAGTTACAAAGAGTTGTGAAGTATCTAGCAGGTCGCACTGACTCTATGATTTTTGTTTTAAACAAAGTTAATCTAGAAACAAGTGACGATTTATCTCTTGATAAACGTATTGTTAAATTACAGCAAGAAATACAAGAAGTTTTATCACTTCAAAATCCACCTGATATTCTACCTATCAATGCTATTCTTTTATACCATGCTCAATGTGCGTGGGGAGTAAAAACCTTAAATGAAACATCAGAGATATCTGAAAGGGAAAGACTGGAAGCTCTCCAAAAAATGTTCAAAGATTGTTATGGAGATATTACAAATCACATTGGAGATGAAGAAGATTTAGAAGATTGGTTTATAGATGTAAAAAGGAAGGTTCGTAAGGGAGAATATGTTGATGATCAAACAATGAAACAAATTCTCCAATATGCTCTTGAATGGAGTGGAGGAGAAAAACTTTGGAATCTTCTGCGTTCGAGAGTGAAAGAATCATTTTCAGAGCTTGTATTATTACCTGCATTAATCGAAGTATTCCAAAATTATGATGCTTTAGAAAAATCCCTTAATGTTGTTTTACAAACGAAAAAGATTTATAGCTTAGACAAAATTCAAAGTGAACGTCAGAAAATTTCTCAGATTCGTCAGTCATTAGAAACTAACACAAAAAAAATTCACCAAGATTTTGAAGATGAAATTAAACATTATATGGAGGCACTTAAGAGTGAAGATCTAGATTTACGCAGTCAAGTAATACAAAATGCTGCGGAGAAAGGACGTAAAGGATTCCAAGTTATTTTTGATACAGTTAATGATGTTGAAGCTGAGTTAACCCAAGTTTTAATTGCTCCAGTCCGAGATGCTTTTAAGAAAGATCTAGGAGCATTCGATCTTGAGGAAGATTTAACAGAAGTTATTTCGCCTCCATTAGCGCATGATGTTGCTAGAGCATACGGCAATGTAAGTCTTAGAATAAAAAATTTTCTCAAAGAATCAGAATATTTAGTTAAGCGTGTTCGTAAAGATAATGAAGGAGCTGTTACTGAACTTAAATACGACGAACGCTATGTTCGTTTACTTTATCTAACAATGCGACAAGCTATTTCCAGCAGAGCAGAATTTTCTCTTCAAGCAAAAGTTAAAGAGTTTATAAAAGCTTTAGATCAGTTAATTAATGAGCAACTAACGAGACTTAGATATTCTTTACCTGAAAACGAGCTATCAAATCTCAATATAGAGCAAGCGGTACTTACCGATCTGAGAAAGAAAATGTCTCAAAACTTACCAGAATTACCAGAAAAATTCTTTGAAATTTCTACTGATGATATTCAAAAAGTAGAAGATACACAACGTGAAAAAACTGGGGAAAAAAAAGTTCGTAAAGAACGAGAAGTAGGCAGTTGCTTTGACAACAGAGATAAAGTGTATTATGAAAATGAAGATGTTATGGAAGATATTCAGTACGAGGAACTGCGATTGCCAAATACTGAAAAAATGGCGCAACAGTGGCTTCAAGGAATTGAAAAAGGCAAAGAAAATCTATGGAATATTTTATGTGATTGGATTCTAAATCGCTCTAATCAAGTCATAACAATGTTTGAAGAATCCTTACAAGAAATTATAAATCTTGCAGAGCGAGCATTACAAGAGCAACGAGAATTCTTAGATCGGAAAGAGGATGAGATAGAACTTTGGCAAAAATTTGAGGAGGACAAAAATTATCTAGCAGAATTACGTAAGAAATTGGAAGAAGAAGTTAGTCAATCAAATATTTTGTAAATATATGATTTCTTATAGAGATTTTAAAAAAATATTGACAGAAATTGAATCCAAAATCGATTATAAATATCCTAAAGATCATCCTAAAGATAATCCTAAAAGGAATTTTAAGAATGTCTGGTCTTACTCTCTCGAATGTTGGTGTCATTATTTTGATGTTCCGCCAGAAGCTCAGGTTTTTATTATAAATTGGGGAAATAAAAAACAAGTTAAATCTTTTTCAAAAAGTACTTGGTTAGAATGGAACCCAAAAAAAGAACGTGATTTATTAGGAAGAGAAAAAGAAGTATATGGCTATTTTTATCATTTTTTACAGGAAAATTTTTTTTACAAAAATAACATGGAAATGAAAAGCATAATAATCATCTTACTTCTTTCATTTATTGCCACTGCGATAGGTTATTTTTTATATTTTCAAAGTAGTAAAAATAAAGAAACAAAGAAAACACATGACAAAGTATATAATAATTCAAATTTAACACATGAGAAAACAAAGGAAAGTCTAATATTAGTTATAAATGAGCGTAAATATAATAATATTAGTCATCTAAAAACACAAAGAAAAATTACGCATAATGATAGTGAAATAATATATCGAGCTACTGAATCTATGTGGACTGGATTGCCGAACAAAATTCCTTCTCAATTAAATGAATGCTTTTCTAGCCCAAACCAATTTCAAGTTCCGAAAGGGGAAGAATCAGAATATGACATCTATATGATTAAAATTGAATTAGATGAATTAGACAAAGGATTTAAAGCTGAAGCAGATCAACTAGCCAGAATTGATGCTTTTCGGAGTTTACCAGATTTATCAAGAAATATAACAGTTTCAGACCGACTTAAGGTAAGCGCATACAAAAATACTGGAGTATACAAGCGTTAGGAAAGAATTATATATGCATATTGAGGCTACTATTTTAACTAAAGATATTGAAACCATTCAAGGTCTTCAAGAAGGGACATTAATTCGACATGGCAGTATTATCAAAGAAAAACATAAGGAGTATAATGTTGGTTTTTTAATTGAAGCACCTGAATTGACAGAACAATTTATGAACTTACCATTCTCTCCTTTATTAGGAGGAGGATCGTCTATCAAAAATAGTTCTACTAACAGTATTCTAAATTGTCAATTAGCTTCTATTAGTCCACAGTTTAGCGGAATAGAAGAAACTTTATCTTCAGTTTTACAGGTTAGCCAAATAGCAGCAGGAGCAAGTGTTTTAAATTTAGGAGTAAGTATTGCAGGCTTTGTTTATATGGGATATAAGCTAAACCAAATACAAAGCTCTTTAGGAAAAATACAGCAGTCAATAGAAGCAGGATTCTCTAATATAGAAGATCGTTTAGATAAAATATCAGGACAACTCGCATACCTTCATTTACTTATAGTAGATAATAGTCAAAAACAGCAAAATCTTTCTCAGGCTATTTCTAACTTACAAAGAACAATTTTTATTAAGGAAATATCTGATTTAGCTGCTGAAATTTTAAATTTCAATCTCTTTCCAGATCTTTCAAAGAAAGAAGACCTTATTAAGGTAGCTTCAGGACTACGTTTATTTTTATCAAATCAAATCATTCAAATTGCTCCAGAAGACGAAAGTGAAATTCTATTAAATACCGATCTTTCTATTCAAGGTTGGGCAGTTGCAACTGCTGTAGAAGCTAACTTAATGTTAGAAATTGGTAAAATTAAAGAAGCTAAAAAATTACTAGATATTGAAATTAATAATTTCAAAGAAGTTGTATTAAGATGGGCAAATAAGTTATTAGATGATGAAAACTCACAACTATCAACAGCCTATCGCTTTACAGCACCATGTTTTGGAAAACATATTAGTTTAGAAAGAATAGAACGTATTATTAGTATTTCTGAGAAAGATATTAGTTTATCTCCAGATAAAATAAGAAATAAAAAGAACGAAGTATATGTAGAATCTCAAATGGACAGTAAAATGTCTGATAAATATTGGCAGTATCGGCAAATAGCAATAGCTGAGTATCTAGATACTCTAAGTGAACTTTATGCAAGACTTGATAGTCTACGTTCCTTCGCAGATTTATGTGAAAGTCAAAATGTAAAAAGCAGTAAAGAGATATTGGAAAATAATATTACTGAGACAGGTTTATACCTCATAAAGACACATACTGATACTTTACCACCCTCAAATTAAAAATTCTTAAGCGCGTCGAATTAGGCAAACGATAGATTCAAAAGTAAATTCTTGTAAAACAAGACTCTATCTCTATGATGAGAAAATCTGGGAGCGATCGCATTGAGTACCGTAAAACTAATTCACCTTGTCAAGCTTAAACCTTTTGATAGCAATATTTTTAGACGTATTACCAGTTTGTGAACTTATCGGAAGTTCAACCCGCGCTGAGTGTTTATTTCAAGCAAGCCGCTACAAGCAGGGATAGTTCATTACTTTATTACAGGATCAGCGATCGCAACATAACAGTGCTGTGTTTGATTTGAATGCAGGGTAACCGCCTCGGACTTTTTTGTCTAGGAAATATGTTGATAAATGTAAAGGGAAGTTTCATTCTTTGTAGGTCAAAAGATAATGAATATAGCTGCGGATAGAGGTATTGATCCATGGATGAGAACCAGTCATATTTCTTTTTTTTAACAAAAATACTACAAAAAATCGCAGAAAGCGGTGGTGATGCGCAGAAAGTTTACCCGTTGCTGAAAGACAATATAGACAAACTTGATGATAGATTAGCAGAACTATTGAGGGCTTGGGCAATAACTATCCTGGCTGAAGAGAACCTAGAGCAAGCACAATACTTTGCAGGAGCTATTGAGTTATTCAGCAACCTCATTCAACAGTTTCCGCTGGGTATCCGAGAAAACAATATCGAGATAGCCATCAATGGCTACAAGGTGGCACTGGAGCTAGTACCGAAAGTCTTTACCTCTGAGCTTTCTTCCCAATTTGTGGCTGAAATTCAGAACAATTTAGGAAATGCCTACTGTGAAAGAATTCGGGAAGAACGGGCACAGAATCTAGAAGAGGCGATTACCTATTTTAAATCTGCTTTAGAGGTGTATACCCGTAAAGCATTTCCCGAAGAATGGGCAAGGTCTCAAATGAATTTGGGAACTGCTTACATTGAAAGAATCCGAAAGAAAAGAGCCCAGAACTTGGAAGAAGCGATTACCTGTTTCAAGTCTGCTTTAGAGGTGTATACCCGTAAAACATTTCCTGAGCAATGGGCAATGTCTCAAGTTAATTTGGCATTTGCTTATTGTGAAAGAATTCGGGGAAAACGAGCACAGAATCTAGAAGAGGCGATCACTTTTTCTAAGGCTGCTTTAGAGGTATTTACCCCTGAGCTTTTTCCTCAACAATGGGCAAAGACTCAAGTTAATCTGGGAATGGCTTATAGTCAGAGACTTCGGGAAGAACGAGCCCAGAATTTAGAAGAGGCGATTGCTTGCTATGAGGCAGCTTTAAAAATGTATACCTACGATACATTTCCTCAATATTGGGCAACAATTCAAATGAATCTGGGAATGGCTTACAAAGATAGAATCAAAGGAGAACGGGCACAGAACCTGGAAAAAGCGATCGCCTTCTCAAAGGCAGCCCTTAAAGTTTACACTCGTAAGGCTTTTCCATTTGATTGGGCAAAAACTCAAAATAATCTGGCTACTGTTTACTGCGAGAGAATCCGAGGAGAAAGAGCACAGAATCTAGAAGAAGCGATCACTTGTTCTAATAAAGCATTGGAAGTCTTTACCTACGAAGCATTTCCCGAACAATGGGCAATGTCTCAAATGACTCTGGCAAATGCTTACAGTGAAAGAATTCAGGGAAAGCGAGCCCAGAATCTAGAACAAGCAATTATCTATTACAAAACTGCTTTAAAGGTTTACACTCATGAAGCTTTTCCTCAATATTGGGGAATCGTTCAACAAAATCTAGCTGCTGCTTACTGGGAAAGAATTTGGGGAGAGCGAGCCCAGAATCTAGAACAAGCAATTACTTATCTTAATTCTGCCTTAAAAATTTTCACCCGTGACGCTTTTCCTCAATATTGGGCAACAATTAAAATGAATCTGGCTGCTGTTTACAGTGACAGAATTCGAGGGGAGCAGGGACAGAATATAGAAGAAGCGATCTTATATTATCAAGAAGCTTTGGATGTATTCACCCGTAAGGCTTTTCCCCACTACTGGGCACTGACTCAAAACAACCTAACAACTGCATATTTAGATAGAATTCGAGGAGATCGAGAACAAAACCTAGAACAAGCAATTAACTGCTCTAATGCTGCTTTAGAAATCTTCAAGCGTCAGGCATTTCCTACTGATTGGGCAAAAACTAAAATGAATCTGGGAATTGCTTACGGGAAAAGAATTCGAGGAGATCGAGAACAAAACCTAGAACAAGCAATTGACTGCTGTGAGGCAGCTTTGAAGGTAGTTACCTATAAAACTTTTCCTCAATATTGGGCAAATATTCAACATAATCTGGGCAATTTCTACAGTGACAGAATTCGAGGTAACAAAGCAGAAAACTTGGAAAAAGCGATTTGTTGTTTTCAATCAGCACTGAAGAAAGTTCGCACCCGTGAAGCTTTTCCCCAAGATCATGTCACAACTAAATTCAATCTCGGTGTGACTTACCAAGATTCTCGGCAGTTTTCTCAAGCCTATTCTACATATAAAGCTGCCATTGAAACTGTAGAGTCTCTGCGTGGTGAGATAGTATTCGGCTCTGGTAGAGAACAAGACAAACAAAAACTTGCTGAAGAGTGGAACAAGCTCTATCGCAGGATGGTGGAAGTTTGCCTCGAACTGGGCTATCGAGAACAAGCACTTGAATACTTAGAGGGCAGTAAAAATCGCAATTTAGTGGAGCTTATCGTCAGTCGGGATTTACGTAGTATCTTCTCCCCAGAAGATGTTATTAAACTGGAAAAAATTCGAGATGACATTGCCAGCGATCTGTACGAACTTCAGAATGTCAAAATCGAAGACCCATCTGTCCTCGTACAGAATCTACAAAGACTACGTCAGCAGTATAAAAAAATACAAGACGAATACTTGAATGTTGGTTCTGGCTTCAAATTGGAAGATTTTCAGGATACTCTCGATGAAAATACAGCAGTTGTGGAGTTTTACGTCACAGGGGATCAGCTGCTCACTTTCATCTTCATCCGTCAAACTCAGCAGCTTATCGTTTGGCAATCTGAGCCAAAAGACTTAGAAAAGTTGGTAAATTTGGCAAATGGATATTTCAGAGCCTACTATAATCACAAAATAGGGCAGTTGTACGACCCAAAACCTCTAAAAGAATCGCATTGGCAACGTCGCTTGAATACCCGTCTACATTTGCTGGCTGAAATTCTGCACATTGATGACATCATTCAGCAAATACCCCCAGAGTGCGATAGATTGATTTTAATACCCCATCAGTACTTACATTTGTTACCGCTTCATGCGTTACCTATCAACAGTCAAAAGGGAGAAGTTAAATCTGAAATTCTCATGCATCGCTTTCCCGCAGGTGTAAACTATGCTCCTAGCTGCCAATTACTGGAACTTGCCCAAACCAGAAAACGTCCCGACTTTACCCGCCTGTTTGCTGTCCAAGACCCCACTGATAATTTGGATTACGCCAATCTGGAAGTTGAAGAAATTAAATCATTTTTCAATCTTGCTGAAGTCGAAGTTTTAGCCAGTCAAAATGCAAGCGAAGCTGCCGTTAAAGTGAATCAGAATTTGACCACAGCGCACTGTAGCCATTTTTCCTGTCATGGTTATTTCAACCCAGAATCACCTTTAGAATCAGCACTAATTTTAGCGGAAACTAAAACAGAACAGATAGTACCAAACAAAACTATAGAAGATGGATTGCTTACTTTAGGGGAAATTTTTGGCTTTAACCTGAACCAATGTCGCCTCGTCACTCTCTCAGCCTGTGAAACGGGATTAATTGACCCCACTAACACCAGCGATGAATACATCGGCTTACCCAGTGGTTTCCTAGTTGCTGGGAGTCCAGCGGTGGTTAGTAGCTTGTGGACGGTAAACGACTTATCTACAGCGTTGTTGATGATTAAATTCTATGAGAATCTGCAAAAACAGATGTCGGTAGCACTTGCCCTTAACCAAGCGCAACTCTGGCTGCGGGATGCTACTAAGGAAGAATTACAAACACGGACAGGTAAGTTGTCATTAGATAGCACTTGGAAAGGAAAAATTCGTCGTTTGTTCAATAAGATGGAGGCTGGAGGCAAACCATTTCAGTCCCCTTATCATTGGGCTGCATTTACTGCTGTTGGGAAATAGGAGTATCATTATGTCAGTATATGAAACAACGGTAAACAATTTTATCCATTTGTTGAAAACACAACCTTCTTTATTTTCTGAACCAGATAAGTTTAAACTAAGGCAATTAATTGATTCTCAATCTGATGAGATCAAAGCACTCTCCAATGCCATTGCCAATTGGTGTTTACATCATCCTCAGTTAGATGATGCTATGGCTGAACTAGAGGAAGAGGAGTCAATAACTAGGTTTCCTGGAAATACTAAAGCTAATACTAATATTCCTCAATACAAGCTCGATAAAAAGACGCTACTTAATGCTATTCAACAGAGTTCATCTTCTACGAATAAGGTTGAGAAAGATGTTGGTAATAATTGATTTAACTTTAGGAGCAAAACAATGTTGTGTCTCTAACTTAAAAAATCATTTATTTGGTTGTCATGACAGAAAAATTGTCAAAAATCAATGATTATCTTCAATCTGGGAAAGTAGCCAATCCCAAACTTACGCTCTACGCATTCCATCTGCGCTTTAATCTCGCTCAAGGTTCTAAAACTCCACTCAAAGATGCTAATAATTTATGGCTCAAGTGTAAGGAAATAGGAGAAAAACTGGGCATTCCTAAGCTAGAAAGTTTACCAGAAATTATCGAACGAGAAAATCCTCAATTATACAATATCAATGGACAAATACTTCCCCAACAAATCTTAACTTTTACCGCAATTGAACACAAAGCACATCGACACTTAAGAGGGGAAGTTAATCCCCTGCAAATTCATGACATCTACGCCCTTGATTTAACCCTGCGTTACTCCGAGCCAGAGATACAAATTGCTGATTTAAGCGGACTCAATCCCGATAACTGTTTGCTCCCCCGTAATATTAAAGCCTCCATAGGACAAACCTTAGTACTCTTTGCCCAACCGTTGGGCGATATTCAGGATGAGCAAGCCTTTGCTGATGCTTGTGTCATGGCTTTACTATCAGTTGAAACAGCCAATAAACTGCGAATTTATTGTCAGTCTCAGGGGAAACTATTAGGCAGTCCGATCTATGAATATAACAATGATGCTGATTTACCCCAAGAACAATGTCATATTTTAATTTGGTTAAATACTAATTCTCAAACTACACAACGAGAGGGAAATGGAGATTACTATTACCCATTAATCGACTTGCTCAACTCTCGCAGTAAAATTATTTATGCTCGCTCTCAGGCTATCTGCTGTTATCAGCAAGCTAGGGAAGAATATCGTGAATTAGAAAGTAAAGTTATTGAGTTTAATAAGATTAAAAATAAGCCGACAAATTCTAAGTTAGGAAAGTTTGATCAATGGCTGACTGAAATGTCAGAAATATCAGTTAATTATGCTCACTACTTAAGAGATTTAAAATTACAGAAAATTACAATTAAAACTAATAGTAAAAACTATCGGTTACACCTTGGCAAAATTAATAAAATCTGCCTAAAAGATGATAACTTGAGATTCTTGTCCAGCTTCCTGGAACTGGCAGAAGGTACTTTTGTTGAACAAATCAATACAGATTTAGACTATCTTACTCCTGGACAAAATCTCTTTGACCAGATGATCAATACCATTCGGAGTATTGTGGAGATTGAAAAAGCAGAACGCGATAAAAAATTACAAAATTGGATTGCCCTTGTAGGTACTGGTCTAGCCGTTAGTGGGATTTCTTCCCAAACCGATGCTAAACCTGTAGAGACTATTCTCCCCCAACTATATCCCCAAATATACCCGAACCAACAATCCTTAGATTGCCCCAAAGCTGGACTCAACCCTTGCCTGATCTACAGTGCTGCATATGTGGTGTTTCATGTTATTATTGGTGCGTTCGCGGCTTCAGTTTTAGGTTTAATTATCTGGTTGATATCAAAATTCCAACAATAATAAAGTCGTGGAATTAGCGAAAAAAGTTAGCTCTATCTTTTTGATAAGATTACTCATACGCTAACCGCAGAACGAGAAGCACAAATTTGTTCGTATGCTCCGTTAATTTTAACCAACTGTGAGTTAGCAAATTCTGTAAACTCTGGGGGTAATCCAATACCACTTAACTTGTCAGGGTGAAATTGAACACACTTCTGACGATAAGCTGCTTTGATTTGTTCGTCTGTCATTTCAGCATGACATCCTAGTAACTGGTATGCAACTTCTAATTCCATTGAGTTGCCAAGAAGACCTTCTACTGTTCCAGACATGATGCGGAGAATTCGCTCGGCTTGAAAGAGCATTTGTCTCTCTTGTCCACTCACGTTTCCATCAGCAATAGCAACTTCGTAAAGAGCGTATAGAAAAGCCGTTCCAAACTCGTTATTATAATCAATCAAGGTTGCAAATTGGCTGATGTATTCTTCAAAGCTAGTGTCACTATCCTTTGCCTCTTTAAAGATTGAAATTGCAATTTTTCTGGCATCTTCATCTAGTTCAAGATTTTCCATAATGGCTTCAACAGCAGCAATTTCTTCTTCTGAGACTATTCCGTCTGCTTTTGCTACTTTTGCAAGACATGCGAAGAAATAAGCAAAAAATGCTAATTGAAGTTTGTCCTCATCAGATAACTCTTCATCTGATGAGTCGAGAGTTTCTCCAATCCAGTATCCAATTCCTGCTCCAATAGGTCCTCCAATGACACCACCAATACTAGTAAATATAGCTCTGCCCCACCATCCCATAACCTAGCCTCCAAATATCTAATTACTGAGTTGTGTTGTAGACACTAGAATGTTGACAAGTGATGATTGTTTAATACCCTTTCTACTTTCAAAGATAATCAAAATTAAATCCCGACAGATCTATTCGATCATATTACTTAATATTAACTTCACTTATACTTCTTACAATCCTAATACCAATAACCCCGCTTTTTAGCAGTTTAGCAGCAGAAACTACGAGATAATCAAGGGTGTTGCGATTAATCTATGTTAATTCGATTTTATTGAAAAACGCTCTGAAAACTGAGAATAACCCCCAGGCTATTGCGAAAATTATATAAGTAGCAATTATGATTTTGTCAAAAATGTAGTCATATAAAATACAAAACTCAAACCTAGTCTAGACAATAGTTTAGGTTCAATATGACCCTTAAATTCACGAATCGTGGTCATACGCCAAATTAGAGCTTTGGGATTAAAGAATTGATGATTGTCGATTCCGCGATTGCCACCATAAATGAATTTAGGGACATGAGATTTTCACTCAATCAAAAATCTCAAATCAAAAATCTCAAATTCCATTAGTGTCAGGAAATAGTCTATGACCTTTGAAGAAAAGTGTCAATATATTCAGAAAATGACCCTATTCCGACATAAATTAGGGGAGGTGCCTGACGTTGGTTTAGGGTATACCCTAGATCGGCACTTTAAGGATTACCCCTCAACGTGGGATAATTTCTTTTTACCTGAAGACATAAAAATTTTGAAAAGCCAGAGTTTAACCATCTTGGTTTTTC
>JAAUYH010055381.1_pt1 | contig 12875 bp, 10 predicted proteins | sample 7278061 | NCBI WGS metagenome assembly JAAUYH01 (sample SAMN14350203, study PRJNA611818) | marine sediment metagenome | isolation source: surface marine sediment (0.6m) | place: French Polynesia: Moorea | collected 2018-08
ACGTAGCCGCGCCAGTCACCCCCAGCAAACAACAATTTACCGATCCGGAGGTGCCCATCATTCAGGGGTTTGAAACCTTTTCGCCGAATCTACTCGCCCCTTTTCTCACCCAAGTCAGCCAGAAATCGGGAGGGATGCAGTCATGGTGATGTCTCCGGCTCGCACCAATCCGTTTCCCGGTCTGCGCCCCTTTGAATTGGACGAAGAGCACCTCTTCTTTGGCCGAGAAGGCCAAGCTGACGAACTGCTGGCGCGGTTGAACCGCACCCGGTTTTTAGCGATCGTCGGCACCTCCGGCAGCGGCAAATCCTCCCTCGTGCGGGCGGGCCTCCTCCCCTCCCTCTACAGCGGATTTCTCGCAGACGCCAGCTCCGGCTGGCGCATCGCCATCATGCGCCCCGGCGACGCCCCCATCCACAACCTCGCCCAAGTCCTCACCCCCCCCGACGTCTTCCCCCCCCCTCCCGACACCCACAGTCAACCTAACCCCTCCACCCATCCACCCATCCACCCATCCACCCCTAGCTCCCCATCCATCCCCCTCTCCCTCACCGAAACCACCCTCCGCCGCGGCTACCTGGGACTCGTAGAAGTGGCGCGGCAAGCGCGGATGGCGGCGCGGGAAAGTTTACTCGTCGTGGTGGACCAATTTGAAGAGCTGTTTCGCTTTAAGCTCAGTTCCCAGAACCCAGGGGCCACCAATGAAGCGGCGGCGTTTGTAAAGCTATTGCTGGCGGCGGTGCAGCAAACGGCCACCCCCATCTATATCGTACTCACCATGCGCTCCGACTTTCTAGGGGACTGCGCCCAGTTTCGTAATTTGCCGGAAGCCCTCAATGCTAGCCAGTACCTGATCCCCCGGATGACCCGAGATCAACGGCGCAGCGCCATTGAAGGGCCGGTGGCGGTGGGCGGCGCGGACATCACCCCCCAACTGGTCAACCGACTGCTCAATGACGTGGGCGACAACCCCGACCAATTGCCGATTCTACAACACGCCCTGATGCGCACCTGGGACTATTGGGTGGACCATCACGAGGGCAGGGAACCCATTGACTTGCGGCACTATGAGGCGATCGGCGGCATGGCTCAGGCCCTGTCTCAACATGCGGATGAAATTTACGCCCAGCTCCCCGATCAGCGCTGTCGGGAAATTACGGAAAAACTCTTCAAGTGCTTGACGGATAAGGGAACGGATAATCGCGAAGTGCGGCGACCCACGAAATTGAGTGAAGTCTGCGCTGTCGCCGCGGCGGAACCTGAGGAAATAATCTCCATTGTGGAGCGATTCCGGGGCGCTGGTCAGTCGTTTCTTATGCCCCCGGCTGGGGTTGACCTGACTGAGGAGACGGTGCTGGATATTTCCCATGAGAGCCTGATGCGGGTCTGGGGGCGGTTAAAGGACTGGGTGGATAAAGAAGCGCGATCGGCCCAAACCTATCGCCGCTTGGCGGAAACCGCCGTCCTTCACCAACAGGGAAAGGCGGCCTTTTTACGGGATCCGGAACTGACGATTGGGTTGAACTGGCGAGGGGAGAGCCAACCCAACGCCGATTGGGCGGATCGCTATGCGCCTGACTTTGAGTCTACGATGCAGTTTTTAGAGGCTAGCGCGGAGGCCCGGGATGCGGACGCGGCGGCAAAGGAGTTGGCGCGGCGGCGGGAGGTGAGGCGGCTACGCAGCTTTATCGGCGGATTGACGATGCTGGCGCTGTTGGCGATCGGCGCAGCAGGTTACGCCTATTTACGGGAACAGGATGCCCAGACTGCTAAAAAACAAGCGCTTGAAGCCAAAATAGAAGCACTTGAAGCCCGAAACGAAGCGCTTGAAGCAAAAGACATTGAAGCTCGACAACGGGAACTGGCGGAGAGCGCTCAAAAAGCGGAAGCGGAACAGCGCCAACTTGCCCAAGAAAGGCTAAAGCAGGCGGAAATTGCCCGCAAGTCCGAGGCGGAACAACGCGCCATTGCGGAGGCCGCTTTACAAAGGGCTGAGCTGAAAGAAGCGGAGACGTCCAAACAAAAGGGCATTGCAGAGGCGCGAGCAATCAATTCCGATATCTTAGCTCAAAGTCTTGCGGTTGAGAATCTGCTAGCCTCACAACGGGAACTAGAAGCTCTGATCGCCAGCATTGATCTTGGCAGACAGGTTAAGGCAAATCAGACTCGTTTAGAGAAACCGATTGAAATGCGAGCGATCGCTGCTCTCAGAAAGGTGGTTTATGGCATCAAAGAACGCAATCAGTTGCAAGGCCATATAGGGCGTGTCTCTAGCGTCAGTTTTAGCCCTGATGGAAAGACCATAGCCTCAGCCAGTTCTGACGACACCGTCAGACTCTGGGACCTTCGGGGCAACCTGTTAAACACACTCGTTGGCCATGGCGATGATATCAGTAGCGTCAGTTTCAGCCCCGATGGAAAGACCATAGCCTCCGCCAGTTCTGACGACACCGTTAAACTCTGGGACCTCAACGGAAACCTATTAAACACCCTAGAAGGACATGGATCGAATGTCAGTAGCGTCAGTTTCAGCCCCGATGGAAAGACCATAGCCTCTGCCAGTTTTGACAACACCGTCATACTCTGGAACTTGCAGGGTGAGCTGTTAAACACACTCGTTGGTCATGTATCAAGTGTCTTGAGCGTCAGTTTCAGTCCCGATGGAAAGACCATAGCCTCCGCCAGTTTTGACAACACCGTCATACTCTGGAACCTGCAGGGTGAGCTGTTAAACACACTCGTTGGCTATATTCCTAGTGTCAGTAGCGTCAGTTTCAGCCCCGATGGAAAGACCATAGCCTCCGCCAGTTTTGGCAACATCGTCGTACTCTGGGATCTGAACGGCGAGCTTTTAAACACCCTTGAAGGACATGTATTGTCTGTCTTGAGCGTCAGTTTCAGCCCTGATGGAAAGACCATAGCCTCCACCAGTTTTGACAACATCATCAAACTCTGGAACCTTCAGGGTGAGCTGTTAAACACACTCGTTGGCCATGGACATTTCGTCAATAGTGTCAGTTTCAGCCCTATGGAAAGACCATAGCCTCCGGCAGTTCTGACACCACCGTCAAACTCTGGGACCAGCAGGGCAACCTGTTAAATACACTAGAAGGCCATAGTTCTAGTGTCAGGAGCGTCAGTTTCAGCCCCGATGGAAAGACCCTCGCCTCCGCCAGTTCTGACCGCACTGTCAAACTCTGGGACCGGCAGGGCAACCTGTTAAGTACACTAGAAGGCCATCGAGCAGGTGTCAGTAGCGTCAGTTTCAGCCCCAATGGAAAGACCCTCGCCTCCGCCGGTGCTGACGCCACCGTCAAACTCTGGGACCTACAAGGCAACCTGCTAAACACACTAGAAGGCCATGGATTGTGGATCAAAAGCGTCAGTTTCAGCCCCGATGGCAAGACTCTCGCCTCCGCCAGTGATGACACCACCGTCAAACTCTGGGACCTGCAGGGCAACCTGTTAAACACACTCGTTGGCCATAGCGATCAGGTCATGAGCGTCAGTTTCAGCCCCGATGGAAAGACCCTCGCCTCCGCCAGTTCTGACGACACCGTCATACTCTGGAACTTCAATCTGGATGACCTGTTAGAGAGGGGTTGCCGTTGGCTGCAGGACTATCTCACCACGAATCCTACGGTCACTGATGAGGAGCGGAGGGTTTGTGAGATTTCGGCGCGGAGTTAGTGACGACTCTATGGCCCTCTCCCTAAATCCCTCTCCCCGGGGAAGAGGGACTTTGATTCCGGATCCGGCTCCTTTCTCCCCCGGGGAGAAGGGGTGGGGATGAAGGCGGTTCATTCCGATATTCAGCGCCCTTACCTTTGAACATCACCTGATACAGAAAAATCAACAGAAAACCGACTAGAAACGTCACCGTCCACCCCTGGGGATGAATCAAAGCCCCTCCAATCGCTAATAGTGAGAGAACTGGTTCACTATAGCTTTCCTGTCGCATTTTCTGAATGACCTGATCAGACAAATTTTGATCCACTAACCGCCGATTTTGAGTGGCGTACATCCAGGCAGCCGTGGAAAAAATCCCCACCCCCGCCGCCGCCAGACTATAGAAAACCTGCACCGAAAAAACACTGTCATAGAAACTGGCTAGATCATTCGCATAGGGCAGCAGCACAACGAACAGTAAGGAGAGCAGCGTGAGCCACAGGTGCGTGGCATCCGTTTTTTGGTAGTACTTAAACTGATGCAGATGGGAAGTCCAATATAAAGCAATCACGACGAATGTTAGAGCATACACCCCGAACAACGGTAGCTGTTCTTGCAGAAACGCAGTCACTTCCTGGGGCGACATGGGTTCCAGAGGAAGCGGCTTAAACGTTAGCGCCATAAGGGTCATGGAGGCGGCAAAAATGAGATCGCTCAGCCGAGTTAGACGTTGAAGTTGCATCTTAGAAATAGCTACTAAGCTGATGAGTATTTAAGTTGCATTGCTTGGACAGGCAAGATGCCCACCCCACAAAAGTTTCAAAAGATTGTTAATGCAAAATCAATGCCGGTTAGCTTATATCAAGTTGAAACTTATCGGGAATGAGGTTGAATTGGCTGAATGTTGAGCTCAGCTTGCCACTGCTTCAGAGGTTTTTCCCACCCCTCTTCCCACTTTTGAGCAAACAGCGGCTTGGCTACTTTTCCCATGGCTAATCCCTGGCCAATCGCCTCAATCAACGTCGGCAATTCTTCCGGCGCCAGTATTGTGCTAGCCATCAAGCTATTGGCTATCAGCATTGTCGCCAGTGGGTAAGGAAACTGGGGTAAATGGACCGCCTGCAAGCCAATTTCACCAATTTCTGACACATCAAACCCCGTGATAACGTGCCAAATATCGTGGGTTTGACTAAGGCGTAATTCGATATATCTGGCATCGGAATCTGCAACCATTCCAGCGTGCAAATTGGGATCAAATCCAGTTGCTTTCATCGCCGACGCGAATTGATAACCGAGGGAATCGGGGGCGTAGGTTAGGAGTTGATCAAGATCGTACTTCGGCGGAATATACCGATCTCGGATTAGCCTGGCGCAGTCAGGATCCTGTTTGAGATAGTCAGCAAGCTGATCATAGGAGGGCGTTTCCAACAACGCTTCAGTCATCTCATACACAGCCTTCAAGCCATCTTCTTCGCTCGTCATCAGGGCGAACCAGGATTTGAACAAAAGCAACAGCTGAAAATGGCTTTGTATATGTAGTTCAGCCTCAGAAGCAAACAAGTTCATGAGTTTCATAACAAATCCTCCAGAGAAATGTATATCGGGGGCTTCAACTTAAGCCGGGACCAGCCAGTAGAGAAGGAATACGGAAGTCAGGAGTCAGAAGTCAGAAGTCAGGAGTCAGGAGTCAGGAGTTAGAAATCAGAAGTTAGAAGTCAGGAGTTAGCTAGCAAAAGGATTCTGTCTTCTGACGACTGTAGGGCTTTGCCCTTCTCGTAGAGGATTCTGCCTCAAGGACAATGTCCCACTTTAGGGTGATACCCCAAATCGGAGCGCATGGCCGACAAGGCCTTGCAAATAACATGAGTGATGCTCATATTTGCTAATATATGAGCATCACTCATATTTGTCAAGGAGAATATGAGTATCACTCACATATTTTTTGAGGAGAAGGGCTGGGCCATGGCGGCGAATGATTCGAAATCAATGGGAATGCGGCGCAAGCCCAGGCAAGCGCGGAGTCGGGAGCGGGTCAATCGCATTCTGGATGTGGCGGAACAAATGTTTATCGAAGAGGGGTACAACGCGACGACGACGAATGCGATCGCAACTCGCGCCAACGTTCCCATTGGCTCGCTCTATCAGTTTTTTCCCGACAAGGCGACAATTCTCTACGCCCTTGCAGAACGCTACATGGAGATTTTGCACCAACGCATCACAGCATTAGATACAGAGGATATGCTTAAATTGCCCCTAGCCGACTATGTGGAACAGAGTGTAGACGTCACAGACAAATTTTTTACGGACTACCCCGGTTATCATGCCATTTTCATGCAGGTGCAAGGAACCATGCCGGAGATAGAGCAGTTGGAAAACGCATTAGATGCTCAGCTTATTGAAGACTGGGCGATCGAACTGGCGCAGCGAAATACCAACCTGACCGTAGAAGATTGTGAGGCTATCGCCTTTGTGCTGGTGAAAGCGATCGGAACCCTCCTATGGCTTTCCCTGAGCCAAGCGCCCGATTTTCGAAAACGTCTCGTGGCAGAAACAAAACAATTCACCTTAAGCTATCTGCAACACTATTTCCCATAGGTTGAAAGGTCACCTATTTGATACTCGCCCTTAAGCGGTTCTGAAGCAGGCTTGCGAGCCCGAACGCAGATAAAACAAGGCTCTCGCATATACTTATCGTAGTGCTCTGGGTCCGCCGACTGATACTCCGCAGTCGGTCTAGGCTCCAGGATTTCATCCAGCATAAATCCCGCCTGAATCAACGGGTTGAGCATCACCTGTAAAGGCCGACGGTAAGACGTAATCACCGGATAAGGCTCGCCAAACCCCCGCCATTCCATCTCAAACTGCTCGACCTGAAAATAATTACCCGGCGTCAATTGTCGCTCTCGCGTGAACCAAAAATCTGCACTGGGGTGTCCGCAAGAAAAGATTAACCATCCCCCTGGTTGCAGAACGCGAAAAAATTCCTTGAAAACAGACCCCCAATCCTCAATGTAATCCAACACCAGCGGACACAACACCAGATTGAACCTCTCATCATCAGCAAATCCAAGGGGTTGAGATAAATCAGCGTGATGAATCTCAAACTGTTGCGCCCCTACCTCTGGTGAAACATTGTTGATGCGCCGTTGAGTAATCTCCACCATTTTGGGCGTCGCGTCACACGCAACAACCCACGCGCCCCGCTGCAACAACCACTCGGTGTAAAATCCCGGTCCACATCCGGCGTCCAACACCCACAACCCTTGCACATCCGGAACCAACGACAACGTGGCGGGACGCTCGTAATAGGCATTGTGGGGTTTGGTGTCGACCACCGCTGCGTAGCGTTCTGCGAACGCCTGGTAATTGTGTTCGGCCAGTGATTTGTGCGCGTGAGTCATGGAGCCTGCCTTTAGGTAGATGGGTGGATGGGTGGATGGGTAGATGGGTGGATGGGTGGATGGGTGGATGGGTGGATGGGATATTCTGCGCTGAAGATAAATAGCTTACTGTGATTGATAAAAGATGATTATATTGTGGGAACACAGAGTTAGAGTGGATGTCTTCTTGACGGATTGTTCTCATTTTGAAAACATAGAAGCATTACCGTACAAAGCTAATATGCATATCATTAGCCGAAAAATATTGCGTGAGTTCTGTCAAAAGCATTCAGATTCCTGTGATGCAATTTATAACTGGCGCAGAATAGCAAGTAAGGCTGATTGGAAAAATCTTAACGATGTTCAAAAAACCTACAGAACAGCTGAAGCAGTTGGCAGCTTTACTGTTTTCAATATCAAAGAAAACCATTATCGATTAATTGTCGACATTATTTATGCTTCTCAAAGAATCTATATCAAATATATTCTGACCCACGCTGACTACGATAAAGGAAAGTGGAAAAATGACCCTTATTTTTAATTCAAAAAATTATACAAACTTACTCATCCAATATCAGCCTAAAGTGATTAAGACTGAAGCAGAAAACGAGCGTGCGATCGCGTTAGCGGAAGAATTGGAACATAATCCTCATCGCACGCCTGAAGAGGAAGCCCTATTGGAGCTCCTCGTTATCTTAGTTGAAAAATTCGAGGAAGAGCACTTTCCCATTCCACCGCAAACGCCACATTCCTTGTTGCTTCATCTACTAGAAGACAATGATCTAAAACAAGAAGATTTAGTGGGGGTTCTCGGCTCTAGAGGCGTTGTATCTGAAGTCATCAATGGGAAACGAGGCATTAGCAAATCTCAAGCGAGAGCATTAGCAGCGTTCTTCAATGTGGATGTAGGATTATTTATTTAGTGTGGAGCAAGCAGATTATCCAAACAATTAGAGACCGCATGTTCGTCGGGCGCCGTTGGCAATGTCAAGTTGATCGTCTTGGAAAATTTGGGTGGGAGAGGTTAGGGCGGGGTGATGAGATAGGTGCTGACAGGCGATCGCGCGCCAATTCCGCCAGCCCACCTTAGACCAAATGTTCATCGCGCCGTCTTTATGGCCGCTCACCAAAGTTTGACCATCGGGCGTCAGGGCGATCGCCCAGACTGCTGCTTCCGCAGCCGCAAGGGGTTTTCCTAAGGGATTGCCGTTTCGTCCCCAGAGACGCACCGTCCGATCTGCGCTGCCGCTAGCGATGATTTGCCCATCCTCACTGATGGCGACCCCTAAGACCCAGCCCTTATGACCGCGCAATGGCGGCGTTAAGAGACGTCCCTGGCGATTCCAAAGTTTGACGGTCCGATCTGCACTGCCGCTGACAATCATCTCGCCCTTCGGTCCGATGGCTAGCCCATTAATCCGTCCCTGATGAGCCGGAATAGGCTTGCCAATGGGCTCACCTCGCTGATTCCAGATCCTAAGCTTTAGATCCGCACCGCCGCTGACAATAGTCTGACCATCCGCGCTAATGGCGATCGCATAAATTTCAGCCCCATGGTTCATCGTCGCCAATAACTCACCCTGGCGGTTCCAGAGCCGCACCTGGCGATCGTCTCCACCACTCGCAATCCATTCGCCGTCAGGGCTCATGGCAACTGCCCAGACAAATCCCTCGTGGCCCGTCAACGGAGCGCCAATCAGGTCGCCTTGCCGATTCCACAACCGCACCGTGCTATCAGAGCTGCCAGTCGCGACAGTAGAGCCATCGGCGCTCATTGCAACCGAGAAGATTTCTCCACCATGTCCAGAGAAAGTGGCTTGTTTCAGGTATTTTCCTTGCCCCTGGTGCTCCCAAAGGGTGACGGCGCGATCCTGTCCAGCGGTCAAAATTGTATTTCCATCCGCGGCGATCGCAGTTGAACGCACCCAACCCTCCTGCGCTTGCGCGATCTCAAGGGGAAGACTGGGGGACAATCGCCATCGTCGGATCGTTCCATCCAGACCGCCGCTCACGAACGTTTGACCGTCACGGCTCGGGACGATTGAATAGATCTCTAAATCATGGCCGATCAAGGGAGATCCCAGCGGCCTGCTATTTTGGCTCCAAATCCGAATCGCACCGTCCTCACTGCCGGCAAACACTATTTGGCCATCTCTGCTCAGAGCCACAGACCGCACTTCACCCAGATAGGCCGGAAAAATGATTTCCAGTCGTTTCCCTTCACGGGTCCATAGGCGAATAGAACCATCCCGACTGGCGCTGGCGACAATGCGCCCATCGGCGCTCAAGGCTACGCCATATACCCAATCTATGTGCCCCCTCAAAGGCTCGCCAATCGGTCGACCTTGCCGATCCCACAGTCGAACAGTCTTATCCGAGCTGCTACTGGCGATGGTTTGTCCATCCTCACTGATCGCCACGGCAAACAGCTCACCCTCGTGTCCCCACAGCGGGCGCCCCAAGGGGTTTCCCTCCCTATCCCACAGTCGAACCAGCCGATCTACGCCGCCACTCGCTATGAATTCTCCATCAGGGGTCATGGCGAGGGATCTGATCCCGCCAACATGGGCTGTAATGGACTGCCCCAGGGGTTGACCCTGGTCTGTCCAAAAGCGAATGGAGCCATCGGCGTCACCGCTGACAATTTTGTCGCCATCCGCACTAATGGCCACCGCTGCAACAGACCTCGTATGCCCCACCAGGGGCTGACCGATCGGATTTCCCTGACGATCCCAAAGCCGAACTGTGCGATCGTCCCCACCGCTGACCAGAATTTGTCCGTCTGCACTGAGGGCGACAGACCGCACAGCGCCTCGATGCCCCATCATCCGATCCGTTTCTTGGGTGAACTGTAACGCTTCTAACAGGCTGGACTGCACCGCTTCTGAAGGTGGCGCATTAGGATGGGCCTGTTGGTCTTGACCTAAAGTTTGTAATGACAGCAAAAGGCCCTCTATCGGTTGGATATCGAGCCACTTACTGACCCGAGTCGACTGTTCTAAAAGTTGGGTTTCAAACCGGAGTCTTTCCGCTTGCTGATATTGACGAATGGCGATCGCAGTCGCCCCGCCAGTAACACTCAATCCCAGGACTAAGCCCCCCTGAATCAAGCGCGCTCGAATCACCGCTCGGCGACTGCTGGCAATATATTGTCGCTGCATAGGGGAAGGCGGCGGATTTTTTTCAGCCGCTTGCTTGATCCATTGTTCAGCTGCGTTCAGATCCTTGCCTCGCAGCAGAAAGCTGTAATCGTGATTATGTTGACGCCATTCCGCCGCCCGCATTGTCAGCCGAGTATGATGCCGAACATGCTCTAAATCGGTATTCAGGACGGTCACTAACTGCTGGAAGGCGGCCTCAAAATTATCGTACTCCCGAAAAAATAGCCAGTTGTGCTGACGCATACTGGGATGCACCTGCTGGGCTTCAAATCCCTCTTGATGGACAATCGGAATTAAGCGCTTGCAGTGGAGGGCGGCGTGACTGACCTCGTCGTAGCAAACCCGAGACGCGATCGCATCCGGGCTGAGGACCAAAATAAATGTGTTGGCCGCCTCAATGCCCCTCTCAATCTCGCCCCACCAGTCCGCGGTCGGCGGAATATCCTCCCAATCCACCCAAGTATCGTATTGACTTTTTGTCAGGGCTTGATGGAGGACCTGTACAAACGATTTATTTTTGCGGGAATAGGAGATAAAAGCATCCGTCATGGCAGTTAAGATTTCTAATATCCCGGGGGAGGCGTGCAATTTAAGCGGGGGCGATCTAAGAGAGAAGGAATACAGAAGTCAGAAGTCAAAAGTCGGTCAGGAGCTGGATTCTGACTTCGATGTTCTTCCCAAAAGACGGTGTCTAAATGTAAGTTGATATCCCCTTGGGATAGAAGGATTGATTTGCACATTTAACCCACAAGTCCCTAACCCGCTCTATTGTAGGATGTGTAAAGCTCAAGGGCATCTCAGAAAAGCGAAGCGTAACGCATAGGGAAGTTACTGGCGTTGGGTTTCATGGCTTCAACCCAACCTATGAAAGAATCTTTTGTAGGTCAACGCATCATCACTATATAGTCACGGTGCGTTACGGCTCTAACCACAAATTTTCTCACCATCCTGACAAATCAATACCTAACGCCCCCTACCGGACCTACGTATGCCCCCAGATCCCGGGGTTCTTGAAGAACCCCGGGATCTCGCTAGCCAATTGCTATGACCCGAAGTTCGCAATGCTACCGTCCCTTTCACACCCAGACTCAGACCACCGGTACCCGGCATCGGATCCGCCAAAGCCAGTAAAGATGTTGGCTGGGAAGCTTGAAATACAAATTTAGAAAATCTCGAAGAGCTTATCGGTTAGACTTCACAAGTCTCGACACGAGAGAAGACTTCGACCCAACAAACCACCAAAAAAACCACGGATCCGCCAAAAGGCCACCCGATAGCGGGGAGATGCCCCTTAGGTACAGTGGTGCCAAAAGTAACTTGACCATAGGAAATCCATGCCTCATTGGTTCTCCAACCGACGCGATCACCAAACTTTTCCCAATCTTTATTGTATTCGGTAGGACTGCCGCATTCCTGCCAGATTTCCTTTTGGACGCTGAAACCGAATTTGCCCTTACTGGCCTGTACCCAAAGACGGTCAATGATCTTCAGGTCTTTACAAGGAAATTTTTCAAGAGCTTCTACATCGAGCCAGCCTTCTGATTGCCGACCGGCCACTTCCAGCATTCGATCCGCGGTTTCCTGATCAGCTTTTTTCCATTTTCCTCGTTTAAGCAGGTCTCGCAGTTTGTGATAGCTGATCCCCGGTTTCTCTGACGTCAGATCTTCGTCTAGGACTGAAGGGTGGGTAATTAGGGACTCGCCACTGAATAAGCTCCCACTGAAGTCTTGTATGCTTTCCAAGATTGACCTTTTGACGAGAGGTCTATTTTGTTGCGCCTCCCCCAATCTAGGAAAGTACTCACGGACCCTTTCGAAAAAACTATCAGGTGGTAGTTTGCCTCCCTTTACAACGACTGCTTGGATTGTTGCAAGCCCGAACCACACCTCACCATCTAACAAAAGCGGGAGGATGCAATTGCTCTTCTCTAATTTTCGGATATGGTTCAGTTCCTCCTTTACCCAGTAAGACTTCTCAGAATGAGGAGACATCACCAGCAGAAAAACCTGACATGTTTCCAATTTCTCTTGGATGACGCTTTCCCACTTCTTTCCATAATCAGTATCTTTGTCTAACCACACCGAAAATCCACGTTCTCTGAGCTTCTGAACTAGCTTGCTGACATAGACTTGGTCTTGGCGGCTATAGCTAATAAAAATAAAGGGTGAGTCTTCAGGCATCATCATCAGCGCTTTGTCTCATCTTGACCCCAGCAATTTCCGCCAGCGCACTGGCAGACTGTTCTAAATTTATTCGCCCAGCTTAGAGTTTATTCCTTACAATTGAATTGGTTCCCTATCCTCAGTTTTTTTATATCGCTCTGTCTTTCTGCAGGGGACATCCCACCCTTCCAGGCTATACCCATCTTCTTGGCCATCGGACATAGGATAATGCTCTACAATCACTGCAATATCTCCCCATTTGAGGTGATATTCGGGTAAATTCTCAACGAGAGCAACTTTCGAGAACAAATGATACTTCACCTTCATACTGTATCAACAGTTCGTTCTATATTTAGATGATTCTGGACCAATATACTGAAAATGTAAATCCAATAAGAATCGGGGTGGAAGGCTATTTCTATGACTCCTGAGCAGTATCTTTGGGAAATGGCTTTACAGAATTTTGAACACTGCCGTCATCATGAAAATCAACGACAAGCAG
>JAAUYH010145430.1_pt1 | contig 12875 bp, 6 predicted proteins | sample 7278061 | NCBI WGS metagenome assembly JAAUYH01 (sample SAMN14350203, study PRJNA611818) | marine sediment metagenome | isolation source: surface marine sediment (0.6m) | place: French Polynesia: Moorea | collected 2018-08
CTCAGCGTGCTCGTCGAATGCGAGCACGCTGAGCTTTTGCTCCCAAGTTAATCGCGCACGCGAGCGCGCCATCATTTTACTCCATTTCGCCGGCGCTGTGGGATGTAACTCAGGGAGAATGGCTTTCACTGTGGTCTGCTTTAGAGAGTAGGATTAGCGCGCAGTGCACTGCGTTCCATGTGCATCCACTCAGTCCACAAATATTCCACGACTCCCACCGAGTCCTGTGACTTGACTTATTCACAGGTTCACCTGTACTGCAGAGTACAGTGTTACTGTACGCGAGTGCCACATTCGAAGCTGCACATGGTTCGAGATGCGGAAAAACACTTTTTTACGATGTAACAGAAAAATGCAAGAATCTGGTGAAAAGTTGTGCGTCCTCAATAGGAAATGATGAGTCTCGGTACTTGTTGCGAATCAGGAAAGCAGATGCACGCAAGTCCAAGGTATGACAGTTTCTAAGTGTCGACAATGAAGCGGTCACACTTCTAAAGTTTACTGTATTCGCGTCGACCAACCTAATGCACGGTACGGTGCCGGTAGACTTGAGAAATTCAGCCCGATCCAGAGCAGCACGTTGTACTGTACTGGTACTTCACTTCACTTAATACAAGGTTGTTAGGTGTACTGCAGACAAATCGATTTGATATAATGTACGGTAGATACATACAACAATTTGCTTGCAATACTGCACTGTACCAGCATCCCATACAAGCTACATCGCCTGCACTGGTACTGAATAAGTGGTACATTGCTCTTTTAAGTTGTACTCTATCTTGAGCACTCTGCTTCTCATTACAAAATTTGTTCTCCACTCAACCACACAATCATTGTTCACGAATTTAATTCAGTATTTTGACCTGTCTGCTCATTCGTTCTTTCACAATTCGATTGATCAGACATTCTTCAAAGTGGCTGTGCCAATGAATCAATTTTATTCGTCCAGTTCTAATTCCCACTGTTTTCTTCATTCACGATAACCTACTGAACATTTAAACGGTACCAAGAGACAAAGACAGTACGGTACTCAGCGCGAACTCGCCAGACAAATGTGTTGAGCTAACAAATTAGTTTCGACAGTTGATCGCTCAATTCACAATTGCAGAAGAGCGCGGCAAGATTTATCTGAAATAATTTGATCTCAACGGATAGCCGAACGCCAAACTAGTTAGGGGAAGCGGCAAATGTTTAAATTTTAAAATTTTATCAACCTTCATGTGTACCAATTTCACATCGCACACCCGACACCACGAGCAACAACGAGTGCGCAACTGCGTTGGACCTACACCCAGTACCGTACTGCTGGCATTCCCAATTCCGGCATTTCACGATGAAGCGTAAACACTACAAACGCGGGCCCGCCGGCGACCCCGCTACGGCCGCACAACAGCATGCGCACTGCGAGGCCTTCATCCGCAAGACACTCACCGATGAGAGTTGTACGTCGTTCAATAGTCCGGTCTTGGAAATGTGGACCCATGACGAGATACCGGGGTATTTCGATATCGTAAAAAAGCCTATGGACTTCCGCACTATACGCGAGAACCTCGACAAGAAGAGTGTGTACAAGAACGAGAAGACTGGTTTGTTTGACTTTCGATTGTTTATGGATGATGTGTATCTCATCTTCGATAATTGCTTTGCGTATAATGAGAATGGCACGGATTTGTATATTTTGGCCGAGGAATTGCAGGCCGAATTTAATGAGCACATGAAGGAGGTGATGAGAAAGAGGGAATCATCTGCGTTGCCGCCTCCGCCGCCGCGTAACGTACAGTCTACGAAGAAGGAGGCGGCTTCTGATTCCGACGACGACGCGCGAAAAGCATCGTCAGAGGATGAGTTCGCGCCCGGTGACGATGACGACGACAGTTATGCGGAAGAAGGCACAACCGAGAATGGTGAGACTGAGATGCAGAATGGAAGTGCGAAGGAGGAAATGAGAGAGGCGCGTCGTAAGTTGGATGAATTGCGACGTCGAAAGACGAAATCATTGAACATCATTGAGAAAATTGATGAGGAACGTTCGGGGTATAAAAGCGAGAAGGAGAGGGTGGAATTACGCGACATGATAGAGCGTGCGAATTGGGTCGTAGTAGATAAGGTGGTACGTATCCTACAGAAGTATGTGCAAAAGGAATTGGAAAACACCACCGAGCAAGACCCCGAATTCGTTACCCTTGAAATGAATAATATCGAGCCCGAACTATTGCGTCAGGTAGAAGACGTAGTGCGCCCAGACCCGAAACGTGATGAGGAACTAGCCAAAGTCAATGTGTTGGAGCAAGAAATCGACAAGGCCCGAAGCACGCTCAACTCGCTGAAGCGCGCAGCTAGTCGGGCTGGCGACCGTAAGAAGTCGAAGCGTCGTCGATAGACGATTGTCCGCGCATTGCATTGACTGTTACTGGCCCGCACTGATTATTCTTTATATGGTTGTGACTGCTGCGTCGTCTCCGTCGTGCGCGTGGGTTGTAATCATAGTTTACTCAATTAAATTGCTATGCCCTCGCTCCCCTTTTCTTCGTACTGGCGTGACGCTTGTATTGTATTGTAAATGTACATATCTCTACTGTACCTGTGCTCAGTGTTGTGTTTGCCGCTCTTTGTCCGTTTCTACCTTCTGCCTTTCAACTTGTAGCTCGCTTTCAGTTAGGGGTGAGGAACTAAAGGTTATTGTCTTAATGTCGACGTCACAAATCATTACATGCCTCGAGAATTAAAGGATTGCGGGCGATACTACTGCAGTTACCTACCTCATGAATCGAGACCTCCGTATGTATTCGCGGTATGTCCCTTCACAGTAGAGCAATATCGGATGAAAGGCACGAACACGTAACAGTAAATTTAGTCCAAAATCAGAATGAACATCCTAAAATTTGTTTGACGGTAAGCGAGTGTACGGTATTGTGCTAACACGTAAGTTAGGGTTACATTACCGGTAGGTGTTGTAAATCTTGCAGAAACACTACAATACAATACCACTTCGCAGCAAAGTACAGGCCCTGGAGAAGGGGTCATCGTTACTGTTGAACCTTCATCCTGATTCGATAAACCACAACAAACATCGATGCAATATCTAACAGTGCACCATGGCGCGACAAAACACATTTAACTCAGCGTAGCGTAGAGCCGTTCATTATTTCTGGCCAACCTCAATACTACTTGATTAGTGTCTTTCTACCTTGTCTCGACAAGAATGTGCGTTATCTGGAAAACACCCTTAGCTACTAACAATACAGTAACCCTACCTTGGGGTTGATCTTAGACCTAACAAACTATCGTGTTCATCTCCATTGTGCGGCACGAGCACTCCTCTTTATGTTGGGTGACGCTATGGTTCGAAATTTCGCGTCACCCAATATTTACTTAAAGTTTCCGTAACATTTTTTCAGTTATTGTACCGGTACGGAGTGCATAGCATGCAAAGCAATCACGGTCTGTGCCACGGGTTTAGCCCACCAGAGCTGGTGCGCCACGATGGAGTTTGAGGTAACAGATAGCGGCGCCATTCGCACTCTCGCCCGTGTATTTCAGGGCGCCTCCAAAGTGGGTGACGATGTGATGATTGGGAGCGGCGCTGGTACCGTTCAAATGCGAACCCTCAACAACACACATAGCACATGTGCCATGTTCGTGTTCCGACGCCCGTTCTTCGATCGGCTTACTCTTCCCTCTACGCAGCTCGACATAAAACTCCCATCACGAGCTGTTTTGCCTATATTTCGCACCCCAGCCAATATCCAGTCGCTACGAGTGAGTACCAACGATGACTCGCTCACAGTTCGTACGGTTTCGCGCTCTCGACTCCTGAAAACCTATCATGTCCCAGTATTGGAAGGCCGACTTGGTGTTACTGTGTTTTCTCGTACGAGTTGTTCTTGTTCACTTTCCGCTCCTTCTCGATTCTGGCAAGATGTGCTTACAAATTTCAGTACCCGACTAGACGAAATCACGCTCACCCCGACGACCAACACTGTTCGCGTTGCTTCATTTGCCGATGTCGATCCATCCGCCACACTTCGGATGTTGCGCACAGAGATGGAGTTATCAGCGGCCGAGTTCGAGTCGTACAATTTTGCGAAACCCGAAACTGAAGAGGTATCACTGACGATCTTTTGCCGCTATTTTCGAGGATTCCTCGAGTTTTCGGACCACTTCGATGCGCCTATGCGCATGCACTACGAAGCAGCTGGGATGCCGTTGTTATTCGAACTCGATTTTAATGCTGTAGGTTTGGACTCTCATTTCGATGCGCAGTATGTGTTTGCAACACGTCATGTCGACAGCGAAATGATCGTGAATTCCTCTGCTGAACATGCCACAACAACTGGAACCCCATCGGGAAGTGCGGCTCGTCGCCGCAGCCGGCCACTAAAGGTTCAACATCAGCCTCTGCAAACTAGTCGGCCTCCTTCGGACATGTCTCAGCCTCAAGTCGGTCACTCACAGCCTCCTCCGCTCCCACCTTCAACTTCACCGCTGCAAAACCGCCGAGAAACGACTGCTCCAGCAGCTGGTGCTCTCGCAGGGAACGCTGGAACGTCTCACGTCTCTGAGACTCCGGAAAACGAAGAGCATGAAGAAATAGTCTTAGAAACTCCTGCACCCAAAACCAAAGTACGCCGTCGGATACTTACCGAGTCGGAGAGCACGGATGCGCCGAAATCGATGGGTGATGAACGCAAGTCTGTACTGGATGAATCAATTCCGGAGACCCCACAATCACAGCCACACAAAAAGCGCAGCTCCTACGCCGATTTGGGAGATTCCGACGAAAGCAGTAATGACAGCGATGATGAATTTGTGGAAGGAACACCGCCGGCATCGCCAGACTAGTTTTGTAGTCGTGAAGAGCGATTATCCTCAAAAAATTTTGCTGCACAGTAGTAGCCATTTCCCCTTCGCATGCGCCTGGTTCAGTGAAAGCGTGGTTAAAGCTGAAGGTCCAAAAAGACATCGATACACGCTGTATTTAGGCTGGAACTCAGCTAGAAAAGAACAGCTTGGTTCGATTCATTGTTTTCAAAACAAGCCAAGACGCGATGAACAGCAATTATGTATCAAGTTAGAATGTTTTAGTGTTAGAGTAAGTCTATGTTACGTGACAAGCAACCTTTAACGCCCACCATCGCAGGCGCAACAGGATCACCTGGGGTTTCTCTTTTTCTTCCAACCCTTTTCCAACAACTTGTTTGCAATCCCAACTCTAAGCTCCCAGTCACTCTCTTGTTTCTCCACAACATCCTTACAAAACGTTTTAAACCGTTCATCATCTGGCAACTTGAACACCCATCCCGTTTTTTGTCGTGTCGACACCTCACTCAGAACCGCATGCACACGCTCCTCTGTTAAGAATCGCGCAGTTTTCATCGCTTTCCCCGTCGTGACCACCTTGGACGTTCGAAACAAGTTCAACACAAGGGTTCTAGCCGCGTCGTCTTTCTGAATCAAGTTGGAATCTCGTGTGTCGGTCTTCGCCGACTTTATTACCCAATTTCCCCTCAAACACACCGCGACATTTCTGAGTGCATCCAACACTTGCTTGTCAGGTGCGGTCGTACATTCCAGACAATTTTTGAACGAAACAAGACGTGCATGTTGAAACAAATCCAGTAATGCTTCAGAAACGGGACCATGTTTCAATGCACGTCGCTGCGCAGCGGTTCGTCTTGTATGCGCGTCATATAGTTCGAGATATCCAGCATCATCATCCGCCCCTTGTTTAACAGGCGCATTCTCTACTTTCACCTTCGCCGCAGTTATACGCAATTGGCCCAATAGAGCCTCACGTGCTTTCTCCGAGTCTTCCTTATTTTTATACTCGAGCGGCAACCAAGATTCCTCGGCTTCTCTTCTCACCAAAGCAGCATGTGAACTACGTCTCCTTTCTGCAGCCTTCTCGCTTTCTCTCTTGGGAAATGCAATTTGCAAAGGTGTATCATCAGTTTCAGGTTTCGGCTCAATTTTGATTCGTTGTCGTGCAGCCTCCACATCAGCGACGTCGAGATAATCGAAACAAGGTCGCATTTGACTAACACTTCGCAAGGGCGCAGCTACTAAAGCGCCATTGACGAATCTGGCAGCAGCATAATTTGCGTGCGGACGAGTAGTGGCGGGCGCGGAACGCAAAGTTTGAGTAGGCCCTATCTGTTTGGTCGGTTGATCTTCATCGAACGAAACACCGTACTTCACACCAAGTTGCGCAATGGTGGGCTGCACTGATAATCTCATCTGCACACGGCCATGACGCGCGCGCACATCAACCCCTTCAATAACTCGTTCCGAACCAACAGGGACGGCGGAGGACCGAAGCGGATATTGAAGTAAATACAAAGTCTCAGACTTTTCCGGTTGCGAGAGGATGAAATCAGCCTCATACAGCACCTCATCCGGTTCACCTAAGCTTGCGTCGGCGGCAGATGAACCGGATTCGTTCGCCATTTTGTAGGCGACAACAACCGACCGTGGCAAAGAGACAGCGACGGGGGCTGAGAGCAGCTCGAGTAATACGGATTGTGAGCATCAGCGTACACAACGCTGTATACGTGTTGTATACAGGTAACTGATTTTTAGTTATTTTTGGCCTGTCGCAAACTGCATTAAACAGTTGGTCAACAACAGCGCAATACAGCATGGCGGATGGATTGCTTTTGTTTGTTTGTTTTGTTCCGGCTGACTTGTTTTTCTCTGCTTTGTCCATGCGGCTCGGCCAGCATCGCCATTGTGGAATCCGTACAGTCTATCGGTACAATAACAGTGCAGACCCTGGGTGTGCAAGCGGCATGTACCGTATTTTCTCGTTTAGGACTTTGTCTCGCGCACAGAGACACAGACCTAGACCGAATACATGGAGCAGAGGATGTAATTCAAGGGAAAATTAGCCGACCGACAGTGAATCGAACCAGATAAAGTTGTTGTGTAGGGAACGGAAAGCGCGATCCCGAATTGATGGAGCACATGTGCGCAGACTTGATTCGATCGAGTTCCCAATGAGCTCTGCATGCTGAGCTGCCGCGACTCACACCGACAATAAAATCCGATAAATTTCGCGCATATAAACCCACAGTGTCATCCGCACGATCACCGTGCCTGACCTCACACACCGCATCGCACCATGGCCTTCGCCTCTTCGAGTGCCGTCGCACTAGCCAACCGATCCGCCACGAAGTGGATATCCGGCTCCCGACCTGTACGTCCCGCCGTCGCGCAACCATGCAGTCGCATCGTGACCACTCCGAAGATGGTGGCCGCGGCAAAAACCGCCGCACCATCCGAGCTGTTCGTTGCCGAATCTGAGTGGAAGGCACGTGAATCAGAGGCCGTCACTTTGCCATCCGTCACTTTGAATGACCTTGACATGCAGTGGCTGCACGTGTTGTCGGAGGGTTGGGCCGCGCCGTTGAAAGGCTTCATGCGAGAATCGGAGTATTTACAAACGCTCCACTTCAACTCGTTGCGTCTCCCCGATGGTACCGTGTCGAACATGTCCGTACCAATTGTTCTTGCTATTGATGATGCGAAGAAGGCTGAGATTGAGAATTCTTCGGCGATTGCGTTATTGTCCCCGGCTGGAAAGGCAGTGGCAATTCTTCGATCGCCTGAAGTGTTCGTGCACAATAAGGAGGAACGTTGTGCGAGGACTTTCGGTCTTACGGACGGTCGACATCCATACGCGGCTGGAATTTATGCGTCAGGTGATTGGTTGGTGGGTGGCGATTTGGAGGTGTTCACCGATTTCAAGTACAATGACGGGTTGGACCAGTTCCGTTTGACGCCCGCACAGTTGCGCGCGGAATATGCCCGTCGTAATGCGGATGCCGTGTTTGTGTTCCAATTGCGTAACCCAATTCACAACGGGCACGCACTATTGATGACTAGCTGCAGAGCCGAGTTGCAACGCCGTGGATTCAAGAACCCTGTCTTGGTGGTGCATCAAATCGGTGGCAAGGTCAAGGGCGACGACATCCCGCTTGATGTGCGTATTCGTCAGAACGAACGAGTGTTGGCCGAGGGAGTCCTCGACCCGGAAAGCACTATTCTTGGGATCTTCCCATCGCCTATGTTGTACGCTGGCCCGACCGAGGTGCAGTGGCATGCGAAGGCGCGCATGAATGCAGGCTGCCAGTATTACATCGTGGGTCGCGACCCCGCCGGAATGAAGCATCCGAACGGTGAACGCGATATGTTTGACCCGTGGCACGGAAAGTCTGTGTTGGGTATGGCTCCAGGCCTAGAAGATTTGGAGATTTTGCCATTCAAGGTTGCCGCATACGACAAGACAATCGGCGGTATGTCGTTCTTCGACCCGTCGCGTGCGGATGATTTCCTGTTCATCAGTGGTACGAAGATGCGCAAGTTCGCGGCTTCAGGTGAAACCCCACCGGATGGATTCATGGCGCCGACTGCATGGAAGGTTATTGTTGAACATTACGCTTCGAAGAAGTAGAAAGCGCGATGGTGCTGTTGTTGATACATGGTAGTTAGACATTCTCTGCGAGATATAAAAGTTCTATACGTTAGTGAAATCCAAGTTGTGTGGAGCAGGCTCTTCTAAGTAATGATTCGATTTCTATCGAGTCTGGTTTTTCGGAATCTACAACAAGCGAAACAAGTGGAATGCAGTCTCTGCACATCATGAAGCGCTGATGAAGTGTTGAGGCATAACGTGATACTGCACCGTAGGGGTTGTGACCTGGGAAATTTCTAAACTCACAGTGCGGGCACAGCAACATTGCGAAGCATTGTGATGAAACTTCTCTGACACGAGTTTACATTGTTTTTGTCTCCTACTCCGTACCTTATATTTTCGGACTTGTCCTCATCGCATGACAGACGACCAGCCTATTCGAGTACATGTGGTTAAGTATAAAAGGTTTTCAATGTTATTTCTTTCTGATACTGTATTGTTCTTCGTCCAACCCAAGTTGTGGCGGGTTGGGTGTTCTAAGTGATCAATCAACTTCTGCCGAATCTGGTTTTTCAGAATCTACAATAAGCTAAGCGGGCAGAGTATAGTTCATCAGAAAAAATTGGCATAGGAGTTCAGCGGATTCACAATATCCACTGCTTACCAAACCCCCTCATCTTGAAGAACAAAACTCTACCATACAAATTCTAGACAAGGCTCCTGCTTCTACCACCTGGTTCATGCAATGAGAAAATATTGAGGACCGCGCCAATAGTGTGATTCTTAGTCTAGCATTACGCTCTCTTCAAGTGCTCACATCGTGGTGAACCAATTGGAGAATCTTTTGGTGCGGTCGTCGTCTAAAACATACGAACTATAACACTGTGCTGTAAGTGATCGAATACGAATTAGACGAGGAACTGCAAGTATGCCATCTGTGACCCAAATATCATACTCTACCATTCTATTGAACCCAGTATGATAATCACAAATTTAAATGACCAACAACGGTTGAGATGTATGTTTTTCTATTCAACGGTAAAAACTTGGTCGTCATCAAACGATCTAGTGCATTGTTCAAAGCCCACGCATGATCTTCTCACTGCTCACAAAGACTCTCATCCTCCTACCTCGGCTACCTAAAAATCGTGCTCGATTCCCTTCATCTGAAGAAAGGCTCTCCAGCATATCATTGCCCCTCATCATGTCCGTTGCGAATGCGAACGTGAGCGACAATTCTCCTCCGAGGGTGAGCGACGATGCTCCTCTGAATGCGGAAGAGATTACACCTCTGAATAGGGGTGACGATGTCCCTTCGAATGTGGACGACAGCGCTCATTCGAATACGAGCGAGACTATCCGTCCCAAGTCTAAAGCTAGTTCGAATGGCAGTACGAGAAGTGGCTGCCCTGAACGCGAATTTAGGTTCGAGGTTAGATTAAAGCCTCTGAACTATTCAGCTGAAAATGATTCCGATCGCATTCAAGTTGATGGTGTGTGCGAGCAAATCTCTGGGGAACCAGGCGGTGGAAAAGCCCACGGTAGAGTGGAAGTGGTCGTAACTGATGATCTGGAAGAGAACACTACATCATTCAGGATAATAGCGTTATTGGAATTCACTGAGGAGAGCCTTTTGTGTAACGGAATGCTGAAGGAGACGAGCCATTGCGCAACCAGGACAGTCGATTTCAAACTTGCTATGAACCAGAGCAGTAACGACAGTGACCAGCGAGCAACACCGTGGCAAGCTGTCAGAAGAGGTTGGAACTGGGCAAGAAACTATCGGTCGAGACGCTTCATTCGCGAAAATGGCGCAATCGCTGTTGTAATTGTTAACCTGAAAACTCCTCTCAAGTGCGATGACTAGGTGTAAAACTTAGTGAAAATGTCAAGCGCGACATTAGTTTAAGTAAACGAATTGATAGATTCGAAAGTTCTCTTTTGCAAACCTTAACACGAAGCGCAGCATAAATCGTTATAGTTACCCGACAATGAAGCGCAAGCAGGCAAAGCGACTTGTTACTAAGAGAAATGAAGATTAGTTTCGATTCCTTTGCTTTCGTTCAAGAACGAACGGTTGCGTATTCCCTTTTTGACTAAACGCAGTATCATTGTCGTACAACGTCAATTGCATGTAAGACAAACCCACCTCATACGGCTGACAAGCGTGCCGGAAGCGCACTACTACTGACTGAGCCTGCAGTCCCATTCGTACAAGTAAAAAACTACTGCAATTGAACAAGGGGGGGTCTGCATAGAATGAAACGTTGGTGTGGTCATGAGGGACTACATGGTCGAGGTTTCGATACGGAAAATTTCTAAACTCTTAATGCGGACGCAACTCTATAGTGAAGTCTAGTGATAGAAATTGCTTTGTCGGAAGTTTTTACTGTTTTTGTTTTTGTCTTCTATATTTTCTGATCTTTCCATGTCTTGCTTAGACAACGGTCGTTTCAGAAAGCATAGTTGAATAACAAGTTTTCGCAAGACTTCGGATTATTCCAGAGCAGGCAGTCTATTTAAACTGTATGGAGAACTGCTCCTTGTATTTGATTTTTTCGTTTTCGAGTTTCTATTAGATGTAAGTTCTTTTCAGTATTTTTGGCTAATAACATTTCACTATATTGACAGAGAAATTATTACTTGTTTCTCAAGCTCAGTCAAACATCCGATTTCAACAAATGTCCAATGGTCATAACAACACAGCACTTGTTGATTTCATCAGTTTTTAGTCTTAGTTATTTGTCGTGCGGCTAGCTCCGTATTTCTATTTACCCGTGAGCCTTTCTATCAATCGGCAATATTTGCTTTCATTCAATAGAAGTACTTCCTGGTTTTAAACGGACCATCAAGATCACTATTAAATTCGAATTCAAAATTTAAAAGTAGGAATTTAGCATTTAATGTTCAAAATTTATAATGTTGAAGTCAGAATCTAGACCTTAATGTCAAACTTTTCGTATGACTCCCTTGGAGTATAATTTTATCTCCATGGTTAAAAGAAAAGGTTCTGTAATGAAAGTCAGAATTAGCAACTTAATTTAGACAAGCAATACTCAGGTAGCTCTTATATATACTGCATGTATCTGTATATATTGCTATTATTCAGCTTCTTTCAGGTTTCATCAGGGCTTAACCACGACAGCAGATAAAATTGTCTGTTAATTTATGGTTTCGCTGGATCTCCGATGGAAAAATGGAATCTATTCGGTATTTATGCTTTAGATAGAGAAAATAGCCGAACAAGAATAGAAAAAGAAAGAGATGAAGAGTATGGGCTACTTTAGAGCTTTGGAACTTATTTCCCAGTCTTGAAGGATACTTTTGAGGTTAGCTCGAACAAGAATTTTTTCAAACACTACAGACTCAATTTTACGATTAGGCGGACATAGAAATGCGAACTCTGTTCGAAATCATCTGTATAACTTAAGCGTATGTATGTTTTTTTATTCCTTTACATATTATCTAATGTTCTGACAATTGCAGTTTCTTGGCGATAAAAGATCAACTGCGCGAATCAAAAAAAATAAGAATTACTGTTGGTTTGTTTTTCTTCCCTGATAAACTTAATAATCACTATTGCATTAATATAGCTCCCGCTCTGATCTACCGGAAATAGTGCCCGTATGAGTAACTGTTTTGGCGCAATGCTGCAGGTCCTATAATACAGAAGTACAACGGTATCGGTGGAATGGGATGAGTGCTGAGGCACACCACTACAGTTGAGATTCCAGAGAAAAACAGTTATAGTGCCATAACTAATCAGTTTAATTAGGCAGGATCAACGGTTTCGACAAAAAAATATTTGTTTTAGTTATTTGTTAGATACGCGGTTTCGAGAAATACCCAAAGCTCTCTTTTAGTAATTAAATATCGTCTTTAGCGGCAATATAAAAAGTCAAATAGAAGCATAAGTTCAAATCTGCTGCATCCAGCGGTCATCGGTGTACGTTGGGGCTAGAAGTAACACGGTATATTCTCGCGTACGACAGAATTGTCTACAGATCCAGCATTTTTAGTGTACTTACTCGCCTTGACGATTAGTATCAATGAATTCAACAACGGTCCTCGCATAGCCACACTCGTTATCTTTTTGATTCGTGGAATGGTAGCTCTACAGTCTGCGAAAAGGAGAAAAACGGCAAATGCTGTATACGCCGTCGTTCATGATTTTGACCGCACGAACGTTTATAAAGTACAATAATTTGAAGTCTTGATTAATCTCTATCGATTCCAGTAAGGTAAGATCTTATTAATGTCCGAATTTAACGAAAGTAGGGTTCGCACTGTAAAACGACTACAATTTTCTAGGAACTGCAAGTGTGCAAATACATAAAAAATATTTAACAACAAGAGCGATGAGATTTTTCCAACACTAAATAAGTACTTTTATGCCTAAATATAGAAGTGACTTGCGATGAAGTCAAAAACCTTGCGACCAAGTGAGAAATGACGAAGGGAG
>JAAUYH010158679.1_pt1 | contig 12873 bp, 12 predicted proteins | sample 7278061 | NCBI WGS metagenome assembly JAAUYH01 (sample SAMN14350203, study PRJNA611818) | marine sediment metagenome | isolation source: surface marine sediment (0.6m) | place: French Polynesia: Moorea | collected 2018-08
CGCCTTAGCGGACGGGAACTCCAAACCTTTGAAGGTCATTCGGATAGGGTCTATAGTGTGAGTTTTTCCCCGGATGGCCAGATGCTTGCGTCAGCCAGCGCTGACGGAACGGTGAAGCTGTGGAACCGCAACGGACGGGAACCTCGAACCCTGGAAGGCCATTCCGGGGAGGTTAACAGCGTGAGTTTTTCCCCAGATGGCCAAATGCTTGCGTCAGCCAGCGCCGATGGAACGGTGAAGCTGTGGAATCTCAGTGGCCGGGAACTTCAAACCCTCGAAGGCCATTCGAATTGGGTCGGGAGCATAAGTTTTTCCCCGGATAGCCAAACCCTTGTGTCAGCTAGCAGCGATGGAACAGTGAAGCTGTGGAATCTCAGTGGCCGGGAACTTCAAACCTTCGAAGGTCATTCGGATAGGGTTCTAAGTGTGAGTTTTGCACCAGATGGCCAAACCCTTGTGTCAGCTAGCTACGATGGAACGGTGAAGCTATGGGATCTCAGCGGTGGAGAACTTCAAACTCTCGAAGATAATTCGCGTTGGGTCAATAGCGTAAATTTTTCCCCGGATGGTCAGATGATTGCGTCAGCCAGCGATGATGGAACCATCGTCCTTTGGAATTTTAACTTGGACGACTTGATGAAAAAAGCTTGTACATGGCAACAAGACTATTTGCTCTATGGCAACCCTACCGATGAACAACGGGAACTTTGCCAAGAGTTCATTAAAGAAAGTTGAAACTTTCTTTAATCGCCTCACCTAACTGTACTTAGCTGAGTAAGGAATGTAGCAGTTCCTACTCGCTTAAGGTTTCCTTAAACTACGTATAAGCTTTTTTGTCTGAAATAAACTAAACTGTATGGCCCGACTTAAATGTACTTCCTAAACTGGCCTATGGCCACGACCCTGGCGAAAATGGGTCATTAGCTTGCCAAGCAAAGTGTAAACACGTAAATAAAAGTATATTCGGCAACTAAAAAACTGAAAACCTAAAGCGTTTTGGCTGAAATTATCAAAATAGCCTTATCGCTTAAAATTGATTTGGAAAAGGCTTTCAGTTTAATTTCTCCATAGTCGAGGCCATATCCCCTTAACGGAGTTACAGACGTAGCGAAGTTAAACTTGGCAGGACAGTCACCCATCCTGCAGGTCTTTCAACTCATGAAGATCGAAGGGTCGAATAGTAACGGGTTCTGCAATAGAGGGGCAAATTCAGGAGAAATAGCAATCCATACGCCCATGGCCCATAAGAAGACAGCAATGGGGATTGCCAGTTTAGGGCCAAAAGGGAATATCTTTTCAGCGAACATGAGCAGCGTCAGCAGCCCCATCCAAATCAGGTTCATGGCGCCAACAGCAAACATCACAGCCATCAGCGCCCAACAACATCCCACACAGACGAATCCATGCGATAGGCCCATGCGCAGGCCGCCAAGACATCCATCGCGCCAGTTGCGGGCGAAATAACTGAGTGGTGAACGACAGTGCGTTAGGCAAGCGTGCTTCAGCGAAGAAACTTGATAGACGCCCGCCAGAAACAGAACTGAACCAGCGAGCATCGGCCCCGCCTGAATCAAAGCGATGAATTCGAACAGGTTCGCTCGAATGATTGCATCTAGGATGAAGGCGATCATCCCGTATCCGATCCAGGCAATCCCATAGCCAGCGATGAAAAAAGTAACGCAATTGAATTGGCTGACCCGCCCGTCCCGCTTATCTATGGTGTCTTCAAGCAGAGTGGCGTAGACCTTCACATAAAGAATTTCCGAAGGCAGCATCATTGCGGTCAGCATGATCACCCAGCCGATCAGAAATGTCGGAAAATCGTGAAGCGGAGTCCTTGGCCCCTGATCCATACCCCCCATCACAATCAAGCAGGCGATCCATGCCAGGATACTCAGTGCGACGATCCCCACACCCCAAGCGATTGAGGCGTCGATCCGCCTAATCGGAGTGAGGACTCCAAAGAGCCGCTGCAATGGGTTGCTTAATGTCGTCGTCATGTGTCGGGTCCGCTCCACTCAAAGGGGATATGCTTACTGTTCTGCCCCGGTGGAATGTCCTGGGAAAATCCGAATGCCTGCCAACGCCCCTCTACACTTTTACCCCAAGTAACCGCTCCGGTAGTCGGGCCAACCTCGCTGCCAGGGGGATTGATTGTCTGCACCCGTTTGGTGGGATCTGCAGTCGGTCCAGTTAGCGCTTCACCTTCGGCTTGAAGGATCTGCGGGATTTCAACCCGCCAATTTTCGAGCGACTCATTGATGTCAACTGAGATGTTGGCGAATTCAACCCCCTTTAGACTGCCCAGAATTGGCTGGATAAACTGTTTCATCCAGCCCCCAGCTTGACCTGTGAAGATCAACTCGAGGGCGCGCCTTTGGGCTGGATTAGCGGCTGCATCGAAAAACACACCCGCGTCTATTTTGTCGCCATGCCAGATGCTGCCGGTAAAACCAGCGATGATCACGACATTTAGCCCTGCCATGCTAGTTTCGCCGAAATGGCCGGCCCTGATCTTGTATCCGAAAACAACATCACAGACGTTCCCTGTGGGAGGTTGGGCAAAGGTGCAAGGACACGGAACATTGCACGAACAGATATCAATCCAGTCACCCGCGATCCGCCAGTCGGGGATTACTTCGCCGCCCTGAAGTACTTGATTAGCCATTATTTTTCCTCTGGTTACCTTTCTGGTGTGGGTCCAGCTAACTACTATGCAGAGTCACTATAATTTTGTACTGATTCGCATTTTATTAGATTAAAATGGTCAAAATAGTTAATATTTTTATGCGAATCAGTACAAAATGATCAAGAAAAGACGGGGTAGACCCCGAACCTATAATCCAGACGATGCTCTCAGCGCTGCGCTCAATGTGTTCTGGAGCCATGGGTTTTCAGGCAGTAGTTTGGACGACATTAGCGCCGCCGCTGGGATGAACCGGCCAAGCCTGTATGCTGCCTTCGGCGACAAAAAGTCGATCTATAGAAAATCTCTCGACAAATTTAGCCGGGAGTTTTTAAGTGGACTCGAAGCAGCTCTGTTTGCCGGAGTGAGCCTCGAAGATGATCTGGTCAATTTTTATTTGGCCGCCTTATCGGTATACCAGTCAGGCAAGCACGCGGCGCGGGGGTGTCCGATGATTTGCACCGCAATCACTGAGGCGGCTTTAGATGATGATATCCAATCCGATCTAGCGAGTTCGCTAGATCGGATCGATTGGGTCCTGGTAACGCGTTTCGAGCGAGCCCGAGAACAGGGGCGACTCAGACAGTCAGCCGAACCCAAGGAACTTGGGCAACTGGCGGCGGCGATCCTTCACAGCCTTGCCGTGCGCGTGCGCGCCAAACAAACGGGGTTTGACCCCGAAGCCTTCATCAGGGCCTCCGTTGCAGCGATCTTATAGGTCTAGGCTTAAGTCCTTTCCCTGGATATTGTCATCATGGTTTGGGAAGTTGAGAATGAATCTTTTACGTTGCGATTATCGAATGCCTAGCAGAAAGAAGTGATTGCTGAAACTGATTCTAGATAAGGGTTTCAGATCAAATGGCCCATTTTGGATCGAATCGTTGCCAAACCCCATACAGGAGTCACGGCGAAACGAGTGGTTCGGCTTTGTAGGCTCGGTGAAGCAATTCTAGGAAGGCCGGTGCTTCTGGCAGGAGTACCGAGCCAATCTGGCTTACTGCTACACCAGGCGTCCATGAGTTCATGACCACCCCCCCGGATAATGCTGGCAGGTCGGTCAGCGTAATCTCTTTAACGCGCTGGGGAACCCCGAGGCGATCCAGTTGCCGACGGACAGTTCCCATCATGGTTCCGGTGAGCATCTCAGCTAGAGGCCAGATCGCCGAGCTGCCGTCCCAAAAGGCTAGATTCCAGATCGTTGCCTCACTAAGCCGACCTTGACGGTCAACGAAGACTACGTCATCTAATCCTTGTTCAGCAGCCTGTCTGAGGAAATAGGTTTTGGCCATCTCGCCAACATGTTTGACTTGAGGCAGGAACCGTTCGTGATTGACAGTCGCCAGAGTTAGCGGTCCCTCTGGACCCGACGCGGCTGGTCCGGTCCGGATTAATACTTCTGGCTCGGTGTTTGTCGCAGCAACTGTGAACTCACCTGTTGGCGAGTACATCGTAGCCGTCAGAGAGAGGTCAGACGGTCCAGCCTGGATCGCTGCCCTCAAATAGGCCTGCACTTGATCATCGGGCAATGCCTGGCCGAACAACTTTACAGAGGTAAACTTTAGTCGCTCCAAATGGAGGTCAAGTCCTCGGACCTTGCCGCCACGTATCTGCATGGCTGTGAAGTGAGCATAGCCGGTGAAGGCTAGCGGTCTAAGTTCCATAACAGTCGCGTTCTGGCCGTTACGTTGAACGACGAAAGAGGTCGAGCTGGCTAACATTGCTTCACTCCTTTCTTGGCTGGTTTTTCTTGATGTAGAGGTTGTCATGTCAGGCACTGAGCCTGCATGGGGTAATTGAAGGGTTCGTGTCACCAGGTGAAATAAGGAAAATAGAAACCCTGAAACAACGCAAATTTGTTGCTCACAACCATGAACCGCGAGGAATTGTTAACTTATGTCGCAAAGCCATAGTTCTGAAAGCCTTGCCCTAAAAGTATTTCAGCCTTATTGCACTTCGTGACAGCAACCCTTCAATTACCCCATGCAGGTCAAGACATGAGCCGACTCTAGGCGATCAATCAATCGCCCATCTGGCTTAACCACTGCGACAGGTCTTTCTTGTTGATATAAGTGAAAGGTCCGATCGAGGGCTGTGTTGCAAGAATGTTTCAAAGCACTATATCTAGAACTGCCTGCCTATCTTGAGTCCATCATACCGACAGAAAACCTATCTCTAAATACACAAACCTTTCAGGTTATTGCCTAATCTTCTCAAGTAAGACTTTGTGAAAATCAATAGCTTCCCTATACTGGACCAATAGGAACCATTAAATCAGTCTGCAAGCAGTCATAGCGATTGAAAGGACTAGGAGCAGTGCAACCCATCAATAGACGCCAAGAATTGGCGGCGCTGGTGACCCGATACACCAACGGTAAGGGCGATGGCGCTCATAAGACAGCGATCGCTCAACTGGAATTTATGCGCGAATCTTCTGTTTCTGCTGGACTCTGCGATGTCTTTGAACCCATTCTTTGCATTGTTATTCAGGGCAAGAAGGAAACCTTGTTGGGTGGGGAAACCTATCGCTATAGCGCAGCTCAATACATCGTTATCTCAGTGGATTTACCACTCAATGGATCGGTTGTTGAAGCCACCCCAGACCAACCTTATTTAGGATTGAAGCTGAACTTGGATTCGACCGAGCTCTGCGACATCGTTACCCAAATTCCATACAACTCTGATAAAAAAGAAAGCTCCGTGCGGGGCGTGTTTGTCAGCGACGCCGATGAACCGCTGATTGATTGCGCCCTTAGGCTGACCCAGCTTCTGGATGCCCCACGAGATATTCCTTTTCTGGCTTCAATGATTATCCGCGAAATCTATTACCGCCTTCTAATCGGCGAACAAGGTGAAGCAGTTCGCCAAATTGCAACTTCTGGAAGTAACATGCAACGAATTGCGAAGGTAATCAAGCAGATCAAGGCCGACTTTAAGGAACCGATGCGGGTTGAAGATTTGGCGGAGCAAGCCAATATGTCTCCTGCCTCATTCTATCGCCACTTTAAGGAAATGACCTCAATGAGTCCGCTGCAATATCAAAAGCAAATCAGATTATTGGAAGCTCGTCGTCTCTTGCTTATCAAAGACATCGATGCGACTCATGCGGCCTATCAAGTTGGGTATGAAAGTCCCTCGCAATTTAGCCGTGAATATTCCCGCATGTTTGGAGCGCCGCCCATGAGGGATATTGAACGGTTACGGTTCTCGTCTGAAGCCTGATTATCAAATGGCCCTTTTCGTCAGAATCTTGCCCGTTACCGAGCCCCCCCCAGCACATCAGTTGGCAGCGAGGATCTTATTGCCGGGCCGTTCCTTTGTTGGTTCGTCGTGATCGAAGACAACTCGACCGTTGACGATGATGTAGTCCCAACCGGTCGATTTTTGATAGGGATCGGTGTAGGTGGCGTGGTCCTGGAGGTTTTCGAGATCAAAGACCAGAAGATCAGCATCGGCTCCTACCTGGATGCGTCCCTTCTTTGCGAACGCAGGCGCAAAGGGCTCGAGACGTCTCGCCGGAAAGTAGCTGCCCTTGGCGATCGCTTCCTCCAGGGAGAGAACCTTCTCGTCGCGTACATACTTGGCGAGAAGGCGGGTGTAGTTCCCGGCGCCGTTGGGGACAGCTTTCTGCTGGGCGTTGAGAGCGGGCATTGCGTCGGTGGCGACAATCATGCCAGGATACTGGAGGCCGATCTTCAACCAGTCTTCGTTCATATAGTGGTGGATGACTATGCCGTCCGGTCGATTCTTCCGCTTTTCCTCCCAGGTCTCCTGAGTGAGGTATTCGCCTGTCTCCGCCCACTGCACATCCTCGTAAGTGATGCCAAAGATGGTTTGCCAATCGCGGTTGAAGACATCCGCCGAAATCGAGGTGGACCCCGCAGTGTAAAGGAAGAGTTCGGTGGTGACATCGGCGCCCAATTTGTTGGCCTCGTCGATGGCCTTCAGCCAGTCATCGATTTCACCCATCGCATTGGCGTTGATGTGGCAAATGTGCAGAGAGGCTCCCGTTTCGCGGGAGAGGTTGAGGATGTCCATCAAGGGCTGGATGTCCCCGTTGACGCCGCGGCGGATGTGAGCCCAGATGACGACATCTCGTTCCTTGGCGACTTCGAATATCATCCGCAGCTCCGCGTCGCTAATGGCGGAGGACATGTAGTCTAGGAGCAGGCCAATCCCGATTCCCCCTTGATCGATACCCTCATGCAGCATTTTGCGTATCTGGTCGATCTGCTCGGGAGTGGCCTGCTCGGAGAAGGCTGGCCCCGGCACAAGACTGCCCTGCTCGGTGATGAGGTAGGGTTGCTCCTTGCCTTCAATCACCTTCATCCGGATAGCGTAGTGGCCGACCGAAGAACCATAGTTGGCGTGGGCCTTGTTGCGAATGAAGCCGCCGTAGGCTGATATCGGGAAAGCGCCCGCTTCGAGGTCGAGGGCGGTTGTCACACCGTCCCTTGCCTGGAGTTCTTCCCCGAAGGGGAATGGGGAATGAGTGTGAAGGTCAATAAATCCGGGCGCCACAGTCTTGCCTGCCGCGTTGATGCTGATTGCCCCAGAGAGCGGCTTGGTGGAGAGGTTGGTGATGGTTCCGTCCTTGATCCCAATGTTCATAACGGCATTGGTATTGGAAGCGGGATCAATGACTCGACCGCCTGTGATGACCAGATCGAATGACTGGCCGAATGGCTGGCCGAAGAACTGGTAGAGGAGCAAGGCGAGAAACAGGAAGAGGAAAAGAAGTGCGAGTTTTTTCATAGCGAGGACTGGGCCGATCAGCTGCTTTTATTTTTGCAAACGGTGGTCAATCGTCCGTCTATTTTAGTGGTGCAAGGAGCATTGTTTCCATTTGCTCGCCAAGCCAATCAACATTACCCAGAGGATTTCATCTTGGAGTTTATGGGGCAATGGAGTTAAACTCCATTGCCCCATAAACCCTAGGGACAGCTCATTACAAGGCACAACCGTTATCTATTGCGCACGTCTCGGTTGTAGCGCTTCAATTCGCTGAGTGTGACTTTGCCGTCACCGTTTGCATCCGCCGCCAGATCAGAAAAATCTGTCTGTGTCTTAGCAAATGCAGCTGGTGAAGCAATTGCGGCCATCAGGAGGATCGCCACACTAGAAAGTAAAAGACGGTTCATATGCACCTCCTTTGAAATTAAAGTCGAATATTCAATTCATTTCTCAACAGTCTCTATAAGTAGATCGGTGAGATTAAAATAAACCATGTGAAAACTCTTTAAATTGCCGCCAATGCAACATCTGAATGCTTCTGCAATTTATTCTCTTTCACATAAATATTTTATTCATGCCTCTCTACTTAAATGAGCCATGTTGTTGATTTTTAGGTTATGCCTTAATCGAGAAGATCTAGAGATTAAAAAAATGTGTTTGTATTGCAGGCGTGCAATTTAAGCCGAGACAATCCAGTGAGGATGGGAGACAGAATACAGAAGCCAGAATCCATTTCCTGAATGAGTTCTGGCTTCTGCGTTCTGTCTTCTCCCTTAGGAAAAATTTACCGCTTTAAGTTAAAAGTTGTATTGCACAAAATACAGCCTTTTCTCACTCTAAAGCACTGTCAATCGCATCGGTTGTGCTGTAAAAAAATGGGTTGTGTTGCAACACAACCCTCAGACCCATTGAAAAGAATTAAGCGGTTTCCACCATTGGAAACACCTCTCCCTTTAAATAGGATTCAAAGTACTTCTTAAAATAAAGAATACTGGTCATATTGGGCTCATCACACTGATCGGGCGTGAACTCATACATCGGCAGTCGTTGCCGCACAAGTTTGACTAAGTTGGGATGGAGGTCTTCGAAGGTCTCCACCCGAGCGATCGCGGTTTCAAACCTCAACCTGGCAGGATGTCCATACCCAAGCCGCATCCAGGGCATCCAGGGGCAATCCCGCGCCCATTGAGCTGGGGGAACTTCCGTCGCCTCAGGCCGCGCCACATGAGAAGTAAAATACTCAATGCCCTTGAATTTCTCACCGGGACAGTACTCCTTATACTGACTATCTTTAGCTAAAGGATGCGGGTATTCCAAAGGAATCTCAGTGACTTTTGCGACATACGCCTGCCCCGAGGGAATCACTATCTGTCGAGCGCGCACGGATCCCTGCACCATCCGATTGGCAATATGGACAACAGGTCTCTCGGGTTGATCGTCAGCAGGCTTCCAGTATCGCAATACTTCCTGGGTGATCGGATCGCAAAATAATCCAATTTCCCGGTTGAGCCGATAGCCGCATTCTCCTTGCTCAGGATCGGCTTTGAGAAACACCTTGGTGGCGTTCATACCAATAATTGAGAACAATTTTTCCTTGGGTTTACCCGGTTCTTCTATCCACCAGATATCTCCGGCCCAGTTGTAATAAAGCTGTCTACCATGATGCTCTCGGTAAAAATCCAGGTTGCTGTATTCGTATTCCTCTGAGTGTTCCATGATTGATACCTTGGTTGGAGTGAGTGGGATGGGGGAGATGGGGAGGATGGGGAGATGGGGGAGATGGGGAGGCAAGGGGAAGGGGGGAAGGGGAAGACACCAAATCTAAAATCCAAAGCCTAAAATCTGCGGAAGATAAAATCCAAAATCCAAAATCTAAAATTCTTAATGACCAATGACCAATAACCAATAACCAATAACCAATGACCAATGACAAGTGACCAATAACCAAAATCCCCTGGAGGAGATAGGTTACTAACCTACACACCTCCTCATCAGGATTCCATTGAATTGTAAATAAGTTAGGTTACAGTTGAAAGCAAATCCCTATCCTGCTGTGGAGATTGCGCCATGTCGGCAGATGCACACCATACGCTTGAAGTTGGCAAACGGGCCTTCGCCCGCTTTGCTCACGCCTTAGAAACAGGGGAATGGCAGCCGTTTGTGGATATGCTCGCTGACGATTTCACCTTTTGGTTTCCGGTGGGCAAATTTCATGGTCTCAACGAAGGCAAAGACCGGGCAATCGAATTTTTCGACTATGTGACGGAAACCTTCAGCCCGGGGCTAACCCTGACGCTGGATCGGGTGACCAGTAGTGAAACAACGGTTGTTTTTGAGTTTCGAGACGAGGGATTTATGTGGGGCGACCCCTATAAGAATCGGATCGCGGTTTCTTTCGATATTGAGGGTGATAAAATCATCGCTTACCGCGAGTACATGGGCAGTGACGGCAAGTCGAATTAGGAGTGCGATCGCAATGTCTCAACCCCAGCCCTCCCCCATTGAAGGTATCTACGAAGTCTGCATCGGTGTAGAAGACGCCATTCCCCAAATTCAGTATTGGGAACAATTTGGCTATCGCATTGGGCGAATAGGCAGGCTCACTCAAAACGAAGCCAACTGCTTGTACGGGGTTGATTCAGCGGTGCAGTCCATCCGCATGTTTCATCAGGATGCCGATCATGGTCTGATCCGTCTCATGGTTTGGGATACCCCCATCAATCAGGGGTTACAGATGGACTCCATGAAGGTGAAGGGAAACCGCTGGGCCACTAGCCTGACGGAAGACGTGTTGAACATTCTCAACCATGCGGAAGGAGCTGACGCTACGGGCTGTCCCATCCGGTACACCCCTTCGTATTGGGAAGTGATTTATCAACAGGACGGGAAAACGGCGCCCTTTGTGGATCCGACTGTGGGGGTTCGGGAAATGCTGTTGTTGCAACCGCTGACGCGGCAAGTCTTCTTTGAGCGGTTCAATTACACCATGCCAAACTACGGCGAAATCAATCCAAGCTCTCTATTGAGAACCAGTCAAATCACCCATATGGGCATGATTGTTCAAGACGACAGTAAAGAAACTCTGGGTTTTTACGATCAAGTTTTAGGGTTGCTGCGCGTCCGTGATGACGCTGTCACCACCTATGATAGCTCTAAAGCCGCTAGAGATTTTTTTGACCTTCAACCGGGCGAACAAATCATCGTAACCGCCTTTGATGATCCGCGCTCATCAGTATCTGACTTTCAGGCCGCCCGTTCGGGTAGGCTTTACATCGTGCGGCTGCCCGAGTCTATTTCTTTGGCGGATCGACATAAAAACGCCCGACCCGGTAGTTTGGGGCTATCGCTGTATACCTATCGCGTTCGCAGTCTTGAGACGTATTTTGAGCGGGTAATGGCGAGTATGGCAAGAGAGGTGACAGATATCGAACCCAACGAGTTTGGCGAACGAAGTTTTTCCTTCATGGCGCCTGACGGCTATTTTTGGACTCTGATAGAAAGATAGCCTGTGCAATGACGTTTACAGACTGGATGTAGGTATTCAGGAGGTTTCAGGGTTTTTTCTCTGTAATTAATTTTGCCTACCTACTTATCTATTGTCGTTCATTAATACTCTCAACTGCGGTTTCAGCCAAGATACTGAGAGCGGGTTCACGTTTTGCTGCATCTAAAATGGGATCAATTGCCTCGGCATTGCCTACGTAACCCAACCCACGAATGGCATTCTCTTGATAACGCAAGTTTGTCACCCGTAGGGTTTCATCAATGTAGTCCTCCTGAGTTTGAGCCAGTAATCGCCTGACAGTTTCAGGATCAAACAGCTCATTCCCATTTTCTTTAAGCCATCGCTGACGAGCATCAAAAACTTGCTGAGCTTCAGATGTCATATTTCTTTGCACAGAGACTGGCGCACCTTCCCGCAGAGTCAGGAAAAGTAACGGTGATATATCAACGTCTAGTTCCGTAATTAAATCTTGGAACCTTTGTAGCTCTCCATTTACGCCGCAATCTAGCGACAGCAATGTAAAAACCTGTTGCGAAACAGTATTGGGAAACTGCTCGATAATGTCGCTATTGTTAGATGAAGGTTGAGGTTGGGTTGAGCCTGGGATCAATAGGCTTAACAAACAGGCGATAACCCAAGCAGACAAAAACTTACGAATATTCATATTACCCTCCTTCTTCAATTGGCGGGAAAGGCCCCATCATCCCAGATCCTCTTTTCAAGTGCGGGACATTCTGCTGTATTGGCTGCTCCACTACAGCTGACTGTTGGTTCACCTGTTCGGGCGTTGTAAAGATCATTGATGGATGAAGCACTATTAAAGTGGGATCTAAATATCTGTCCCTCTGTCAGAAATTCCCGAATGCTTGAGCATGGCCACATCACATTGGTAGTGTCAAAGTTTGGATTTGTATCGCCACAGCTATCTGGATGGAAAAGGCTGACGGCATGTCCAAGTTCGTGAGATAAGAGTTCGTCTCCAGTGTTTCGCCCCATGACAATTCTTCCACCAAAATCGGACCATCCTGTAGTTGTACTCCCTTCAACTGTATTGATCCAGTAAATATTGACGCGATCAGCCTCAAAACCAATATCATTTGAGAAGTCATCCCAATTGCGGCTATCGCCTCCAGTAGAATTTAAGATGTCGTTGTCGATATCTGGGTCGCTTGTGGCATCGCGTATTTTGAATTCGCTGAAGCGAATGCCCATTCTTTCACTGTCCCAAATTGTGGAAGTTCGAATACATGCATCGATGGCATGATCCCGTTGATCAGCAAATGGTCCTTGTACAATCCAAACCGTAACTGGAACGGATAGTCTATTTCCCAGGGCTATGGTGAATTCATCTTGATCGCTTGTCCAAGGAGTTGACTCTCGTCGCGGTGCACGGTCTTCGCCAAATACGATCACTTCATTGCGATTAGGGGCGCTAGCACTTTCTAAATTGTCGAGGGTGAATGAAACCTGGCCAGATCCATTGCCACTTTCACTTTGGTCGTTAACAACATTGCCTGAATCTTCACCATCTACAAGGGCGCCGACTTCACCTGCACTGTTATCTACTCGAAGGGTGTCGCAACCCAAAATAAGCAAGGGAAGCGCCAGCAGAAAGAGCAATCGTTTTAAGCGGTTGTAAATATTATTCGATGAGGGAAGCGATACATTTAAAGGAAAATTTCTTCGAAAATTGGTTGTCATGGATACCTCCTTTAATCTCCTCTAGTAGAGTGAAGGGATCTGCAACAATGCCAAGGCGTCATATCAAGAGTTTTGAAGACTTTAGCTAAAGTGCTGTGCAGAGGTCTGGCACAACATAAGGCTGCAGTGAACAAGGGATATATTACTCCGGCAATCCAAGGGAGGGATAATGGAGATAGAGGCAACAGGAGGTTTGTGATGGATAAACCAGATGCCCGACATTTACCAATAGAGACCCAAAATTACTTGA
>JAAUYH010223173.1_pt1 | contig 12872 bp, 8 predicted proteins | sample 7278061 | NCBI WGS metagenome assembly JAAUYH01 (sample SAMN14350203, study PRJNA611818) | marine sediment metagenome | isolation source: surface marine sediment (0.6m) | place: French Polynesia: Moorea | collected 2018-08
ATATGAAAGGTATTAGTCTAGGTGTATTTAGAAACTTACAATTTAAACCTTATGACGTAGATAATTCTGAGAATAACTTTGCTAATCTTCAGTTTTTAAATGAAGATACTAAGGCAAGAGTATACAGTTATTCTTCAAGTGGTAATGTATATAAATATAAAAATGTAGGTAGTACTGACCCAGACAATAAGATAGAAATAGAGAATGATAAGAACATAAATGCTGTGTTCATGTATAATTTGTATAATGCTTCTGTCACTGGTAATACTGGCGTTAAAAGATTATATATAAAGGATAGTGACATAGCTAGGTTCGATATTGCTTCTGAACAGGTTAAGTTTTGGGGTTCTAACACTATTAAGTTACTTAATAGTTGGCATGGGAATTCTGTTGTCTACGGTTTTAACAATGTGGAAGTAACCAAAACAGGATACTATACAGATAACGTTATGTTTAAAGATAGCGATCTATTTAGTTATGATGACAATAGATTATACATACATAACTTGAAGACAATGAGAAAGGTTGCTGCTCATTTATATAAAAATAATACTGTCTCACTCATAGACGCAAATGGCAATGAATTAGTCACTGGTACTATTAAAAAGCTAGAATACTATGACAGAGAAAACAATCAATCTGACTTCATATATAATATTTTATGGAATGGATCAATACCTAAAGACATTGATACTTGGCTAAAAATTAACAGAGAAGTAAGATATAAGTAATTAGACTTTACAATACCTTCGCCAAATGAGAGTTCATTCGTAAACTCGCTGTAACCCTTGTAGGATAAGGATTACGCCAAAATAGAACACTTGAACTATTTGGTGATCAAAAGACAGTAATTACAATGCTTTCAGGCTTCTTAAGATTTACTTGACGAAACAGTTTTTTGCTGATCTTAAAGCTTGTTGCTGCTTTTGTTATAGCTCAATAATTGATTTTTGTGATAAATCTATAATCAGGTTCATACTATTTTATATTAATTATTAACTATTTATTGAAGAGTAAGTTTGTAAGAGGTTTTACGTAGATTATAACACTTAAAAACAAAAAATATCCGTATTTTTACATAAAGATAATCCATATTTTTACTGAGGACATTTTTCTCTACTTATATTAAATTAATGAACAAAATTTGTTGGCTTTATGTCAAAGTCACATCCATATTTTTATTATTAAATTTTATGTTTTAGAGCATTCAGGATTACGCCTTATTTGTGATTAAGTATAGAAAAGAAATATCATGAACAATACAGTTGTGAAATCTGATTTCGTTAATCTCCCTATCCAGGAAACAAGTTTTTCGTTGTCAGATTTTAAACAGATAATATATCGTAGATGGAAACCAGCTTTAGCGGTGGGAATTATTGCTTTTGGTGCTGTCTTAATCCCTAATTTATTAGTCACTCCTCAATATCGCTCAGATTCTAGACTCTTATTGAATAGTCCTCAAAATAGGCAAAGTGCAGATGTTCAAATCGGCGCTCTCAGTTATAGATCTGGATCTGGTTTGTCGAGTTTAAAAAATTTATCTACAGATGTTCTGGTTTTAAGTAGCTATTCTCTGATTAATCAGGCAATACAAAAATATCCAGAAACTTTTGAGAACTTATCAGCTGCGGAGGTCAGAGCAAACCTCATTATATCTCCAGCCGTTGTTAATGAAATTCCTACAGATGTCTTAAATGTATCTTTTATTAACTCCGATCCAGGAAAAGCTAAAGCGGTTTTGGAAGCTTTGGGTAAAGTATATGTTGAATATAGTTTGTCAAGACAGAAATCCCAAGCTATTAATGCTATTAATTTTATTGAAGGACAATTGCCAATTGCCGAGCAAGAATTAAATAAATCGGCTTTTGCTATCCGCAGTTTTCGTCAGAAAAATAATTTAGTCGATCCCGATGAATATGTAGGTCGAGTAGCTGCATTTAGACAATCTTTAGAAGAAGAATTAAAGCAAGTAGAAATTGCTATTAAAGTTTCTCAAACTAAGTATCAGACGATATCTAATCAACTAATTGAACTAGGACAAGATCCAGAAACTATTGTTGCTACTTCCATATTGGGTCAAGACGGTGTTTATCAGTCTTTGGCTAGTCAACTCAAAGGTTTAGAAACTCAATATACCTTGGGTAGCGTTCAATTTAAGGATAACTACCCCCAAATGCACGACCTTAAACTAAAAAGGGAGCAACTACGTAATTTACTCAAAGAAAGATCGACTCAAATTTTAGGTGATAGTATTTCTCCTGCCATTCTTGATAAAGTTCTAGTTTCCTATACCCAGACTAATATCTTAGCGACAGGAGATTCGGGAAGCCAGGTATCTACCTTAGGATCAACTCTACAACAATTAGCCGATCAATTATTGGCGACTCAAAATGAATACACTAGTCTACAAAGCCAATTAACCGAGATTATCAAGGCAAAAGCCAAAATAGAAGTTGACTTTCAAAGACTCCCTCAATTACAAGAGATTTACACTCAACTGCAACGAGATTTAAAAATAAAATCTCAAGCGGTTGATTATCTCTTACAAAGAAAACAAGAATTGCAAATAGCAGCAGCTGAAGAAATTGCCCCTTGGCAAATTCTTGATGAACCTTATCTTCCTATTAAACCGACATCTCCTAATTTAAATAGATCTTTGGCTATGGCTATGGCTGCGGGGGTAGTCTGTGGATTTATTGCGGCTTGGTTGTTACACCAGCTAGACAATAACATTAAACTAGTAGAAGAAGTTAAACAAATTACTCGTTTACCACTCTTAGGTGCTGTTCCTAAAGTTATCGATCCTCGAATGATTATTGAGGACCAAACTGTCAAAGAATCTTATAGCTACAGGTATTCTTCTTTCACCGAATCCTTAAGAGCTATCTCTATGAATATCAGCTACACCATGGTTGATACGAAAAAAATCAAGTCTTTAGTCACGACATCCTCAACTTCTTCAGAGGGAAAAACAACTCTTACTTATAATTTAGCTCTGGCACTTACTGAGTTGGGAGCAAGAGTATTAGTAGTTGATGCCGATCTGCGTAAACCAAAAATGCATAAAATGGCCAAGATTGCTAATGAAAAAGGTCTCAGTGAAATTCTCTCTAATAATGAGCAGTCTTGGGCTGAATTTATTTATAGTACTACCAACAATTTAGATATCATTGCTGCCGGAGCTAATGTCGCCAATCCGATAGCTCTTTTACAATCGCCAAAAATGAGCCATTTAATCGAAGAGTGGGAAGAGCATTATGACTATGTTCTAATTGATACTCCTCCATTAGGAATTATGGCAGATGCTCAAAGTCTTGTTGCCCAAGTTAATGCAGTGATGCTGGTCACTGGAATTAACCGAGTCGGTCAAAAGGCGGTTAGTAACACTCTAGAAATTCTTCAAAATAGTAATTGCCACTTGATTGGATTTGTCGCCAATATGGTTGAAAAAGACCTTGATTACTATTCCTATTCTTATTATTCCCATTACTATAATCAACCTTCTAATGGAAGTAATGGAAATGGAAATGGGAATGGAAATGGGAATGGAAATGGAAATGGCCACCAAAAAGAAGGTGCAATTAATCAGATTATGCAGCAATTTCGCCGTCATTAAATGATTTTCTTTCCTATAAGCGATATTTTAACGCTACTTCACCATAAATCATTATGAACGAGCATGGCACTTTATCTGAGCACAATCATTGTCAATAAAAGAAAATGAGTTTAAAAAAGAAAGCTATTAAAGGTGTAATGTGGACTATCCTGGAGAGTTGGGGACGTCGTATATTTAGCTACATTGTTTTCTTTACTCTAGCTCGTTTACTTGTACCTGAAGACTTTGGATTGATTGCTTTAGCTACCAGCTTTATTTCTTTTGCTAGTATTTTTATCAATGGAGGATTTACAACGGCTTTAGTCCAACACTCGAAAATAGACCCAGAACATTTGGATACTGCATTTTGGACTAACTTAGCTTTAGGATTAATGTTTGCTTTAATTACCCTGGGAATATCCGGGTTAATTGCCGAGTTATATCATCAGCCTGAGTTAAAATTAGTTATTTGCTGGCTATCATTAACCTTTATTCTTAATGCTTTTAAACAAGTGCAAGAAGCTATTTTAACCCGTCAGCTTCGCTTTAAAGTATTAGCAATACGTTCTCTATCAGTAAGTTTTGTTGGTGGTATAGCAGGAGTAACATCAGCTTTTTGTGGGTTAGGAGTATGGAGCTTGGTTCTTCAGCAACTCGTCGGCGAATTTTTAAATGCAATAGTTTTATGGCAAGCTAGCAATTGGCGCCCTGGATTTAATTTTTCCATTAAGCACTTAAAAGAACTATTTGTTTTTGGTGTTAATATCATAGGAATTTCCTTTTTTAATTTTGTCAATACCAACTCAGATAATCTTCTTATAGGATATTTTCTAGGTCCTAAAGAATTAGGTTATTACACTCTTGCTTATAAAGTGTTTCAATTGTTTTTGCAATTAGTTTCTAGTTTGAGTCAGCAGGTTGTATTCCCAGTCTTATGCAAAATCCAGACTCAAAAAGAACGCTTGAAAAGTGCTTTTTATGATATTATACAGCTAACCAGTCTGCTTTCCTTTCCTGTCTTCTTAGGGTTAGTTGTATTGACACCAGAGATTGTATCAGTCATGTTTGGGGAGAATTGGATGCCAATAATTCCTGTTATGCGAATTTTGGGTTTTGTTGGCATTCTTCATTCTGTTTATTCCATTAAGGTTTCTCTCATAACAGCTATGGGCAAACCTTCCTGGAATTTATGGCTAAACTGCGTTAACAGCATAACCAATGTAATTGTTTTTTTCTTAGTAGTTCATTGGGGAATTGTTGCTGTTGCTAGTGCTTATGTTATTCGTAGTTATATGTTTTCCCCTTTTCGTCTTTGGATGATAAAAAAGCTTATTCAAATCAATTTATCTCAATATTTACAGCAATATAATGTACCAATAATCGCTTCTGGGGTAATGGTTATTAGTATTTTAGGAATCAAGCATTTCTTTAGTGAAATATTGTTTCTACCAGCTCTATTAATTTTTTGCGGAGCTATGGGTATTGGGATTTATTCACTAGTAATAATGCTGGTTGCGCCGAAACTTTTTGACAGAATACTAAATTTAATTTTTTTAATATTACCTAAATCGGCATGGAAAAAAATCTAAGCAAACAAAATCCTATCTTTATAGTGGGTATGCCACGTTCAGGAACAACACTAATTAGTTCTTTTTTGTCGGCCCATCCCAAAATTACTATTCCTTACTCAGAAACTCATTTTCTAGATCAGTGGATGAAAAGGTATTCTCATTTAAACTTAGAATGTAATCAAGATTTTGAATTGTTTTGGCGTCAATACAGTAAGAGCCAGCATTTTTCTTATCTAGGTATTGAAGAAAGAAAAACTCTGACCCGAATATTAGCAATGGGTAAGCCTAGTTACAAAAATGTCTTTACTTGTATATTACAAGAGTATGCATCAATAATGAATAAGCAGCGATGGGGTGAGAAAACTCCTGATCATTGCTTTTATCTTGAAAGAATCTTGCGGTGGTATCCCGAAGCTCGAATTATTTGGATGCTAAGAGATTCAAGAGCAGTTACAGCTTCCCATCTCAATGTGCCCTGGGCAGCTCCTTATGTGGATATTCATGCTAAAAAATGGCAACAAAATGTCCAACTTTTAGAACAATCTGTAAAAGATGAACGAGTGCGTATAGTTCAGTATGAAATGTTAGTTAGTAATCCTGAATTGGAATTACAAACAATTTGTGAGTTTGTTGGGGAGACATACTCCTCAAAAATGCTAGAACGTTCGGAAGCAAATAGTCCTGTTATTAATCGCCACGGTTGGGCGCAAAAACATTTACAGAATACTTTCAAGCCAGTGAATACAAATACTATTGACAAATGGAAGTCTAGTTTATCTTCTACTCAAATAACATTAGTCGAATGTATAACTAGAGATCAAATGCTCAAATATGGCTATCAGCCAGTAACAAAAGGGTTAAATTTGTTTCAATGGGGAGAATTTATCTTTTCGATAGCTTTACGTAAGCTAAAGGTTTTTATGACCCAATTCTTGATACGGAAACATCAGCTTGATTCATAACTTTTTTAGATACATAAAATTATTAAACCTGGTAGGTATTAATTTATGACAGTAACGACAGACAATAGGAATTCACTAGATTTAAAAAAATTATTTGAAACAGTAGTTGATGGTGATTATTGTGTTGGCTGTGGTGCTTGTGCTGCGGTAAAAGGTTCGCCTGTCAAAATGAAGTTAGATCAGTATGGAAAATTTCGTGTCACTGCAAGCCTAGAAAATCAGATTGCTCCTTTTGATGTTTCAGTTCAGGAAGTTTGTCCTTTCTCTGAAGAAAGTCTCAACGAAAATCATCTCGGAAAAGAACTTTACGCTCAAAATTGTCAATATGACAACAATATTGGTTATTATTTGTCTCTCTATGCTGGTTTTGCTTCAAAAGGCAATTTTCGTCAACAGGGAAGTTCAGGAGGAATGGGTACTTGGATTATTAGCACTCTTTTACAAGAAGACTTAGTTGATGGAATTATTCACATTCATCAGCGTCAACCTTCTGCTGATGATCCTCGATTATTTCATTATCAAATATCTACCACTGTTGAACAGGTTAAGCGTGCTGCTAAATCTCGTTACTATCCTATAGAAATATCAGAAGTCATACAGTTAGTAAGAGAAAAACCAGCCCGTTATGCAATTGTAGGTATACCTTGCTTTATTAAGGCAGTCAGATTATTAATGAGACAAGATACTGTTATTGCTGAGAGGATTCAGTTTTGTATAGGACTTGTATGTGGACATCTCAAAAGTATCCAGTTTGCCCAAATGCTAGCTTGGCAGTGTGGAATTGAACCAAAGCAACTTCAAGAAATTGATTTTCGCAAAAAGCTTTCTGAGACCAATGCGAATCAGTATGGAATTGAAGTAACAGCATTCCAGAACGGGCAAAAAATAACTTGTGACAGCCCTCCGGTACATGAAATGCATGGCACAGACTGGGGACTTGGTTATTTTAAGTATAAAGCTTGTGATTATTGTGATGATGTTGTTGCCGAAACTGCTGATATTACTATAGGTGATGCCTGGTTGCCTCGATACATAAAAGATAGTCAGGGAACAAATATAGTAGTCGTTCGCCATCCCTTACTAAAAAGTTTACTAGAAAAAGCTAGAGACTCAGGAGACTTGACACTAGATAATTTAAGTCCACAGGAAATTATTCGCTCTCAAGATGCCAATTATAGGCATAGACGCAAAGGATTAGCCTACCGTTTGTATTTAGCTCAAAAAAGGGGTGAATGGTTTCCTTCAAAGCGAGTAAAACCAAGTATGCTGATTTCTCCTCGGATTAAAAAAAGACAGATGCTGAGAATTTTATTAGCCGAAAAAAGTCATACTGCATTTAAAGAAGCCATAGAAATGGGTCAGTTTTCTGTATTTATCGAAAAAATGAATCCTTTAGTTACACGTTATCGTCAAACTTATCAATATCCTTGGTGGCGAAAAACAATAGGAAATTTAAAGCGATTCTTTATAAGGTAATCCAGTATTTGAGTCAAATGATTAATGAATTACATCTAATAAATTTATATAATGTTCAATTTTATTAAGAGGGAAAAATCATCATGAACAACGTAGTAATGACCGGTATAACAGGACTTCGCAATCGAGGAGTAGAAGCTTTAGTAACAACAACTATTGAACAGTTGCAAAGTCGCCAGTCGGATTTGGGCATAACTATTCTGACTAATACTCCAGACTACGATCAGGCACAGTTGGAGTCCCACAACCATAACAATGTCAATACCGTTAGTGATTGTCTTCAAGCTGCTCGCAAGAGTTTTGCTCAACAGTTTAAGGGTAAATGCTCTAAAATCTATAAATCTTTAGCTCCTGAGTACAATTTGATCCGTCAATCTAAAGCAGTCATCGCTTCTGGTGGCGATATGTTTAGTTCCGACGTTGGCGAGGCTCAACTCAATTTAGGTTTAAGACCCTTAGAATTGGCACTGAAAGCTAAAGTCCCTATAATTTTCCTAGCGCAGTCAGTAGGACCATTTAATCCCCAAGATGCCCAAAAATGGTTAAAGTTGGCACGACAGTCTAATTTAATTACAGTTAGAGAAAATATTTCTTATAATTATTTAACTAAAGATTTAGGTCTGTCTACTGATATTGTCAAAAAAACTGCTGACTCTGCTTTTTTGCTTAAGACTCCTACTCCCGAATATATAAAACAGACTCTTAATTACTATGGAATAGACCCTGAGAAACCAACTGTCGCTATTGCTGCTAGTCAAGGAATTAGTCTGTATAGTAACTGCGATCGCCAAAAACATATCAAAACTTGGTGTGAAGTAATTAAAACTATTGTTAATAGATTAGATGCGCAGGTATTATTAGTGCCTCATGTTCAAGAGATTTGGGAAGCTTTAGATGATCGGATTATAGCTACTAGAATCTTAGAAGGCTTAGATTTTGATCCGAGAGTACGTCTTGCAGGGGCAAGTCATTCCGCATCAGAATTCAAAGGTCTAATTGGTAGTTGCGATCTTGTAATAGCAGAGCGCATGCACGCTTCTCTTGCTGGCCTTTCGAGCGGAGTTTGTACAATAGCTGTTGGTTATTCTATTAAAGCCGATGGCATTATGACTGACTTATTTGGCAAAGACTCTGCTAATAATGGCTTATTAATTTCGATTCAAGATTTCCTTAACAGTGACTTAGCTTGCCAAACAGTTCAAACTGCTTGGCAGAGAAAAGAAGAAGTCTCAGAAAAACTTAAAGCAGTTTTACCTAGGGTCAAACAAGAAGCAGCCAATAATTTTGATCTGATATTACAAACTTTAGAGCAACACTCAAATAACTAATAACCCGATGAACATATTGTTTGTTTCTTATCACAATCCTCTTGGTCAAGGGGGATTTGAAAAACAGACTCGTGGTCTTTTTCGATCTTTGATAGAAGATGGACATCGAGTAGCTTGTTTCTGCATTGCCGATCCAAATAAAAGTAGTAAATTAGAACATCAATTAAAATCTTGTGGTCTTTTTGATTTAGGTGTTTTTACGATAGAACATCAAGAAAAACCTTATAAACTCAGTAGTAAAATTTTATTTTGGTTTGCTCAAAAACCAGGATTATTTTTAGCTCAACAATTTCCTATTTTTCAGCAAAGTTTTCAGAAAAAACTAGACCAAATAAAGAGAATAATAGAAATAGATGTTATCCATTATTTAGGTCTTAAAACAGCATATTTTTTACCTCAAAAAGCAGAATTTCCTGTAGTTCTAGATCTGGTTGATTCTAGAGTGCATTACAAAAAAAGAGCTATGCAATATTATCTTGCTAATAAGCCTCGCTATTTTTTAGCTAGTGTAATTGATTTTTGTAAAACCTTTAAATTAGAAAAAGATGTTTTAGAAACTTATTCTAATTATCCTGTAGCTGTTGTTTCAGCTACAGATGCAAACTTACTTACTAAAATTAGATCTCAGACCTCAGTTCATACAGTTTGCCATCCAGTAACTCTCAAAGACCAGAACTACAAACCGCAAGCGACCTTAAATAAAAAATTGGTTTTTTATGGTTTTATGGATCATGTTAATAGTGATGCTATGTTCTATTTAATAGATAAAATACTACCTATAGTTAGAACACAGTATCCGCAGACTATTCTTGAAATTACTGGCTACGATTTACCATTAAAAATAGAAGAAATTGCTCAAAGTAAACACTGGATCAAAATAAGTAAACGTGTTAACAATATTAATCTTTTCTTGGCTAGCGCAACCTTAACTTGTTGGCCTTTTCGCTATGGTAGCGGAGTAAAAAATAAGATTCTTGAATCAATGTATATGGGTAAGCCTATTGTTACTACGACAATTGGTGCCGAAGCCTTTACTGAAAAACAAAAGCGAGGAATGTTAATTGCTGATCGTCCTCAAGATTTAGCAAATCATATTATAAATCTTTTAAATAATCAAGATGAATGTTTTCGTTTAGGGGAAATTAATCGACAAATCGTAACTGCAGATTTTACCTGGAAACAAAAAGCACAAGATTATCTTGAATTATATAAAATTGCCCAAAAACATAATTCAAAGCCTGTTGAGTTAACTGCTTAGTTGCGCAAGAAAATAAATTAAAAACATAAGTATGGGGTAAATATTTTTCATGAAAGTAATGTTAGCTGGTCATATTCTAGGACAGGGAGGAATTCAAAGCCATCTAAGATGGCTGGCTAAAGCATTGGTAGAAGAAAAAGTAGAAACCATGATTGTTTCTCTGGGTAATCATCAATCTTCAGCTAATAGTTTACAAGAAGTTCAGTTTCTTCAAGATAGAGGTATTAATGTCAAAATATGTTCTTTTGATCCTGTGCAATCTATTAGCTTTAATTGGAATAAAATCAAGAGATTGGTAGAGATTAAAGCCTTAATTGATGAATTTGCTCCTGATATCTATTTAGCTATTGGTACTGGCTGGAATCTTTATCTACCCCCTTTGTTTTCTAAAGTAAGAAAAAGACTGATTTTTCATGAAGTAATGTCAGGAGTACCTGATGGTTGGAAAGATTCTCGCTGGTGTGTTCGAGGCTGGTTTGATGAAGTAGTAGGACAGTCGCAAAATGTAGCCAATACTTTTGCTCATTGTTTTGGCTGGAAAAAGCCAGTGGCTGCGCTTCCTGCTATACCAGAGCCTCTAGAGCTGACTGCATCTTTACCGCAAGTTAAGTACAAAACAATTCCTGTAGGAAATGCTAAAGCTGCTTTTTTTAGTCGATTAGCTCCCCATAAACAAGCATTTTGGCTTGTTCAACAATGGGATTTACTAAAAGATCATCTAGCAGAATTGCATATTCACGGTGGCGGTATTGAAGAACCTCTAATTCGGAAGTATATAGCAGAAAAAGGAATAGGCGATCGCGTTAAATGTTTTGGTCGCTATCCAGATGGACAGCTTTATGTCGATCTTCTGAGTAGCTATGATTTAACACTATTACCGACTATTGGTCAAGAAGGCGCGCCATTAGTACTTTTAGAGTCGATGGCTTGTGGCGTTCCGTTTGTGGCGTATGGAGTAGGAGGTATTCCTGACTATGGAGTAAATAATCCTAATGTTTTAGTCATGTCTCCACAAAAAAAAGATTTTATTTCTGGAATTATAAAAATGACGCAGCATCTGGCAGATGGAAAGATAAATCAACCAAAACTACAGCAATTTTATTTACATAACTATTCCTATGAAGTGTTAAAACAAGCTTGGTTATCATATTTATCTTCATAAAAAAAATTATTGACTATTAGATTTTTATATAACTTTGATAAAAAATCCCACAAATTATCATATTATGTTTCCCAAACTATTAGTTGCCCAATTAGGAGCAAGAAAACACTATCAAGAACCAATTTTATTTCATCAATGGGGTATTCTAGATAAGTTATATACAGATTTTTATTGCAATGATTCATTTTTGACTAAAGCCTTAAAACAGAAAGTGTTGTACCAGAATTTTCCTAGAATAATCAAGAAAAGTCTGGAACGCTATACTCCTTCTTTGCAAAAAGCAAAAATAATTCACTTTCCAAAATTAGCATTTACTTACAATCGTTCTTTAAAAAAAGCAAAGCTATCCGAAAAGTCAGAAATAAATATTGAGATAGGTAAAAAATTCTGTCATAAAATTATAGACTCAGGCTTAGATAATATTGATGTAGTTTATGGCTTTGATGGAGCTTGTTTAGAATTATTTGAATATGCCAAAACGAAAGGTATTAAATGTGTATTGGATCAAACAGTAGCAGAAAGAACTTTAATCCATGAACTATTGTCGCAAGAAGAACAGCTTTGGACAGGTTGGTCAAAATCACCATATAAAGTGTATGAAGGCGATCTAAAATTAGTTAAAAGACAACAAAGAGAACAGCAACTTGCCGATCGTATTATTTGTGGTTCTTCATTTGTTAAAGAATCTTTGATTGCCAAAGGAGTCGAACCAAGTAAAATTTCTGTAGTTTCTCTTGGTGGTTTATCGGATAATCAACCTCTTAGATCTGATTATCATCTTATTCCACCTTACAAAAGAGATGATGGTTTACGAATCTTATTTGCTGGTTCAGTGGGTTTACGCAAAGGAATACAGTATTTGTTAGAGGCTCTCAAAAAAATCAAAGGTGAAATTCCTTTTACTTGTAAAATAGCAGGTTCTTTGGATATTAATCCAGAAATAATTAATGAATTTAAAGATGTGGGTGATTTTCTCGGATTAGTTCCTCGCTCACAAATGAAGCAACTTTATAGTTGGGCTGATGTATTTGCCCTTCCTTCTATTTGTGAGGGTTCTGCAATGGTCACTTATGAAGCTTTAAGTTGCCAATTACCTATTATTACTACCTATAATACAGGATCAATTGTAAGGGATAATATTGATGGTTTTATTGTATCAATTAGAGATAGTACAGCAATTGCTAATAAATTGAAATTTTTGTATAAAAATAATCTTAATCAGGCTACTCATAAAGACAATATACATTATTGGCAAAAAATAAATATTGATGCACAAAATAGATTAAAAGACTCTATTCTAGCAATTTAAAATGATATGATTAACTATATTCTATTGGTATTTTTATGTTTAGTATGTGCTTTATTGATTTTTGAAGGAATCAATAAACGTCATAAAATATACCAATTTCCTTTCTTTATGGCTGCAATTTTTGCGTCTTTTATTATTCCTCAAGCTTTTGCTTTGCTTAATAGTGCTTCGGAATCTGATAGTATTCCGGAAACTGCTGTGACAAAAGTTC
>JAAUYH010039587.1_pt1 | contig 12871 bp, 13 predicted proteins | sample 7278061 | NCBI WGS metagenome assembly JAAUYH01 (sample SAMN14350203, study PRJNA611818) | marine sediment metagenome | isolation source: surface marine sediment (0.6m) | place: French Polynesia: Moorea | collected 2018-08
ATTCTTTACGGAAAAATATTCCCTGAACAAAATTTCGGGAAGAACGATACCTGTAAACGCAACGCACTTAATGAGTGAGCATTATCTGTTTCTGAAACGTATCTCTTTAGAAGGAAAACAGAAGCAGTACCGGAAATAGTTGGGCCAAGAATACAAGACAGAAATAGCACGATACAAAAATAGTTTCATTTCAAATATTCTCTATTGTTGTTTCTGCCATAAGGAATGGGATTTCTGAAGATTCTGAGCCGGAACAAGCACAGTGTGGACTGACTTCTTTCGAATGATAGGAAAGAATTAATTTTCGAAGTTGAAATTTACTAAATTTCGTGATAATCTTCAAGAACATTTTGTAGGAAAAGAGTAAATGCTGAACAATAAACTTCTATAAGCTAATTGAAGAGTATTCAGATGAAGAAGAAGATGGCCATATGAATGACGGTGTCGATACTGAAAACAATTTGTCTAATATACGAGTAGAAAATGCGGCAGATATTATATTCACGATTGTCGGAGAATCATTAAACAATGGAATAATGAGAGATTGTTCCAGACTTAAAGAAGACGTAGATTTCTCAGCAATTTATTTAGCTGAGAATAATGCTCTGACGGAAAAATCTGCTGCTTGATCGTTTTCTAACGGACTGACATCTAAAAAAGGTTTGGAGAATGTATCATGGGATGACAATATGATCTCAAGAGATAATACTGGCTTGGAATTGTCCAGAGAAGTTATACAAGAATCTATTAAAACGCAAGCAGCCACTGAAGATATCGGGACGGAAAAATAGAATTTTTCGATAAAAAAGATTGATTACCACTGCAAACAGTCTCTGTTTCGAATAATACAAAGAATACAAAAAGAAATCAATGGGAGACTAAACCAGGCAATCGACAAAGTAGTATGAAAACGTATCAATAGCCTACAATTGCTGAAGTTCCTTCTCTCCTTTCTTTTGATTATAAAAAACACTGAGCTTTCGCTGTAATAGCGCAGTTTCTTCAAGAATATTTTATATCCGCTGATACAGGTCAATATCCTAAAAAAACCTTTGAGACTTCATGTTGGTGGTGAAGGTGGAAGAAGAAACACGAGGATCATACACGCTACAACTACTATGATAAATGTCTGAAACAAGCCAAATTCAATAAGAACTGTAGCTCCAACTGGAATAGCATCTGTGCAAGTTCACGGAAAACTGTTCATTCATTTTTCGGACTGAGTAAAAAGAGATCGAAGACCAGAAATATAACTGGAAGTAATAAGGAAGAGTTCTCTGAAATAGCAAGGATTCTAGAGAATGAAATCAGGATGACTGATAAAAAATACTTTGCGAAAGCATTGTGGAATTTACTAAGTGTTTGTGATTCTATTGATGGTGTGGGATGTAGAATGAATATTGTTTTATTAGTGGATTCCTTCAGCTTCCTCCTGCATGAGGCCTTTATCTGTTTAAATCAAAGAAGAAGAAGCAAAGAATAGAAGACTACACATATAGTGAAGAAGAATCTGCTGGTTAATTGTCCGTCTTGAATTACATACAGTTATTATTCTGAACCGGAATATAAGGCAGGAAGATTACAAAAAGTGTGGTCGATTTCTTAGAATGCTGAGTAAGGAAGATTTAATTGAACAAGACATTAACATGCTGAACACTAGGGTATGGACGACAAATTCATTTGGCAGCAAAGATGGAGTTCAGCTAGAAATTTTTATCAACTCTAACCAAGAAGTTCGTAAATGTGTTCACAGCAACGAAAATAGGCATACTATGAATTGTATTTCTTAGATAAATTCGGTAAAACATGGTTTTATATCCAATCCATCACTTTGTGTAGCTGAATACGAAAAATCAGGAAGATCAAAATTACCTAAACAAAGAGAAATGAATGACTTATTGCGCTCGGGAGACGAGAAAACAGACAGATTACTCCCAGTTGAAGTTATAGCTCTAAACCTACCAGTTCAGATCAATCAAAATTTAGCAGGTGAGGTAGGAGTTGCCAATGGACCTATGGGGAAAATATTCAGGTTTGAGTTTTTCCAGGAGACGACTTTCTAATCAATTTCTATTGATGGATGTTACATGGTTATTGCTTCGCGTCTACCTAAAGTGGTCTATATAGACATTCCGTTCCTTGCATCAAAGCACAGGCTTAGTATCGTTCCACCTTGCTACTCACGAACAACCTTCCCTACCGTACCAGTTCTACAAAGTGAAGAAATTACCATTTCCAATCGTAGATTTAAACTGAAATGGCTGTGTTACCTTATTCTCTAGCTTTTGCTTTTACAATACATAAAATTCAAAGTCAAACTACAAAAGCAGTATTTCATCAGGGACCAAAGGGAAAGGGAACGAAGCCTACTTTTTTACGTAGTTCTGTCTCGAGTTAAATCACTAAATGGACTATTTTTACTCGAACCTATTAATAAAGAAGAAGCTGATTCTTTAAAGGCAGACTCTAAAGTACTCAAAGACTAAAAACGACTACTGTGGTTATCCAATGAGCTAGAGAAAAAATAAGCAATTAAATATCCATTACGAAATATGGGAGTGCAGAACAGACTGAAGGAGCAGTTAATATTGAATTTAGTAAATCGGCCATAATCCATTTAGATATAGCCAGAATTCAATAAAGAGAAAGAGCAATAGAGCAGGAAGTGGAAAAATTTTCCGTAACGTAGATAAATTGCAAATTCTACCGACGAAAGCTTATATCTGAAAAAGGAAAAGGTAAGCACTTTATCTGAAAATTTTGTTTCTGACAAAGGTACTCGGAGAAGAATGCGAGAATTAGTTCAGAGGTACTCCATAAACACGGATCATCAACAGGATTCAGTGAAAATTTCCATACCATCTGAAAGACAATGCTTGCTGTGCGATCTGCACATGTTCACGAGGCTGTCGAAGTACATTCAATGCACTATCATGCAACGTCATCTATGAAAACTGGCGAAATATGAGGGCAATCGAATCACAGGGATGCATCGATGTGCCATAGGATCTGCATGACTAGTGAAGTTATTTCCAGTACCGCATAAATATAATAGCAACTGAATGGGTAAAGAACAGCGATCAACACCTTAATATTTCACCCAACCCACTTTAAGCCATAATACTACATTCACAAGTACGATTTTTATCGTGAAAACCTTGGAAACTGCAAAAGCAGCTTTTCGTTGCAGATTGAGAAAGCGAGCTGTTCTTGAGATGTTTGAGAATAAATCTCATTAGCTTACGAGAGTATGCTTGAACTGAAGATTTCGAAATCTTTGCTCCCTGATTCAAGAGAATCAGTCTAGGGTGGTTCTTCAGATTTGCGTGAACAAGTACATCTCATTTCTGAGAGGTTTTCCAGAACCAGATTTACGTGAACTTATTTTACCCTGCCGGTTTTAACAAAGGAACAGAAGATCGAGCTTATCGACACCTGGTCCGCGTTCGATCCCATTAATGACTAAGAGAAAAAAATCATGTGTAGCTTCGCTGTGATTCATAATAAGAGGAGAGCGAACAGCAAGTCAGCGGTTCATAAGCCTGAGTGGCTTGCTAAAATAGGAGCTGCTTGATGAAAAAACAATTGCCAGAAAAGAGGTCTTTGGAGCAATTTTGCATAATCTTAAGAGACAGGAATTCTATCTGCCATCTAGACTCCCAATGAACATCCGCGTTCTTATTAAGGTTATGCACATAGTCTATTTAGGAGGCACTTGGTCAGTAGACAAACAGCTGCCATCCATGAGATTAGGGAAAATTTGAAAGCAGGGAAGAGCTCCGGGTGCAGAAACTGATGATGCAATGAATGTTCAAGGAAATATGCAGACTTCATCTGCTCTCCAGCGCAGCAGTAGTTCTTCTAGCAGTGTACAGAAGAATCCCATGGGCATCAAACATAACAATAAAATTCAAGTTCTCATGGATCAAGTGGGAGCCATGCGGACTCAGATGCAAGGACTTATGGCCTGCAGTAATCGACCTGCCGCACACCAAGTCTCGTATGCAAATTGGCAGCAACCAAGCTTTGACGCTTCAGCATACAAACTGTATGTTCCCCTACCGTTGAATCCCTATGGCGTTCTATACTATAACACAGGAGTGTTCAACGAAAATTTGCCAACAGTGCAGGTCTACAGCTTCCGACCTTCGGCTATTGAGGCCCCTAACCTGCAAAACCAACGCACAAACCGACAGGCGACGCATGCTGGAAATTTTAGTGAGCATGATCTCAAAATTCACTAGACAGAAGGGAACCGGTTGCGTAGTAAGGACACCTGCAGGTCAGCACGTAATGCCATGCACATCACGAAGCTACTCTCATTAGAGGATCGAAAGTACAATGAGAACGATTGTGACAGCTATTATGAGTTTGGTTACCAGTATCGCGCTGCTTCTAGTGACCTTTGTTTGTCTCCATCGAAATGTCAACAGTACCTTCAGAATCTTTTTCACTGTGATGCTCTACGTTTGTACAATGCGATCGTTGTAGGACGCGCACGACAATTTTCTGAGGCACTACAAACGATAATGGAACAATTCAGATCTGCAAGCAAGCAACAACAAGCGACGGCAGAGCTATTTGAACTTTTCTATGTGAGAAATATCGGGAGAACGGGTGGTGAAAACCATTAAAGCAACTGAAGAACCGCATTGAAAAACGCATTCCGCTATGTGCAAGGGCCTGGGAGTATGAGACTCACAAGATCGAGTTTCTGCGCGATGCACTCGTTACAGAAGATTGGGTTGAGAAAACGCTGTCACGAGGTGAAGCATTTACCTCATGGAGAGTATTATGTACTGAGCTCGGCAACGCATTAAAAATTCGAATGGAACGTGAAGGCGGATAACGCGAGAGAGAGGGATCAGAAACTGATCTTGCTTCCAAGCCATCTATTTTCTTCACTGCGCCGACATACACTATGAAGGTCAGTAAGGCTAAGTTTCCCGTATCAGAATTAACCAATTTGTGCTGGAACTGCTGGAAAAGTGGTCATACTCACGCTAAATGATGTCAGGCTATCAAATTCAAAGCAATTGAAGCTAGAAAAGCCTCATTTCTGGAAAATAAGTAAAAGAAGAGGAACAGTACCATGCGAGTGCTGCACAATATGGACGAAGGGTTACATGAACTAATGGAAACGGGAAACAGTGACGCTGTCGATTCTCCTGACACTGCGTTCATTCAAAATTCTGCTGATGACGAGTCAGCTTCCGAAGAAGATTTGAAAGACGTTGGCCACGCTCTTGCCGATATCGATGTTGACGATAATGACTCAGCTTTTTAAATCGAGATATTGCAGGCCGAAACATCCCGACTAATAGGACTACAAACAATCCTCCGCCTTCCTGCAAACGACTAGAAGAATCTGTGCGCGATATTTGGAACACGAACTATGCCGGACGAACCTCAAGTAGAATAAGACGTCAATTTCATGCCGCATACGTTGACACTGGAGCGCAACAGAGTGTAGTTGGCAAACGAGAAGCTTAAGCGTACTGCAAGCGGCGAAAGTTCAATTTTAAACTTGATCCATCTACTACATGCTTCAGACTCGGCGACGGAAACTATCCAATCACTGGGTTCTATGAAATTTCAAATTCCAATACCAAACGGATCGTTCTTAAGCATACAATTGAACGCTATATCGGAAAATGTACCTCTGCTACTAGGATTAGATGTATTGTATCGCGAAAGTCTGATTGCTAACAATGTGACAAACGAGTCACATTCGGGCTTATATTGCTGGTCGATACCTCTTCAGAAAAAATTTGGGCACTTGTACTTGCATTGGAGTACCAAGAAAGTACTATTTACGAAACGTGAACTCGTTAAGGTCAGCAGACATTTTCATCACCCTTCAAGAGGAAAACCTTTTGAATTGGCCAAGCGTGCAAGGCACAGCAAGCTGATGAGTCTACTCGAAAGCTACTCCAAGAATTTTCACGATCATTTGAAATCTATCGAACCTTCAGTGCTCTTCATCAACGATTTCGCGTCAGTATACCGCCATCCGACGTAGTATTGAATCTAGAGGTAGCTATGGAGCTAATGTAGATTAAAAAGATAGCAATACCACATATCGTTGATCTCGAGACAAACGTCAGTTCAGGAATCTTCCTACTGAAACCAACCTTGGAATGAGTTTTGAAAGCAATCGTTTCGTGCTCTGCCGATATTTCCGTCTGTTGACTCCAAGCTGCCAGACCAGTAGTCTCGTATGCATGCATTGCAATGTGCTCGCCAAGAGATAACTACAACTGTTTCTGAACTTCTTGCGCAGAAAGAAATTGCATCTCGAGTTCCGCGCAACGCAGAATTGAAAATCGAACCTGGTGACAAAGTTCGAATATATCGCGAGACAGATAAGACGTACGTTGGGCTATACCCGATAATCAGAGTTGATGGAAAGAAACTATTCGTTGTAATAATGATCGAGAAGTACAATTTTGTGTCCATGAAGCCATAAAAGCATCAACCAACGACAAAATTGTAGACGGCGAACGGCTTGTGTATACGCTACCGAAAATATTCCCACAATTCTCGTCAACAAGGAGAAGCACGAAACCAGATAAGAAACGAATCATCCCAGCTGTGCATATAACTGAAGTTCTACATTACACAGATCCTATCTCTCGCACCCCTCAGCCCGACAAAAATCGTGAACTTGAGATCGAAAATTTGGTACGCAGAGGCACATGAAACTGGCATTGGAAGAAGACGTTCTAAGAGATGCAAACACGATCACAGGATCCTTCCCTGTCATCATCAAAGATGTGGAAACTGAGAACCCTACTTTCAAAGCACGTTCCATGGCTCATGGCAATCGGGACAGTGACAAAGATCAGTTTATCCACGCCTCTACAACTGTTCGTCGAAGTTCTGTTCGACTACTAGTTGCTATGGCAGCAAATATGGGATTTGACGTTTGGACCGAAGACATATCGAAAGCATATTTACAATCTGCAAGTGAGCTACTACGCGAGGTACATCGGAAACCAAATCGATAATTGAAAGTTCCCGCAGGGTACGTGTTAAAACTGCCAAGGCCACTCTACGACCAGCTGACAGCGGCGATTACTGGTATGCGACTTTTGCCGAACGTATTTCCGATGATCTAGACATGAAACCCGTGGCTAGCGATATGTCTCTCTTCTTCAGATCCTCGAGAGGGCAAGTCACTAGAATACTTGCATCGTGTGTCAACGATGAACTAGTATTCGGTAATAATTCCTTTGCCAAGCTGACCACAAGAACACGTGAAACATTCGAAGGCAAAGCTCGAGAGCACAACAACATGCGGTTCTCAGGTGTATAGGTCGACACGCCACGTGACAGTTTCGAAATACGGCAGCTAGCAAACATAGATCACCTGAAGAAGCTGTCTCGAGACGTAGACTTCACCGAACTTTGCAAATCACGCGCACAGTTGTCATGGTTGGTCTACTCGAGACCTGACATATGCGTAACCACAACCAAGCTTGCTCAGGTGAGAGAAAACAATTTCGAACGTAAGCATGTGAATGTGTTAAATATTGCTGTCAACTACCTGGTAGAGTCTCGAGGCCTTTCTATGCAAATGCGCAAAGTATATAAAGACTCGCTCCACATCCGTGCTTACGCTGATGCATGATTTGCTACTAATCACAGTTTAACATCGCAACTTGGCTACCTTGTTCCTGTACACTACATTACGCTAGTTACAAACGCCGTCGAGTTGCTCGATTCCTTCTAAGTGCAGAAACGTACGCGTTTGCTGATGCATATGACTTCGCCTATTGCGCAAAGAAAGATTTGGAGACTATATTAGACCAGACGGTACCACTAGAGGTGTATACAGACTCGAAAAGTCTATTTCATGTCATCACAATGTGTTCGCAGACACAAGAACGTCGTTTTATGATTGATCACAGAGCAGTTCGAGATTCCTACAAGACACACGAAATATCCAACGTTGGCTTCATACATGGCCCTAACAATCCAGCAGAGAGCATGACAAAGCCATTCAAATATGAACCCCTAAATAACTTGTTGCGCACAGGCAAAGCGATATTTCCTGACGAAAAATTGGTTTTCAGATCGTCAGAACCAAGTACTGCAAAGCCTGCATCAACTGACGACCATAAATCATGCATGAACTGCCCGATCATGCATGACCAACTGACTGCTGATCAGACTCGAGAAATTTGCAAAATTGAAGCCAAAACGTACCACAGCGCTGTTTCAAGTAACGATGCCTTGCTACGCATGCTTAGAAGAAAAAGCCCTGCATGTAGTGGTATCTAAGAAGCCATCACAAGCAATATGAATCCGCGACCAGCATGCATTACCACACGATGGTTCGTGAGGTCAGCGCAATGAAAGTCATCGAATGATTCGCAAGTATGAATGCCTAGTGAACTTTCGAAGAGAAGTTGCGGCAGTGTGAGAACTGCAAATGTTCACCAGGCTGTCGAAATGCATTCAATGCACTATCATGCAACGTCCTCTATGACCACTGGCAAACTATGAGAGCTATCGATTCACAGTTATGCATTCACGTGCGATGGGATCTGTATGACTAACGCACTTTTTTTCTAGTACCGCATAAATATGATAGCACCTGAATGAGTAAAGAACCACGATCAACGACTTAATACTTTGCCCAACCCACTTCACGCCATACCTACCACACTTACTGATTGAACCAGTCATTCTTGCTTACGCCAAAATTCATAATATCGGCGTTTTCAATAGCATGTCATAGGCTTATCATGTCTTAAACTATGTTTGTCGCACTGCTATTCAGTCTGCAGCGCTCGAAAGAGTTTATTTTAACAATATAATAATACCAGACCTGGGAAAATACGGTAATTGCTGGGGTTATGCAATATATTAGTGCATTAAATTAAATCGTATTTATGTTGACCGTTTGCGACCAAGCATCTATGTAGAAAATATTTAATTAACCAAAGAGTTGTCCAATGCCAATCCAAAAACATGTCGCTCTGGAGGTATAATATTGTGAACCGTATGCTTGAAATTAATTGACCGAACAGTGTGGCAAATACTGTATATTGGGCACATTGTATTTTAAACTCGCTTTAGAAGCAATTAGTGAAATAGCATCTATCGGTACTCCGTTCAAAAATACAAGGCAAGTTTGTCTCGGCCTAGAGTTTAAACAAGCAGCTACAGTTCGGAATTCAATAATATTTGTTTTCATAGAATTATAAAGTGAAGCGAGAGCTCTCCAGCTGTTGAAAGAAAAAATAGGAGTGGAAAAGTACTACTTGCGTTCGAGCACTAGTTCTCAGTTCAGAAAAGTCTGCGCAGTGCCTATAATTCCTACAGAATTACATCATACTGCATACATTACCCAATTTTTCGTCAAAATCATTTGCATTCTGTTGACTGAGTCTACTGATTATGTTCAAACCTGTCAGATTATTCCGATATGTTTTAGTCGAGAAGAAAGCATTCTTTGGCATTGTAATTCAACGATGCAAGGGAAATGAATAGATTTCAAAGTGCCATTAAAAACATGCAGATTAGAGGATACGAATATAGTGTATTGAAGGACCATACCTATTCTTTCACAGTACTTGAATTCAAGTCACGAATATCAAAGACGTGCTACCTAGTCAAATAGTCCAGAGAAGAAAAAAATTTTGCTCAATGCACATTTATGTATTATCGTGAACAATTCAATCAGTAACAATCAATCACTGGCTGTCCGCTGACAGTTTAGATTATGAAGATAGTTGTTTGTTATGGGATTGAACAATCTGCCTGCAACTACCAGAATGGATAAATAATGCCACGAAATACAGGCGAATATGTCTGAAATTGAGGAATCACCGGTCATTCGCCGAATTTCGTAAGAGAATCTGCGTATAAAGCTTATCGACGATGATGGAACGTCATTACGACGAGACGGAAATCCAGGAGAACTTGTCTGATCGACGGTGCTACAGTCCACTCAAGAAGAGTTTGAATAACCTGATAATGATTCTGAACAAAGCCAGCTGCAACTATCGTGTGGCTAGAAAAGGAAGCAAAAATTATTCAAAGGAGGTACCGTCCAGAAATAAAATCGAAGTGTTCTTGTCAAGAGGAGAAAAAGGTTTCTCAACAATGAAGCAAAATCTACGAAACTGGAAGGGGTGATTCTTTCACGAGAAAAGTAAGATAGTCAGGAGCGATATGATAGACGTTTATGACAAAAAGGCGATTACTGAGTGAAGACAGAGAGGTAAATTTACAATGCTCACTACTATTTTGATCATTCAGATAGACAATCATGTCCTATAAAGTCATCAATTAATTCATCGAGGAAAATAAATTGATATTTCTTACCACTATTCTGGTTAATTTTAATTGATGATTAATTCATAAATAGTTCAAATTTGTCCAATCAATACTGATTGTCATGGTTGAGAATCTCGTTCAGTGAGTTTTATCTAACTTAAGACGGCGGTGCTTAGCGAATCAACATACCTTACACTCAAAGCTGAATATAATTGAGTCCAATAACCATGCAGCTTCAACTAACCGCCTGCAATGAATTTACTGGCATTAGACGGCATATAAAACAATGCAAATTCCATTAGTTAACAATAGTTACTTTAGCTTGAATACGAGCTATTGATCACAAATAGTGGTTAAAATCTAAATTGATACTCCAAACCTCGTTGAATTACAATATCTTACGCTCAATAATGAGAAATCAAGTATCCAAAGGGCTAAAAAATCTCTTCAAGCCGCCTATACTTAATTAAATGGACTAGATGAGTTACCTGAGCTTAAATAGGAATTATAGGCCAGCTCTGTCATTATTCGCCTTTCAACACAATTCTGTGCTGAATTTGTTTCATTCCAGGAAGGGACACGTGCCTGCATCAACTGATTCGGTAGACAAGGTGGAGTATGAGTCAAGCAACGAATTCCAGATTGGGAACACCAGCGATAATGAACTGCGTAAGGTTGCTGCTGAGGAGATCAAGGAAGAGATTGAATGTGGCACACATGTGAAGACGAGAATTTGGCAAAAGTTCGCTTCGCAAAAGGCCCGAATCTTGCTGGATCTTCTATCTATCATTGCCTCGCTGAGAAGTTCGAGGACATTGCCTTTTCGATTTTTGGAAGCATAGATCGCAGAAGTGATTTCTCTGTCGTTCCTGCAGCAGTACAGTTTAGCCGCAAAATTCATGACCCTAGAGTTGATCGCTGCTATCTTAAGTTAGAACATTGATTCTCCGGTTTGTGAAGCAGAAAGGGAGTCTGTACGGAGTACGTCTGCTTTTCTGATCCTTTAAATCTCCTTCTGACATTTTTAAGTGATCAATAACAAGTTTTCCATAGTACAAGGACCATTGCCGAGTAGTGTTATTACTCGTGTGAGAATGGACCAGCAAGGCTTTGACGAAAACTCTATCCAATCTTCTTTTGCGCTTTTAATGAAGAATACTCGACCTTTTACTTTTCATGATTTGTTTTTGGAAAGGATAGTCCGGTTGATCCATGATACGTTATTATTTACTATTCCTTTCTTCAGTATCTCCCTTTTTGTTTCTTTTCTTCATCCTCTGCTAATTAGTATCTTTTTTCATTTTCATTGTTCCATTTCAGGCATTTTTCTCTTAAGCTTTATGTTAGCTTACAGAGAATATTTGTCAGCAGATAATGCCAACATTTATCTGCTGAGACCTCAAAGAACTAATGCCTGCATCACCCGTTGACACAACAATGCACTATTCCAAGTATTACTTGCCGACAATGCAATTTTCTACTGATATCAGCTGCAGTAAGCTCTTTACCTACTTTTTATTTAGTCTATACAAACCCAATCGGCTACCGAATTTTCGGGCACCGGTACACTAGCCTGAGCCCTAATCCCGTAGTTCCTTCAATCTAAAATTTGTTCTTCCGTGCTCTGCTGGAATTCGTTTAAAGAACGAGCTGGAAAAGCATCAAGTTCAAAGTGGCCCTCCATTTTGGTCGCTACTACCACTAATTCCGGTATTTTCGTTGGAATCATTTGGTAAGATTGCTTAACCGACGCTCGCGAAGTCGATGACTCAGAATGTTTAAAAATAGACGTCATATTTTGCCTAAAGCAGTCTACCGTGGCATTTACCGCGAAAGATTTACCTGTGACGCGTATTGAAGGAATCAGCATTGAACCGTCGTTGATTGCGGTTGTAATCAAACACAAGGCAAATGTAAATTAACATCCTGTGGAAGCTTATAAGTATCCACGTAATTCTGTTACGTTTTTCTAAGTGAATTTCCAGTTCATAGTTTGTATATTTGAAAATGAAATTTGTTTGTTTTTACTGATGATCAAGCATGGCTAGCTTCTTTCTGAAGAGAGGACCAATTACCATTATGCATGAAACTTGTCCCTGAGTAGAAAACTTTATGAAATATGAATCCATGATGCGCTCAGCAAAATGCTGCAAATTTTCCTATGTATTCTATACACTACATTCAATACATCAGACGACTTATAGTATAGTTGAATTCTACTATGCATGTAGTACAAATATGCAGTATTATACTGAATTTGTTCGACACAGGATGCTACTTCATCAAACTGTTGACTCTACTATCGTTTCATATGAAAGGAAAGATTAATACCAAAATAAATCAATTCTATTAAATAGTGGTGATTACATGAAACCCTTGGCAGAATTCTTTCAGTAGAAATCCAAATTGGTTTATCATTCTGAAGATTCTTTTTGAATCAAATTCTTGAACTAGTATGCTTTGAAGACATTTTTATTGCTTACTAGAATTATCTCCAACTAATGTCAATCAGCTTTTGATAGGTATAGATTCAGAGAAGTCTCAATGACGAGCTTATTTTGACAGAATGGTTCTTAATACA
>JAAUYH010073499.1_pt1 | contig 12869 bp, 6 predicted proteins | sample 7278061 | NCBI WGS metagenome assembly JAAUYH01 (sample SAMN14350203, study PRJNA611818) | marine sediment metagenome | isolation source: surface marine sediment (0.6m) | place: French Polynesia: Moorea | collected 2018-08
TAATCAGTGCGTTTACTAGCATAGGTAATTACTGATGGTTAAAACATCTCAGTATCAACTATCTGAAGATTCTCAAGAACAATCCCTTGTCCTTTGGTTTAACGAAATTGGCATCAATGATATTGAGTTAGTTGGCGGTAAAAATGCATCCTTGGGAGAAATGATTCAGCAATTAACCCCTCAAGGTGTAAATGTTCCCGCTGGTTTTGCTACTACAGCCCATGCATTCCGCTATTTTATTGAGTCGGCTGGTTTAAAAGAGCAATTGCGATCGCTATTTGCCGATCTAGATGTGGAGGATGTCAATAATTTACGACAAAAAGGACGAAAAGCAAGGGATTTACTGTTGCATACCCCGTTTCCTCAGGAATTAAGAACTGCGATCACCCAAGCTTATGAAGTTTTATGCGCGCAGTACAACCCAGATACGGATGTAGCCGTTCGTTCCAGTGCAACAGCAGAAGATTTACCAGATGCAAGTTTTGCAGGACAGCAAGAAACTTATTTAAATGTGAGGGGTGTACGAGGGGTTCTAGCTGCTTGTCATCGCTGTTTTGCTTCCTTATTTACCGACCGTGCGATTTCCTATCGTCACACTAAGGGGTTCGATCATCTTAGCATCGCTCTGGCTGTGGGCGTACAAAAAATGGTGCGCTCCGATCTAGCATCCTCTGGAGTGATGTTTTCCATCGATACTGAAACAGGTTTCCAAAATGCAGCTTTGATTACTGCTGCTTATGGTTTAGGGGAAAATGTAGTTCAAGGTGCGGTTAATCCCGATGAATATTATGTTTTCAAGCCAACTTTAAAAACCGGTCATAGTCCAATTTTAGATAAGAAGTTGGGCAGTAAAGAATTACAAATGGTTTATGATGACGGCTCCAAGTTTACCAAAAATATCCCAGTCCCTGGCGTATTGAGAAACAGGTTTGTTCTCAATGATAATGAAATTTTACAGTTGGGGCGTTGGGCTTGTTTAATTGAAGACCATTATTCCCAAGTTCGCGGTACCTATTCCCCTATGGATATTGAATGGGCTAAAGATGGTATTACCAATCAATTATTTATTGTCCAAGCCCGTCCAGAAACCGTACAGTCACAAAAAAACCAAACTGTTTTGCGGAATTATCGTTTTCGAGGAATAGGGGACAAGGGACAAGGGATAAGGGACAGGGGAGAAGAAAATATTAATAGAGAACAGGGGAGTATACCCCCTCCTTTAGTTACTGGACGAGCAGTAGGGGAAGCGATCGCTCACGGTAAAGTCAAGGTAATTTTAGATGTAGCAAGAATAGACCGGTTTGAAAATGGTGATGTATTAGTAACGGATAGAACTGACCCGGACTGGGAACCAGTCATGAAACGCGCAAGTGCAATTGTCACAAATTCTGGAGGAAGAACTTGTCATTCAGCAATTATCGCCAGGGAATTAGGAGTTCCTGCAATTGTTGGGTGTAATGATGCGACAGAAGTTTTAAAAACAGGTCAAGAGGTAACTGTTTCCTGTGCTGAAGGTGAGGAAGGAAAAGTCTATCCCGGTTTAATACCATTTGAAATTGAAGAAAATAATATAGAAAATTTACCCCGCACTCGTACCCAAATTTTAATGAATGTGGGTAATCCTCAAGAAGTTTTTAGTTTATCAGCAATTCCTAGCGATGGAGTCGGTTTGGCGCGGACGGAGTTTATTATCGCTAACTACATTCAAACCCACCCAATGGCATTACTTTACTTCGATAGTTTAGAAGATGAGTTTGCCAAAACCAAAATTGCTCAAATGACGGCGCTCTACAATGATAAACCCAGCTACTTTGTAGAAAAATTAGCCCAAGGTATTAGTAGAATTGCTGCCACATTTTATCCTAAACCAGTCATCGTGCGTATGTCCGACTTCAAAAGTAATGAATACGCAAATTTATTGGGAGGAAGACAATTTGAACCCAAGGAAGAAAACCCAATGCTAGGCTGGCGGGGAGCAGCCCGCTATTATGATGAAGGCTACAAGGAAGGTTTTGCTCTGGAATGCAAAGCCATTAAACAAGTCAGGGAAAAAATGGGTTTAACTAACGTTATTCCCATGATTCCTTTTTGCCGTACTCCCGAAGAAGGACGTTTAGTACTGGCGGAAATGGCACATAATGGTTTGCGTCAGGGTGAAAATGGCTTGCAAGTATATGTAATGTGTGAGTTACCCAATAATGTGATTCTGGCTTCCGAATTTGCGAAAATATTCGATGGGTTTTCGATTGGTTCTAATGATTTAACCCAACTGACTTTAGGAATAGATAGAGATTCGGCTTTGGTCGCCGGGTTATTTGATGAACGTAGCCAGGGTGTAAAGCAAATGATACTTTTAGCAATCCAAGCAGCGAAAAAGCATAACCGTAAAATAGGAATTTGTGGTCAAGCACCCAGCGATTATCCAGAATTTGCCAGATTTTTAGTTGAAGCTGGAATTGACTCTATCAGTCTCAACCCAGATTCGGTATTGAAAAATATCTTAGAAATTGCTGAAGTGGAAAAAGAAATTGGAGGTTAACAACAATAATAGACACCTCCCTTGGAGGATATTATCCAGAAAGTCTTAATCGGTAGGTAATACAGCTTAAAAAAAAACCCAAAATATAATTGATTTTTTGCCATTAGTTAAAAAGTAAATCCGAGAAATAATAGTCAGTGCTATCCTACTTAAACACCCTGCAGATAAAAATCACTAATTACAGTTATCAGTTAACAGTTGACTGTTGAAAGTGAAAAATAATTATTAGTATCTTGCCCATCTCCAGGATGAAGTGCGACAAAAAAGCTGTTTTTGTCAATTACTGCTGCGCTGTGATTCCTTTTGAAATATTGATTTCTTTGGAGTGAAGGCAAGAGATCCTATTCCCATGTTTTAAGAGGATGTTTTCAAAACACCATTGAAAACTAATGGCAAATTATCAGCAATCGATAACAAATGACTAAGAAATGGTTTTGGATCGGCATAGCCGGTATATTTATACTTTCATTTGCTATACGCTTTTGGGAACTGGAAAGGTTTAATACTTTAGTATTTGATGAAGTGTATTATGCAAAATTTGCCCATAACTATCTCAATAATGTCCCATTTTTTGATGGTCATCCACCCTTAGGCAAATATATTATCGCCATTGGTATTTGGTTGGGCGATCTGCTCCCATTCGGGAAAGATACTGTCAACGGATTAACCGGTGCAACGCGATCGCCTTGGAGTTATCGCTGGATAAATGCTTTTTGTGGTGCATTTATTCCTCTCATTGTGACAGCAATTACTTATCAAGTAAGTAGGCGGAGAATTTTTGCTCTCGTAGCTGGCTTATTTACCGCCTGTGATGGCATTTTTCTTGTAGAGTCACGTTATGCCTTAATTAATCAGTACTTGGTCATTTTTGGATTATTGGGACAATTATGTTTATTATTAGCCTTAAATAGTTATCAAAAGAAACGAATTATTTGGCTGCTAGTTTCCGGTGTTGCTTTTGGAGCTTCCGCAGCTACTAAATGGAATGGTTTATTTTTTCTATTGGCAGTTTATCTTTTATGGGGAATTGTTTGGTTATTTCAATTTCTGTCGAGATTTAACTTTAAGAAGTTAGGATTACAGCTAGAAGATGATTTACAAAGATTTCTTGAATTAGGTTTTTTTAAGTGGTTATGGTATTTACTATTTGCTCCTGACAGATTAGATAGAGCGAGGGACGTTCGGTATTTTCGTAGGGGTTATATTCATCCCCTGCAAAACTTAACTCAGTTTGGTGTCGGGCAAATGGTAATCTTTTTTGGTATTTTACCTGTCATCGTTTACAGCATAATTTGGGTTCCACATTTATTATTAAATACGAAATTTGGGTTTATTGAAGTCCATCAGCGAATTTGGCAATTTCATCATCGCCTGGGTGGTAATGATTCAGACGTACATCCCTATTGTGCAGCTTGGTATAAGTGGCCCCTAATGATACGCCCGATCGCTTATTTTTATCAGAGAGCACAGTCGGTTGAAGATCCTTTACCTGTGATGGGACCACACTTAAATGAAGTCAATGGGAAAATAATTTATGATATCCACGCCATGGGAAATCCTTTACTGTGGTGGTTGGGTTTAGTAGCTTTATTTTTTCTCCTAATAGTCCTAATTGCCCAAATATTAATTCCTTGGTTTGAAGAAAAGCGCTTTCCCTATACTGCTAACTTCAGTGTGGATATTTGGATTGCTTTATATTTACTGGTCAATTATGCCGCTAATTTATTACCTTGGGTGACAGTAAATCGCTGCGTATTTATTTATCACTATATGTCATCGGTAATATTTGTATTTATGGCATTTGCGTGGTTAGTAGAATGCTGTATCAGTAGCTATTACAAGGAAACTCGTGCTCTTGGCGTAACACTTACTTTCCTGGTGATTGCTGCTTTTATTTTTTGGCTACCACTATACTTGGGTTTACCACTTTCTGCCGAAGATTATAAATTAAGAATGCTATTTGATTCCTGGATTTAATTTATCATTACTGACGGCAAGTAGTCTGTGTGACATAAATATACACAGAATTTTATTTTAGGTTTGGAAATTTTTTGTGAAAAGTCAGTATAGCTACATTGATTAATATGACAGTCCTAAAAACTCCATAATCAAGATTTCTATTTTTACTACAAGATTCTTTAGCCAATAATTGTCTATATATATCCGTAATTACACTATAGTATAATATTTATTTTTTCGTAGAAATGGTACTTTCATCCAGGACTTTTCTGGATAAAGTCAATATTTGTATTGAACTCCTACAAATTATTTTTATTAGTATATGTTTTTTTAAATTTCTCAATATATACAAAGGTATACAATCAAATTTGATTCATATTTTTTATCTGTATAAAGCTTAGCTGTTTGTTAAAATTTAAACTATAATTAAACACGAAAGTAGATTCTATTCAAAATATTGAAAGCTAAATAACAGTAATTAATGTAATTTTATAAGCACATTAATTTAACTCTTGTAAGTCTAGTTTTGAAAGCTCTACTTAATTTTTTATATATTGTTTTAATATTTGATTAGTCTAGACTTTAATATTAATTTATTTTCAATAATCAAGGTTCAAATATTAAATGAAATTTGACATTTACTAATTATTAGCAATAAGGATTATTGTCATGCTTATCAGTAGTTAATTTGCTCATTTATCTTCGGATTAAATCTTAGATATTTCTTTAGATATTTCTAAAGTTAAATAGTAAAAACATAAATCCATATTGACATAAGGCTAAAATTTTATTGACCAAAAGTTTTTTATACTTTTCATATATAGACTTATTTGATATTAAATTTCACTTTATAAATTTATTTATTCCCAGTATTTAATTATTAAACTCTCGACATTAGTAATATCAAATTCTAGTAAATATTAGTTTGAAATCAAATCAACGTAGTAAATATGTTGTATTAAATAGTAAAACTTCAACAACTAGATTTAGTGCCAATCAAGTAAGTAAAATTTATACATAGGGAAGATTGATTATGAGTCACCTAGAATTTCAAGAAACTAAATTTCATGATATTCAAACTCAAAAGAATAACTCTCAAGATGTAAGATTAGTAGAACTAGCAGAAAAACCCATTAATCGTAATAATAAAATTCAACCCCATGGAGTATTACTAGTATTACGAGAAACAGACTTAAAAATTTTACAAGTTAGCACAAATATTACAGAAATTCTCAACATTGAACCGAATCAGGTACTCGATAAAAGTCTTGAAGAATTACTAGATCCTTTTCAAATAGAGAATATCAAAAAGGGATTATTAGAAGAAAGTATAGATCTGATTAATCCCAGTAAAATTTGGATGCGCAAAAAAGGTGATGATTATGCAGTTTTTGATGCTATTTTTCACCGCAATCCTCAAGGGTCTTTGATTTTAGAATTAGAACCAGCTTTTTCTCAAGAGAATATTCCATTTTTAAGTTTTTATCATCTGGCAAAAGCATCAATTAGTCGTTTAGAAGAAACAGCTAATCTGGAAGATTTCTGTCAAATTATTGTCCAAGAAGTCCGAAAAGTAACAGGTTTCGACCGAGTTATGCTGTATAAATTTGATGAAGATGACCATGGTAGCGTCATTGCAGAAGAAAAGATTGATAGCTTAGAACCTTATTTAGGTTTACATTATCCAGAGTCAGATATTCCTAAACCAGCAAGAAAACTATTTTGTGCGAATTGGATTCGATTCATTCCCAATAGCCATGCAACAAATGTAGACCTAATTCCTAGTATCAATCCAACAGTTGAAAGCGCTACAGATTTAACTAATTCTATCCTTAGAAGTGCTTCCCCATGCCACATAGAATATTTGCACAATATGGGTGTTGGTGCTTCTTTAACTATTTCTTTGGTCAAAGAAGGTAGACTTTGGGGATTGATTGCTTGTCATCACCAACAACCTAAATATGTTTCTTATGAACTGCGAAAAGCCTGCGAATTTTTGGGAAGAGTAATATTTTCAGAAGTTTCAACAAGGGAAGAAACAGAGGATTATGATTACCGTATGAGACTGACATATATTCAATCCACATTGATTGATTATATGTCTCAATCAGAAAATTTTATTGATGGTTTAGTTCAACAACAACCAAATATTCTTGACCTGACTAGCGCTCAAGGTGCAGCTATTTGTTTTGGTGGAAATTGGACTACAGTGGGTGAAACACCAACAATAGAAGAATTAAATTTTTTAGTTGGATGGTTGAAAAATAATGTAGCAACAGAAATCTTTTATACTGATTCACTCCCACGCATTTATCCCGATGCAGAAAAATTTAAAAACGTTGCAAGTGGATTGTTAGCTATTCCCATTTCTCAACGTAATTATGTATTGTGGTTCCGACCAGAAGTTATTCAAACTGTCAACTGGGGGGGGGATCCTAATCAACCTTACGATCTCAAACAAGAACAGGATAATTTACAACTATGTCCCCGTAAATCTTTTGATTTGTGGAAACAAACCGTTCAATTAACTTCTTTACCCTGGCGAGCTGTTGAAGTTAAAGCTGCATTAGAATTACGTAAAGCAATAGTTAATATTATTCTGCGTCAAGCAGATGAATTAGCACTATTAGCTGCTGACTTAGAACGTTCTAATGGAGAGTTAAAAAAGTTTGCTTATGTTGCTTCCCATGATTTACAGGAACCCCTCAATCAAGTAGCCAATTATGTGCAATTACTAGAAATGCGCTACAAACAATCACTAGATGAAGACGCAGATGAATTCATTAATTATGTGGTTGAGGGTGTTAGCTTGATGCAGACCCTAATTGATGACGTCCTAGCCTATTCTAAGGTGGATATGCAAGTCGGTAATTTTCAGCGAACTGAGGTGGGAAAAGCTTTGGAACGTGCATTGAATAACTTGCGGGGACGCATTTCTCAAAGTGAAGCAGTAATTAACTGTCCAGATCTACCAATTATCTTGGCAGATGGAACCCAATTAATGCAGCTATTCCAAAACCTTATTAGTAACGCGATCAAATTCCGTAGCGAAAAACCTGTGGAAATTGATATTAATGCTTCCCGTCTTGAAGATGAATGGTTATTCAGCGTTAGAGATAATGGTATTGGTATCGATCCTCAGTTTAGCGATCGCATATTCATAATTTTTCAACGCCTACATGCTCGGGATGAATACCCAGGTACGGGTATGGGATTGGCTATATGCAAAAAAATTGTTGAATGTCATCGGGGACGAATTTGGGTAGAATCCCAACTTGGAGAAGGTGCTACATTCTACTTTACAATTCCAGTCGGAGGAGGGAAAATACGCGATCGTGAATGGAGAAATAGAAATCAGTAAAAAAATAATCTTTTTGGTAGAAGACAATAAAGCAGATATTAGGTTGATTCAAGAAGCACTCAAACATAGCTCCGTACCCCATGAAATAATTACAGTTAGGAATGGGATGGATGCAATGGCTTACTTGCGCAAAGAAGGAGACTATGCGGAAGCAATTCGTCCCGACCTGATTTTGTTGGACTTAAATCTACCAAAAAAAGATGGTAGAGAGGTCTTAGCTGAAATCAAAAGCGACCCCGACCTCAAGCGTATTCCTGTAGTTGTTTTAACCACATCTCGCAATGAAGATGATATTTTTCAAAGCTACGACTTACATGTAAATTGTTACATTACCAAATCTCGTAATATTAGTGAACTATTCCAAATTGTCAAGGGAATAGAAAGTTTTTGGTTTTCGATTGCAACTTTACCATTGCATTGAAAAAGACAGGGAACAGAGAACAAGAAACAGGAAACAGGGAAAGATAATCTTGATGACAAATGACAAATGACAAATTATGTTAGGAAGCTCAGTTAACATCTTATTAATAGAAGATAATCTTGCAGACGCAAGATTTTTACATGAGGTGCTGAAGCAACCTAAATTCAAGAATTTTAGTTTGTTTCATGTTAAACGATTAAAAGAAGCTCTAAATCTTTTAGAAAAATCTTCACAAGTTTCTGTCTGTTTTGATGTTATTTTGCTGGATTTAACTCTTCCAGACAGTCAAGGACTTGATTCTTTACAACCCCTAATGGAATGTGATGCTAACTTACCAATTGTCGTACTAACAAATACTAACGACAATGAATTAGCGATAGAAGCTGTAAGACAAGGAGCACAAGATTATTTAGTTAAACGTCAGGTAAATGATGATTCTCTTTTACGTTCTTTGAGATATGCAATCGAACGCAAGCAAACTCTTGAAAGTTTACATACCCTAAATCAAACACTCAAAGAAAAAGTTGACAAATGTACTTTAGAGCTAGTTAAAGCCCAAGAACTTAATCAGTTTAAATCTGAATTTGTTTCTATTTTGTCTCATGATATTCGTAATCCCCTAAATACCATTCTTCTAACTGCAGGATTATTACAAAATAGTGACGAACAATTATCTAAAGAAAAAAAATTAACCCATTTTCAAATGATTCGCTCTGCGATCAAAAATATGGCTTTACTATTAGATGAGGCTTCATTTATTGGTAAAGCTGATACGGGTAGACTTAGATGTCAAATTTCTCCGTTAGACTTACAAGATTTCTGTAGTGAAATTATCAAGGGTATCAAAATAAGTGCTAAATATAGGAATATTCACATCACATCTATTCTTCCTGAAATAGATTTTGAAGTGTTTTCTGACGAAAACTTATTGCGACATATTTTAGATAATTTACTCACCAACGCTGTTAAATATTCACCCCCTGGTAGCACAGTTCACTTTGAACTCAACTTTACAGAAGAGTCTATAATATTTTTGATCCAAGACTGGGGTATTGGTATTCCGAACCAAGAACAACAGCAACTATTTCAACCTTTTTATCGAGCTTCTAATATTGGTATGATCCCTGGTACTGGTTTGGGATTATCAATTGTAGCAAAGTGTGTTGATGCACTGCAGGGTGAAATAGAATTTAATAGCCAAGTAGATTTAGGTACAAAATTTATTGTTAAGCTACCATTGGTCAAAGTTTAAATTTTTAATTATTTTACACTTCTATTTTCTCAACTTTTGCACTATCTAGACTCAATAAATCTCTAATTTCTTCTAGCATTTTTTCAACCTCATTGTAGTTAGAGTTACGATACAAAAGGATTTTTTTCTTGGAATCGAGAACAAGATTAAGTTTATGAGTCCCAGTGTCATAATCATCACTTTCCGATTCAATAGATAAATTAAAATTATTACCAAGGGAATACTTATTTTTTTTGAACCAAAAAACCATAAACTTTAGAACTATTAGGTCTCCAGATTCACGATCAAAAATCATTTTTTCGTAGAATGGCTTCGATTCTAAAAGCGAACAGATGACAAAGAGAAAGAAGCCATAAAATATCATAACTCTTACTTTCCCTGAATTCACTTCATGGGACAAGTGGTCTGTTTGCGTATTTTCGGAAATTGTTTCTTCTGAATATGTCAGCAAACTATTAATATATCTACCGGCTTTTTCTACTTCGTTTTGAAGTTTTTTTAGATTATCAAGTTTAAGTTCTTTCCTTTGAGATTTATGTTGATTTGGATAAACAAAAGAAGATAATTGAATCGTTTCAGGCTTATTGCTTGCTATTATCTTCGTCAATGCTTCCGACTTAGTTTGCTTGTTTTCAGTTTTATCCCCTTGAATCATATTATCTTTAAATTCACATTCAAGGGATTGCAAATTTAAATGAGCGCAATTGGATTTAAGTTCTTTTTGTTTTAATTCATCAGATTTAAAAAGTGGGTAGAGTAAAAAAGGTGCGACGATAATTGAAATTAGAGCATAAAAGCCAGTTCTATTGACATAAATAGTCAGTTTTTCAGATGCTTTTTGAATAGTAGTCATGATTTTTGATGGTTAATAAATATCCGTTGATAATTTAGCAGAATAACTAATTAAAAATATCAGATTAGTATTCAGGTTTAAATTTTAAGTGAGATTATATATTGTAATTTTTCTATATATTGAATTATTTACACTCAAAAATTTATAATTTATTGAGAATCCATAATTTATGAATTTCCCTCATAATCACTACAAAAAATTTTATGATTTTGTTTGGTTTCTATTTGATTTTTACAACTATTTAAGTTTTGATATGGCTACCTAAAACTTAATTAGACTAAGTTTAATTTGATTAAGTTTTACTATTGCACAAACCAAACTACTGTATTGAAAATTACTGTATTGGAAATTACTTTTTGGACACTATTTAAACTCACATAGCTGCTGTTTAATATTTTGCCCAACGTAAACTATTCCCATCTTTTAAAAGCCTTACCATATACTCCATTATGGGGACTATTCAATGAGAAAGGTGCAAAAAATAGCACCATAAGTTCTATATGTGCAGCATCAATTTCTATATTTAATGCCTCTTATTTGTTTTAATTCATCGGTTTATTTGCTAAGGCTTTCGCATTAGCACCCACTAAAAAATACTCCCTTTTTGTTGGGGATTATCTCGTCCAAAATTCTCTGGTTCATGAAATTTTAAGTCACTTGCACCTGTTAAAGTCACTCAGGCTTTCAGGAGCAATATCATAATACTAGGTAAATTGGCAAAAAGCACGCCTATTATCAAAAAATCCTCCAATTAGTATAGTCCGCAGATCACTTGAATAATCTACAAGTTTAATAATTCAAGTACTACATAAAAGGTAAAACAAGAATTTAGATAATTGCTGGCTAAAATACGATTAATTACTAACTACATACCTGTAATTCCGGTAAATACAACCTGATCTTAACTGAGGAACAAATTTAAAATTCCAATTGTAAATCTCTCATTAGACTTGAAATTGTCTCAGGATCGCCCTGGGAATAGTAACCACCATTCAATTGAGCTATCCGTTGCAGCACATCAGAATTGAATTCTCCGTCTTCTCCATAACCAACGGTTAAAAAAGTAATCCTTTTCTCACTATTGAATCCACTACTTTTCAGTTCTTTCTCCAAATCTTGGAGCGAAATCTTTGACTCAGAGTCTTCCCCATCAGTTAGTACAAGAACAGCATTAATTGTATCCGAGCGGAGATTTTGTTGTAACCAATTACGTGCATAAATTGCAGCGTCATATAATGCGGTTCCACCATCGGCTTTTAAACTACCAATAAATTGCAAAGCTTTTTCCTGTCCTTTCTGACTTGCATCCACAATTACAGGACGTCTAACTGCAGAATCAAAATCAATTAGAGCAATTTTTTCTTTTGGTCCCAGATTACTTGTGTAAGTTTGAAGAGTATTTTGAACTGCAGGTAACTTATTTCCCAACATTGAAGCAGAGGAGTCAATAACCACAGCAACCAAAGAAGGTTTTTTCGCTGTTTTTTGCCAAGAATTTAGCATAGCTTCAACAACAGAGGGTTTTGGGGGACCCAAAGAATCATATTTTGCTTGTGCTCGAACGCCAAATTCTGGAGAGAATTTTGCACCTAGAGCAACTCCAGGTATACCTGGACGCAGACCTAAATTAGTTGCAATTTCTTGAATTTCGGGAGAACGGAAATATTCAATAACTTGTTCTGCAGCTGCTTTTTCATCTGCACTTACCCAAGGAGCATTAGGTACAATCGCTCGCATATTAGAAGTAAAAGTTGACTTGGGATACACTGCTTGATAACGATTTTTCCCTGGTTGTAAATTAGAATTAGCAGAAATAACTGAAGACTCATATACAGAACCGACAGAAGCCCAAGAAGGACCATTTTTAACCATAGCTTTTGCTAAGGAGCTAGTAGAAGAACCGTATCGAGTAATTTTACTTTGAATTTTCTTGACTTGCGGTTGATATTTTTGCACATCTGCGACTGTCATTTTTTCTGGTGATTTACCAGAAACGGCTGCAAATTGTGCAACTAAAGCTTGTAAACCAGAATTGGAACGAGTAGGTGCTGTGTGGACGTAATGTACTTTGCTTGATGGACTTGAAGAATGAATATCCTGGTGAGTTTTTGCTTTAGCCAGAGATTGAAACTGATTATTTACTTTCTGTAAACCCTTGGCGATATCAGAGCGTGCCATAAATACCATAGGGCTATTTGCCAACATCGGTGAATCAGTTATTTCGGGAATATACTTTTGACCAGGAAATAATTTATTAACTCGATAAATTAATTGATTTTGATAAATTTCACCATCAACAGAGACTATTGTTGGAAACTCTTCTGCATCCGCTTGAAGAACACCATTCTTGAGCTTAGTTGCAAGACCCACCACTTTAGTAACAACATCACCGCTACCTTCTGCTTCACAGTAAACTTTAAACTTTGTCCCATTACTTAACTCGGGTCGTGTGTCATTGAATTTTTGTGTAGCTTCCTGACAAAA
>JAAUYH010089185.1_pt1 | contig 12869 bp, 9 predicted proteins | sample 7278061 | NCBI WGS metagenome assembly JAAUYH01 (sample SAMN14350203, study PRJNA611818) | marine sediment metagenome | isolation source: surface marine sediment (0.6m) | place: French Polynesia: Moorea | collected 2018-08
CACAAAAAGTCTATAGGAATTAATAAAATCCTGCATTAATTTTGTCCCTATCACTGTAAGAATTCGTAATCAGAATTTTTTCCAAAATAGAATGTGTTCTTTACAAAATTAAGAAACTGAAGTGACAATTCTGTTTTGTTACGGTTTCAAAAATTAAATGCACTCTCATATAAACAGACGCCAGTGTCATATCCAACAATGTCGCAAGACCTGCGAGGACCTTGGTTGCTCCCCGGTATGAGATACGATGTGTTGCCACGGATCGACGGACCAGGCGCCTTCTACACGGTTGCAACGCCGTCGGTAGGAGACCGACCACGCACAGCATAGCGAAAACCGAGAGGGAACAGCCCCTACGCATTCACCTAGTGCAGATACCTAGCGTACCTTTGGACACCCTCGAAAACGTAATCCAAAATTGGATGCTCGAAGGTAGATTCCTTTTGGTGTGCCCAATGGCAAACACTGTAGTTGTACTCGTCGATATTCGATTACTTCTTTCTACAAGAGGTACCAAGGCATTTATTTACTATCAAACATTACATCTGTAATGATCAAGCTAAACTAAAAGCATAATGAAAGGGAATTTAGTAGGACCTACCTTACCAACTACCTCACTAAACTAGGAGAGAAGCACATCGATAGTAAGCTCATGAATCAGACGTAAGCGAAATACGAACAAGTATGAGAGACGTGCAATAGAGCTACGTCACAACAAATGTCAAGCGTACAGGACCGTAGACAGTTCATATGGATTCGAGCGTACGCAACAGTGGAAACTTCAAACCGAGCCGAGCGTACGCGATACCACGCATCATACAAAATTAGTACCGGCGTATACTATGACACTCCAGAGACTTTCCGTTCGTGTGGAACTCGCCACATTTGGATGTTTTGGGAGATTCGTGGTTCTCTGTAGACACCTTCCGTTCATTCCTGAAAATACATGAGTTTGTTTTCGGGAAGGAAACGTTATCATATATGATTGTCTAGAGTGCGCCACAGCGTTTGTCCGGCTGGGTGAAGTCATCTGCAAAATTTTCGTACCGTCAATGCAGATAATTTCATAAATATCGCGTCGTTCATATGCTTCCTTGATAACTGCCAAGTTGATTTCGAGTCGTCGTTCAGTCCTTTGAATTAGCGGATTGCGCAAATTATGAAGCGTCTGACTGTTCGAGTATGACGAAAGATCTAGTTTTTTTCCCTAAATCGCTCCCAATTCGTGTACAGTAGAGCATTTAATGTCGCCTCTGTCGGCGAGGGCAAACAATTCCGCAGCTAACACACAACGGAAAACTTTCTTACTTTTAGTAGACTCGTAGTGAATGATATTCGTATTATAATTTTTAGCGTTTCGAAGCATAGAGAGTACACCGAGTTGAGAGGACTTGTCCATGTTAGCAGCGAATGCTGCATCCATACAGACAACTACTTCCGCATTCTCAGGTGGGATATGCGCAGACCTAATACTGTTCGGAGATTCATTCGAGTGGACTAATGCTTGTAGCTTACGTAGCAGGTGCAGCAATTCACCTCTCTTTCCATTGTAGCGACTTTCCGTGAACTGTGCTAGCTTGACAACAAACACCAGAACGTTAGGAGAAGTGGAAAAGGCAACGGATGCCTCTTGAGCACGGATAGAACAAAATCGTTCTTAGTAAACCAATTCTCGTTTTACTCGTTCGTATTGGCGGTGGGAACTCAAAATGTGATGTACAAATTTGACAAATAAGCCGGCAACCTTCTCCGATTCGTGCAATTTATCAAGAAACTAATTCAAATTTTAGATCTAGTTCAAAGACGGTTGGCTCTACCCTTCTAGAAAAAATAAATAACCATATATACGAAGGAGATTCACAGACATAATTATCAAAACTATCATTTAACTGCAGTACGATTCAACGAAAATAAAGAATATAGAAGAAGGGCAATAAAAAGTTTACAAATGAAATATATGGACATGTTGCTAATAACAGTTGGTGATCAAAAATCAAAAACCATAAACCCTCCATTGTTATTTTATGTGACAGTTTTAGATCTTATTTTAAAATATTCCAAATTCTGGACATTTTACTGCTCAATATGAAAATTCGGTAAACCATTTGAAATCCGTTGAAAAGAAACAGAAAGTCGAAGTTGATTTATAATTTGGCATATTCAAAATATTTGGCTCGCAGATAGCATGAAATCGCCAACGAACATCAGAAGTTTATGATTTTATCACAGAGTACACCTTTGCACTCTACGGATGTCAGACAAGAGGCACACCAAATCGATTTCCAGGTACAAGAAGTGTTAGAGTGCGAATGCGCAACTCTTACCTTGTGATAGTTAATCTAATGCATTTGAAATTTTGCATTCGAGCGTCGCAAACTTAATGCAGATTGGCGAAGAAGAATATACTCTACAATAAGAATTGAAAGCGATCAACAGATCCGTTGACTGCCTCCAGAAACCTGATTAAATTTTCACGCATACACAATATCGAAAAGCGAAATCCATAAATTGATCTTATGAAGCAAGATAGATTGGTTTATCCGAAACTGAGTACAAATAGCCAATTTTAAGAACTGTAAGCTATCTATCAATTGAAAGAAATTAGCTAGTCGAAACTCTTTAGCTCATCAGAAAGAATCCAAAAATAAGGAGGCGAACAGTGGAGAACGTTTTCGTAAAGAAATGAGCGAAAGTCTGAGCGAATGATTTAATTACGATTAATATTCTGACAGTCAAGCTTGAATATGGTCTGAAATAATCGTAGCAGTAGCAAACTCCTATTTTTTTGAAGATTAGTCCGACCGATAATGAAGAAGATCAATTAAATGACATCAATTCTTAAAACAAAGAAGACGATGAATTTGAAACATATTTGTAATACTAAATGAGTTCAGTGGCTTCATTTTTGGTCATAAATCAATACGATTTCCAAAACATTTATATCGGGCTTAGAAAAAAAAGTAGTACGTCGATTTGAATAACGAATAACATCGAAAGTTTTTAGTACACTGTATTTGAGCTCCAAAAAAAATATAGCTGCGACGGAATATGCATTGGTATTGGACCCCGAAGTTCTTCTCTTGGGAAAACTGTAGCAAAGATACATTGTAGAAAACATAAAATTTTTTGTGAGTCCATCTTTCACAGGTTCTTTCAGATTCTGCGACTGGTTAACAAAATCACTTAGGCAGGTTTCAATTCGTATACTTCTAGTCTATAAATCAATTCTCGAAAACTATGTTAATGTGGCGGAAGCAACCAAGAGATTATTGCTATGTTCAGAAAAGATGGACGATCGAAGAATAATATTGGACAACATTCAAAACAAATTGATTTGCTCCGAGTTAAATTGGACCATAGCCATCACGAGTGATTTCGGACAAATCTTTGTCTGTCTATGTAAGGAATACATTCTATCCACGGAAAATGGACTTCTCCGCCTTCAGCAAAATTATTATCACCATTTAATGCACAAAGCTATCGAACTGACGAAACATTCATCTTCGGATGGAGGTGAAGAGAAGACGACGAGATTATCCGAGAAAACAGATGAAGCTTGCTGTACCTGTCAAAATAATTCCAGACCCCAGAAACGATTTACAGTCTCCATCCCTTGCAAAGAATCGAAGCCGGCCCACTTTGACAGTGAATTCAGAATGGTTGGAGAAGAAACTTGCATGACACATACTAGGTATACGAACTCAGTTTATGATTGCTGCAATCCTAAACAGGTAAACTATTAAAGATGTACAAGATGCCTTCATGCTCTATTGGGCCATGAAATGGACTGGATTTCGTCTAAAATTCTAAATATGCCTGAAAAGTAGCTTCGCATCATTTTGATGGAAAAAGAGAAGTGATGCAACCGAAATTCCGTTACAAAAGCTCATCGATTCCAAAAGTCTATCCGATGGGTTGAATAAACGGTTTGCTACCTCATGAAAACGGCAAATGATTGCCCTACGAACAGTATGAGATGCCCAAAATTCGCATGGAATTCCAAATATTGCTTGCAAAATCTGATCAGAACGCTTCAGAGAGCATCAAAAAAAAAGATTACCGATGCATTGAAATATTTTTTGCTCGCGGACGCTGGTATTTTCACTTTAAACTCTCTATAGTTTGAACAACGAAGAGAAGTTCAAGTAGTAATTTTAAACTAATGGCGAGAAAAAAATAGCACTGCTATCCAAGGCAACTAAGCAAATGAATCCATCCCTACTATTACATCAGACTCGATTTTTTGGTGCTTGCTTGCATCACCAAGTGCATGACTTCTACCGAAACAAATAAGCTTACACCTCTCCTTCTAAATGAAACAAGAGGGGATGTGAAGTGAGAAACATTTGACAAATTTAAGTCAATGAGTATTCATTGCATCATTCTGCCATTTCCAAGTTAGAATACTGGTACGAAGTATGCTAGAGCACGTGCTTCAGGTTTTTATGCAGACTATTTGGCACTGAAATTCAAAAGGTGATGCATAAGTCACCAGCCACGCGAACAAGAACAATGACAAATCTATCACAACAATAGTTATTGAGCCACCATATTTAAGATTGCGTAATCGGCGCGCAGCTACTTAGACTACCGCAAATGCGATACTTTCAATACTTGAAACGCAAGAAATAAAAATTTTACAAAGATCGAGCTTAGCTTCCACGTTTCTTCGGAGCTGAATCAAGTCTCCGGATCAGCGCCAGAACATTAGGTAACATTGAATGAAATAGTTTGAATGAAAGTTGCACTTTGCTGGTACATATTTATATCTTAGAATGATCGTTTGATACGCAAAGTTCCTAGAAACAATTTGATATTCATACTAATTTCTACTTAAAGAAATGTACACAAAAGTTAGAAGAATTGTTTCTGTAACACCTGCCCAGACGATGCGCTATTTCGTATTAGTATCTCAAAATGCGTTGGACATTCTAGAACCAGTTTCTAACATTTAAAAAATTGTCAAACACTACGTCGGGACGAAACGAAGTTGAGCTTCTTCAGAGTTCAGGGAAGCTGCCGAGCAAGAACTTTTCATTTGTTCAAGATGCAGAACAGCTAACATGCGATCACCTATATCACAGCAGTGTAATTCGCCTGATGTTTAGCACTGATTTTGATTTTGCGAAAATGCTTAGGCTGCTCAGCTTAGAAACAGTACCACTTGTCTGTCGGAACACCAAAATAGTCTTCAAACAGATTGGAAGCTTGGAAATCAGAGAATTGGCCGAGAAATCAGTTGGTCATTCTATGAACTTGGCGTTGATAGCCGCCTTATTCCCCATTGTACGTACTATAAATGTTGAAAAGTTTTTTTGATTTGTAGTTAGCTCGCTATCACAGATAAAGAAAGAGACATTTTTATTTCACTTAATGAAATCTATTCCGATTTTTTATCACTTCTAAGGTCAAGGGCAGTGTGTCCAGCTCTTTAAACTTTTTCAAGTGTCAAATGATGTTTTGCAAGCACTCCAAAAGCATGATCATTTTAATCTATGGAGTAGTCCGAATGCCGAAGTCGTGGCGCTTCCTACTGACTATTTATCTTCTTCACAAAAGATAATGTGAAAGAATAATATAACTCGAACATCCCGCAGAATAGGCACGATACAATAAATATCGCAATTTCTGAGTATGTGGCGGTTCCTGCACTTAATATTTATGCAATGCGCTGAAGTGTACTGAACAAGCAAGAGACGTGTCCCATCGTGATTGATCTCAAATACGGTAGTTGCAGTTCTGGAAATATTGTACAGTGGAGAACACTTTGCATTTCTGCCTCGAAATTTGACAAAATATGCTTACCGTTCTACGTTGAAAAGTCCACATGGTTCTTGATGCTGCCTAGAACTTTGCACGGAAAGTGTAGAAATTACATCCATTACTATATAATAGACTGGTCTATCTCCTGCATATTTCATTGCTTGCAGATTTATTGTCGGAATTAAAATTTACACTACTCATAAACGAGACTGAAAACCATATCTTTAATAGTGACACGTTTTTCTATACCGTCCGACCACATTCATACGTATTTTGGTCTCATATGTGTCTTAAGTGTTTTTAATCAAATTGTAGAAGACTAAACTTGGTTCAATTCGAAGTACATTTGACCCTTGCACCATGAAGCTAAAGAATATAATCGTTAGAGTCGAAGGTGACTTGCATTCGGCGAAATTTGAAAACGAAATTTAGGTGTATTAAGGGAAAAGAAGAATCGCGGATGATATCAAAGAACTAATGAAGGAAATTTCGCAAGGCTTGCGACGGTTTTGGTTGCAGACTGGTTAGGATTGCAGTGTGCAGCAACGAGTCGATGGACCATGTGCCTTCTAAATGATTGCCTCGCTGCCGGAAGGAGACGGACTACGATCAACACAGAGAAATCTTCGAACTAATGTCCCATGGCTTTCATCTAGTACCGGAACCTGCCTTGCCTGTGGACACACACGAAAAAGTAACTTAGAAACGGGAGGATCGAACGTAGAATCCTTTTGGTAAGCCGAATGTCGAAAAATGTACTTGTAGTAGTTGATAATCGATCGTATTTTCCTAGAACATCTACTAAGGAATTATTTACTAACAAGCATTACATCTGCAATTAATGAACTTAGCTGAGAGGAAAATAAAGGAAATTGAGTAAAACCTATCTTAGCAACTATCAACCACACAGGTAGAACAACACACTAATACAAATCTCATGAATCTGAAGGATGGAAATTACCAACTGATAGAATGAACACTCAAAACTGTAAGGTGACAGCAAACATAAGGGGTAGGCGACAGCTGACACTTAATACCAAATGCAAGGCGTACACGGTAAGAGCCAATTGATACCAAATGTGAAGCATAGGCGGGAGCGGACAATTTAAAGCAAGTCGAGCTTCTGGAAGAGCATGGATCGTACATGATCACTATTCTCTTGTACTGTAATAGAATTTCAAAGTGTTCTCTAGCAGGGATAGTATCCAGAACCTCGAAACATTTTGCAGCGTACATCGATTTAGGTTTCTCGATTCCCTAGTCGAAAATAAATAAGAGAAGGACGTTTATGGAGAGGTGATCCGCTGCGAAGCGTGTAAAGTATTCAATAGACCGAAAACTATGCACAATGCATGCACGTCGCAGGATGTCAATGTTCACTTTCCCAATAGCACAGCATGCCTGCTGAAAAATGCCATAACAGTGGCTCAAATAGAAATTTGAACGTCCGAGTAAATGGAGTCTCGACTTTTGATTTACACGGCATTTTATAAAACATTCACACACACGTGTTTCATCAAGTTTTCTCTGGAAGGAGAGTGAGCAGAATGTACCGCAAGCTTTCGAAAGCGAACATTCTTTGAAATAAGATACCTGCTCTATTTGCAATACATTTTTCAGAAAGCACAGGCAAACTGTCGAAATTATAAATTACGAACTCAAGAGGTAATTGTCCTTGTTAATTAAATGTAGATTAATTCAGTCTTGATTACGTTAGAATCGATAATTAGCCGCCATTGTACACAAAAATTGGATAAGACGAATATTCTGCAAAAGCTCAAATCTGCTGAACCAACCAGACGCTTAGCTGCGGGGGCGGTAGCAGGAACAAGCATTATTCGCAAACCATTCTCATTCTACCTTGCAATTCTACTAATCCTCCGCCTCGGTCTGGCCGTCGCAAGTAAAGCTACATCCTACACACAAGCAGATAAGGACTTGGGATCTTATTGCCTGTGGAACGAGTGTTCAACCAACAACTACGACTCAAACTAAGCTTGATCTTTAAAGAAACAGTTGCGAACTTGACGAGCTAGCAAAAGCCTGAGCTCAGTGACGATTCATGGTTTTAAAAATGTCAATGAAGAAAACGAGAATGTTATAATTTCCGTCTCAAAATTTAGATTGAATGGATTGCGAACAAAAACGTACATTCAGAAAAGCACAATGGATATAGGAACTGCACTATGAGAAAACGCTGTGTACAGGCACGATGTTCTTAGACCCTTGAAGAATCTTAGAAAATCTGTATTCGATGTTCCGATCGGCTGTTGCGGCGACACACGGGACTAATGGAGTTGCAAACATGATCTGTCCTGAACATTCACTGGTTGCAGATCCCAATACAGCGAACCCTCAAATCAAGGTTAGTATAAACTCAACAGAAAACAATTAAAAACAAGCAAGCTCATTCAGCAATGCAAAGCAATCAAGATAAAGGCCCAGTAGCAATGCACAGAGAAAGCTATTTTCAAAGTAGTAAATGGAGTACCATAAATATATCTATGAACTCTATGCCAATACTCAAATTCTGTGCTCTCACACTAACTTTGAAGTAAAACAAACTTACTCAAGAAATAAATTCAATAAAAAGGTTGCTTAGAACGATAATTTCATGGGAAATACCTAAACTACTTGTAGTCCCCGTAATCAATTCTATATTCTCCAAGATTTGGGCTGAATTGCTCCAAGTCGAAGGTTAATCTCTAGGTTTCCGACCGCATGTTTCAACTTCTGAATAGAAACGTTTTACATAGTCTACTAGTGTGGTGTGGATCAATTTGGACGGCCACAATTTCTCTTAGTTGCGCCTCATATCTATACAATCGCCTTGAATCCTCTTTCTTCTTACCTTTCGGCATGCTGAAGTGTTATTTAACTTGATTTTTCCCCGATTACCGTCTCTTACGATGCGGATGAAGGCTTCCGATGAGATGTTATCAATGGTAGCGCAGGTGGATTGCAAGGACATGATGCAACTGAATCCATAAAATAGCGTGTATAGCTAGCCTAATCCATTCTACCACATTGTTCAGTCGAAGAATTGTAATTCGTCAGAAATAAGATGTGAGTAGGAGAACAGTTACGCGAACGATGTTAGCACGGCGTTATTGTTCCGCCGCATGATTGCTCTCATTATCCATGCTATAATCTGTTCCACTCTGCGCTATTGTATTCTACAGGCGCAGTGTAGCGAGAGCAGTAAGTTACTAAACTAATTTTCAAGCTATCATACACCCTTACCTAGCGAAAAAATAGAGCGATGTGAGTACTGCGTTTTCTTTATGACCTGTAGATATTCAAGTAGCGATTGCAATCTATGAAAATCAAGCACTATTCAGACAGATATGGGAACAGAGTAAGGAAAATCTAAGGAAAGAAGATCCCGAATTACTAGATACTCGAACTGTTTTGAAGCAATATGACTCTCTAAAAATAACTAAAATTTTAACTATCGCGTGCAGATAATGGTTAAACCGCACAGATCCAGAAATGGAAGTATTCATACGAGATGGAGCATAACGTGAACGGAGTTACGTCTCGAGTTTTCTTTTTAGCTTCCTAGGTACTCTAAGCGCTTAATATGTTGAGATGGTGGTACAGACGACTATTACTGTCGTAATTTTAGCCGAATGGACCAAACGCAAAATAAGAAGTAGGCGCACACTTTTGTCTTGCTTCCACGTCCAGAAAACTAGTTCAAACAAAGACAAAGATCTGGAAAAAGATGGTACAATTCATTCTAATTCACTGCAACACAAGTACTGCCGTTGTCCACCTAACAATGAATCTCCAAAACATAACAGTAATAGTATATATTGGTATGTGAATACTGCACAATTAATGGTCTTTACCAGTAAATCACACGTATCATCGCTGCTATAGCACAATTCTAGGTAGTTTGATCGCCTTATACATCAAAAATCACATTTACAGGCAAAGTTGATTCTGCTTCTGCATTTGAGCTACCTTGGAACAATTTTTTTCGACGAGCAGTAGTAACATTTCAAAATAAAGGCAGTAGCTCATGAGCAATATTCAAATTTTGGTCATGGGCCAATACGGTATTAGAACAGGAATCATCCACCGAAAGAAGGAAAAGAGATATATCCGTTAAAATTGATGAAGAAGGCACGCACTGCCGCCATATAGATGATCTAATTATCAAAGGCCGTTTTCTACACCCTCCAGCCAATTCAACACCGATTGTAATCAACACGTCCTGAGAAACCTACTGAACAGTCCCTAAACAAATATCAAACTATCAGCCATGAAGAAAGCAAAAAATTTCGAGCGACTGCTTAACGAGAATAATTAGTTTGTTACAGAAGAAGTACTCGATTTTGTGTCAAATGCATCTACCGCCAAATTTTCGGAGTCGATGATAGAATAGAAAAGATACTGATTTTTTCTTCCTTCTTATTTTGCTGCTTATCAAGCTGTAATGATGTATGTAATTTTGCTAAATAACGTTCTTGTTTGACACATTATGACTCTCTAAAGGAAGTACTGCGACGAAATAAATTTGAAAATGAATGTTCAATGCTATATTCACTTTTCCAAAAACGGGAAATAAATTAGCTTTGATGAAATATAAAACAAATAACTTATTACTTGCACGTGTTAGAGAAGTGAGATATTCTAACTTTCGGTATTAGCGCAAATAAATAGGTCTTCATTCTTAATTCGATATATGCTCCTAGAAGTACATCGCGCAAATGCTTCAGGATATAACGAGTTTTTTCAGTGCCTTGTTTTGACGCAATAGGCAAATTGCAATATTTAAAAACTATGAGACAAGTCTGGTATCTTTCTGTGCATGACACGGATCCGGATACGGCAAGGTCCCAAATCCTTTTCTGAGTACACTCAAGTAAGTAGCAAAATGTAGATTCGCTGAGACAAGCGGAGATAGAAGTATGTGCATAAAATTCTAGTCTTGAGAGATATGCGAATATCTCGAGCTCTCGCTACCGCCCACGTGTCCGCATGTCCGGTTGATGTTGCTGTTCTGAGCGTTTGCAGATAATTCGACTTTCTATAAATTTTATCCGACCGCCCAGAAGTATTCGACTAAAGACGATCTGTAAAAGTTCATTAGTGATAGCAAAACTACAAAAAAATGACTAACCATGCACTAAATTCTGTAATTAACTAAATATTAAGTCAAGATGGACAGTGGCCGATGTCGTAATTGAAGCATTGCCTACAAATACCGTAAATTTCTACTTGCAAGTTATTTTTTAAAAATTCTTCTTCATGTACTTTCGAAACGAATGATTTTCACGTTACAGACATGAGTAATAAATTATTAGAACCGAACTGTTAAGAGGAATAATTAACTTTCCCGAATAATTTCAATAACTTAAACAGAATTATATTTTCCCAAATGTATGTGTCATCATGATATTGGCCAATTAAAACTTTTGCTAAGCAGTACTGAAGCATTTTACTGGTCTAAAGCAGAAAAAACTTTACTTTCTTGATTGTGTCGGGGCTTGTGAGCGAGAACCAACAAGAAGCCAACTCGATTCTGATTGATTGCAGTAAGGATGTCGCAGTCCTCGAGAAGCATGAGCAGTAGCTTGGGTTTTGGATTGCTGTCACGCGAGGTACTATATAGACATTGCTGTCTTCGTCCAGGACTATAAACAGTCTACGCCGCCATCAAAAAAATGGGGGTTTTGTCGGAGTTGTCTTTGGCACAGGGAAGTAGAGATTTATGCCATTAATGAGGTTTTTTGTCGCTGTAGCACTCCCTCTATTTATGCATTTGTGACACGTGACCCGTCATAGAATATTGTAATCTTCGTAAGCGAAAAGGCAATCCAATACTTTAATGGTGGCGGATTGTAAGATTTTACCATCATTCCGAAAAGATTATCACATTCGTATCTACAGTAAATTCCTAACTGTAAATTTTCTTATTTTTGTTAATAATAGCTATTAAATGTTGCAGGTTCGAATACTACCTAATTAGCAATGTGGCATTCTTTTGCAATGGAGCTGGAATTTAGAGAATGAATATTTCAACCTTGTATTGCTGAGCACGAATTACGGCTACTGTGCAAGGGTTTCGGAGAGCCCATATTCTTAACAATTCGAAACAGTCTTTGAAATACTTGCTGTAGCTCTAAGAATGACAGTGATTCCGAACTGTACAAAGTGTCCGCACCGATAATTGATTTCACATTATATCTCGAGATCAGTTCGACGATGCATTGAAACCATGAACTCTTCTCAGATATTGAGTTCTGGCCATTTTTGAGACATGAGCGTAGAAACTCAACGGCGATTAAGTAAGTACTCATGCTACCGAAGACTGGATCGCAATAACCTACTGCGGGTTTGCTTTCTCGTCAAAATGAAGAAAGCAGCATATTGGGGGGCTGTACAATAATGCCAATAACAGAAGCCCTCATGTATAACATGCTCACGGATTCAATTATGTAAGTGAAGTGACAGACATGTGTTCTAAGCGTAGAAATGTTGACTTTCGTCAGTCATCGACACCATGAGTAGTTTTAGAATTTGCATTGCTCGTGCGAAATGTCTCGAATAGAGTTTTCAATGCACGGCACCAACACTGATCATGGGTCTTGCAATGAGCGTCAAGGCATTCTGAAAGGACAAAGACATTGTATTGGACATGGATGCAGAGTCGAGCAATGATAATGTACAGTTCACATTTTTTGGTGCTAAAACAGGTGCCTTCCAACTCTTTACGGTAGATCCACTACCCGACGTCCAAAAACACTGCCACGCACTTTGAGTATCAGATACGCAGCGTAGTATTCCAACTGAATTTAGCTTTTAGTGGATCTCTTTTCTACTCATCGAGAGAGCACAAATAAACAATTTGACAAGCTGAAAAAGTGTCCTCATAGCCCGTGAAGATCCATTTCAGAAGCAGTAGAAAGAGCTTGGAAAGAAATAGTCCTCTGCAGCACACAGTTTATCTCATTCGTCGAAACTGACTCATTCTATCTTACATGCCAAGCGATAAACTCAATGTTCGTGAAACTATTGACTATTCTCTACTCGTTCTTTACTGCTACCCAAGACGGATGCAAACCGCTGGGAGGCAGTGTGTTGTTAGGGTTATC
>JAAUYH010142519.1_pt1 | contig 12867 bp, 2 predicted proteins | sample 7278061 | NCBI WGS metagenome assembly JAAUYH01 (sample SAMN14350203, study PRJNA611818) | marine sediment metagenome | isolation source: surface marine sediment (0.6m) | place: French Polynesia: Moorea | collected 2018-08
CGAGACCCCGATCATTGGCTCCAGCTCCTGTGCCACCACTGTGTGACGCTGTGGAATACGGTTCCGCAGCTATTACATATGTTGGTAGAGCACAGGAGCTGGAGCCAATGATCGGGGTCTCGCCGCTTATCGGCGTCCGGCAATACCAGCGTCCCGCCGGCCGCGAGCACGCCAAAGACATCGTAGACCGATAGATCAAAATTCATCGCCGACAGGCCGAGAACGCGGTCTTGCGGCCCGACGTCAAAGCGGGCATTGATGTCGGCGACCGTGTTATAGGCGCCGCGGTGATCGATCATGACCCCTTTGGGTTTGCCCGTCGAGCCAGAAGTGAAAATGATATAGGCCAGGTCTTGGGGCTCTTGCACCGGCGCAGGCAGCGCATCGTCACAGCCTTCCCACACCCCATCGTCGTCCACCGCCAATACTTGTATCCCCTCGGGCCAAGCCTTGTTTTCGCGATGATGCACCTGTGTGAGCACCATCCGGGCCTCGGTCTCCGCGATGAGGTCGGCGATGCGACTCTCAGGCCAGGCCGCGTCCAGGGGCACGTAGGCGCCACCGCCAGCAATAATGCCCAGAGCGGCGACCACCTCAGCCCAGCCTTTGTCCATGACCATGACCACCGGCTCAGCCCGAGACACCCCGATGGCGCGCAAGTGGTTACCGATCTTGGCCGCTCGCCTGCATAACTCGCGGTAACTGAGCTCGACCTCGCCGTTGATCACGGCGGGGGCATCCGGGGAGGACGCGGCCCGCTCCCAGATAGCGGCGTGCAAAAGCCGCGGCTCAATTTTGGCCTCGGTGACGTTGGTCTCGCGCACGAGCTGCCGCTGATACGGCGGCAAGAGCTCCAGCGCCGGCAATTCCCATGCCCCATCGCTGGCCGCCAATAGCTGCGCCAAATCGACATAGGCGCGGCACATATCATCGAGCAATCCCTGCGGGAAGAGCTCTTCTACCGCGTCCCAATAGGTTATCAGGGCACCGTCTTGTTCCGACACTTGGTGGTCGAGCCACACTTGCGGCGTCTGCGAAATGCTATAGGCCACCTTGCCCAAACCGTTCATGCCCGGCGCACCCGGCCGGTCAGCCGCCCATGACGACGCTCTCTGAGCATCGCCGGCTGTTGCGGACGCCGACATTTGTGCCAGCGTACTGGTAAACACCACCGGCATATGGCGATTGGCGTCCACCTGGCCACGTCCTTGGCTGCGGGCCAAATCGCGCAAGACCGCCACACCGCTCACCTGGCTGTGATCGAGATCCTCCCACAGCTGAGCCTGCAGCGCGCGGGCCCGGTCGGCGAAACAACCGCCGCCCTGGCCATCCACGGCCAGCATCGTCAGCGAGGTAAAGTCCCCGACCAATTCGCCCACCTGCGGATGAAGGGGCTGGCGGTTAAACAACGTGACGTTGATGGAAAAGCGCGGGCTCTTACTCCAGCGGGCCAACACTTCGCCAAACAGCGTCGCCGCGACCGCCGAATGGCTGACGCCCAGACGCTGGGCCTTGGCCTTGATGCGCGTCCACGTATCGGCGGTAAGGGCGTGGGTGCGGCGGACAAACCGTGGCGTATCGACTTCGGCGGGCGCAATCCTGAGCGGTAGCTCGGGGGCCGCCGGCAAGGTCGGCAGTCGCCGACGCCAGTAGGCGTGAGCCTTGCGGTAGGCTTCGGTATCACTGAGCGCCCGTTCGGCCAACACATAGTCGCGAAACGACAGCGCCAGCGGCGGCGGAACCGCAGAAGGGTCTTGATAGAGCGCGTATAGTTCACGGCCGATGCGCTGGATGCTGGCGGCGTCCATGATCAAGAGATCGACGCTGAAATAGATCCGGGTGCACACATCGTCGATGAGGGCCGCACGCACATCAAAGAGCGGCCAGCGGTCGCTGGGCAATATCTGATGCGATAACTCAGCCCGCAGCGCGTCGAGTTCGGTGTCTGCCTGCTGGCGCTCAAGATCACGCAGATCGATCGCTTCGATGCGGTATGCCGGCACCCCGGGCAAAACCTGCTGGGTGCCGTTGGGCTGTACCACGGCGCGCAACATATCGTGGCGCTCGATGAGCCGTTGCCAGGCCCGCTCAAAGCGGGGCAAGTCCAGATGGCTGCAATCGAGCTCCAAGTACCCGTGGGACGAAACATTGCCGAGCGCAAAAGAGTCGCCGCGCCCCAGCCAATACGCCTGTTGGATATCGGTCAGGGGGAACGGTTCATGGCGCCTGGCCTCATCGGGCGTGATGTAGATGGGTTCGGCGCTCGCGCCTGCTGCACGGACCTCATGGCCTTTGCCGCCGCGTAAGCGACGCTCGAGGAGCGCGCGCTTGGCGTCGGAGAGTCTCTGTTTTCGCGTACTGATTCCTTGAGTAGACATCGTGACATTGCTCCGTATCGCCAATGGCGCTCAGGCACAGTCGGAGACCGAATCTCCGGCGAGTAGGGCCTGGGCTTCCTCTTCGCTCATATCTTCCAGCTCGGCCAACAGGGCGTCTTCAATAGCCTGGGCCAACTCTCGAATGGTGGGTGATTTGTACAAAAGCCGCATCGAAATATCAGTCTGAAATGCCTCGCGAATCTGTGCCACAATTTGCGTCGCCAACAGCGAATGGCCGCCGAGTTCGAAGAAATTGTCGTTGGCACCAATGTGACTGATCCCCAAGTGCTTGGACCAAATTGCCGCGATTTCTTCTTCGACCGCGGTCGCCGGGGCAATGAAGTCTGTGGACACCGGTCGGTCGACTCCCTCTGTCGGAGCAGTGCCCGCCGCCGCGGTATTGGCCGGGTTTGCCGCAGTGGCCTGGTCGCCATGGAGCGCGCGGCGGGCCTCATCGAGGCGCACCCATTGGTCGATGCGGGCATTGAGTGACCCTGATGACACCATGAGATGCTGCGCACCTTCACAAGCTAGGGCGCGGACAAAGGTCTCGACGCCCTCTTCCGAAGTCATAGCATAGCCGGCCACGCTGGCGTGATCGTGTCCAGGTGCGTTATCCCAGAGCTCCGAGCCCCAGCTGAGCCAGGCGCCTGTGCCTGTGCCCGTCGTTTGCTGGGCAAAGGCATCAATAAAGGCGTTGGCTGCGGAATAGGCAAAGTGGCCCAAGCCGCCGAGCACGGCCGACACCGAAGACACCAGCATGCGCACATCCAGAGTGCGCGCGCGGCACAGCTCGTCGAGGATCAAGGTGCCTTCCACCTTGGCCGATAGCTCTTCGCGGCACAGATCGCGGTTGAATTCGCGCAGCAAGATACTGGTGCTCTCGCCCACGTGACCGGCGCCGTGGATAACGCCATCAATGCGGCCAAAACGATCCTCGGCGTGGGCAAATGCCGCCGCCATTTGGTCCTTATTACACACATCGGCCTGCACGAGCAGGACTTCGCCGCCCTGGGCCTCGATGTCGAGCAGGCGCCGCACTACCCGCCTTTGCCGGTCTCCGTCACGATCTTCATCGCGGGCTTCAGCACCGCTCCCCTGCACCGCGAGTTCTTGCCAGCGCGCGCGGGCGGGATAGGCGCTGCGGCCCACGAGAACCAATTTGGCTCCCACAGTGCGCGCCAGATATTCCGCGATATCGAGGCCGACATTGCCGCAGCCCCCGGTGATGAGGAATACCCCGCCTTGACGCAACGGCAGCGCGTCTGGGTCTGGCGCCGCAATGCGTACCGGCGTCGGCTGCTGAATCCAGCGCTGACCGCCGCGATAGGCGACCACCAGCTCATTGTCGCTGCTAGTGAGTTCCCGGGCCAGACGAACACCAGCGGCCTGCGCTTGCGCTGCGGCGTGTGCGGCAGCTGGCGTATTTGGCGGGGGCATGTTCTGATTGCCGAGATCGTCGTCAATGGCGCGCGCAGTGATATTGAGATACTCCTGCGAAATCACTTTCACGGCCGCCATCAGTGTCGCGTGCGCAGTCCTGCTATGTTCGTGACCGCTGACCTGGTAGACGTCGTTCGATACCGTGCACAATGTCAGTGGCTTTTGCTTGCCCTCGCTGACGAGTGCCTGGGCCAAGAAGAGTAAACTGAAAAGCCCGCACTTCTGTCGGTCATAGAACTTGTCGATCGTAAGGGCACCGGGGCGTTCCTCAGCGTCGTCAGACAGTGACCACATATGGGCCACGAGCTGCGGCATGCCAACTGCGCGGCACAGGGCTGCAATAAGGGCCTGATAGTCCTCGGGCCGCTGGGGATTGACTGTCCAATGTAAGTGATCGATCTGCGAGAAATCGGTTCCAGGTTGCACCACTGCCACCGCATAGCCGCGGTCGCGCAGCTCGCGCACCAGCGCGGGGCCCACGGCGGCACGCTCAGGCAGGAGTAAGAGGCAAATCTGCGAATCTTCGCCGGCAGCCTCGAGCGCACGGGCTGGCAAGAGCGCCCGGCGCCACGACGGAATGTAGAACCAATCTGCCATATCGGCCCGCTTGCCGGTCGCCCCCGGCGACGCGCGTCGCGCCCCCATCGCCGAATCAACTGCCGTGTCGGTCGCGGTCTGCGACCCGACCTCTGGCGCGATCCAATGACGCGTGCGTTCGAACGCGTACGTCGGCAGGGGAATGCGCCGTGGACGCTCGCGCGTATGTAGCGCAGCCCAATCGACGTCGACGCCAGCGGTCCACAACGTCGCAGCGGCGCGCAAGAGCACTTGCTCGTCCGAAGCATCGTCATGCACGTGTGGCAGTGATGACACCACAATCCGCGGCCCATGTTCATGTCGGTTGCCACGGGCCCCCACCCCTTCGGCCCCTTCGTCTACGCTCGCCGGATGTTGGCGGACAAAGTTGGTAATCCCCTGGCCGGGACCGATCTCCACCAGAGCATAGGGCTGATGGGATAGCAAGCTGACAACCCCGTCACTGAAACGCACAGGTTCGCGCATGTGGCGGGCCCAGTAGCCGGGATCGGTCGCTTGCGCCGCGGTGATCCAGGTCCCAGTCACATTGGAGATATAGGGAATCTTCGGCGCCCGTCGCTCAAGCGTACCGATAAATTCCACCAACTCGGGTACCACTGGATCCACGTGCGGCGTGTGCATGGCCGCGCCAAAGTGCACGCGCCGATGTTTGATAGCGCGTACTTCGAGTGTCTGGGCCAACGCGTCCAGCTCCTCGTCGGGTCCCGAGACCACACATAACTCCGGGGCGTTGATCAATGACACCGCACTGTTCGCCGGCAGCAACGACGCAATCGCTTGCGGAGCTGCCGCAACACTGAGCATACCGCCAGCTGGAAGCCGGGCGATAAGCTGGCTGCGCCGGGCCACCAGCGCCAAGGCGTCTGGCAGAGAAAATACACCGGCCACGCACGCGGCCACGTATTCGCCAAAACTATGGCCGATGAGGGCCTTGGGTTGTACGCCCCACGACATCCACAACTGGGCCAAGGCGTACTCAACGGCAAAGAGTGCCGGCAGAGCCATGTCGGGGTCGTTGATGGCCGTGGGCGCTTCTGCACCGGCATCGGCGCTCGGATAGAGAACCTCACGGATGTCGCGCGGCAAATGGGGCCTCAGCCCTTCGACACAGGCATCGACGGCGGCGCGAAACACCCGCTCACCAGCCATGAGTTCGCGCGCCATATTTACATGCTGGGCACCGCCGCCAGGGAAGGCAAACGCCACCGGCCGCGAACCATGAACCGGCCCTCCGCTCACGAGTCCGGGCAACTCGCCGCGCAGGGCCGCAGCAACATCGCTCCTCTGGCGATCGCGTTGATGGCTATCGCGGCCACAAACCACGGCGACGCGATGGGCCATGGGCGTGCGCCCCACTTGCAGGGTATAGGCGGCATCGGCGATATCGATATCTGGATTGCGCTGCAGATGATCGGCCAGGGCTTGTCGGCCGCGCTTCAGCGCCGCCGGGGTCTTGGCCGATAGCACGAGCACGTGGTGGGCACGCTGGCGGACGTCGTCATCGGTCGCGGCTGTCGCGGCCCCATCAGTCGCACTGGCCGCACTATCCGAGGTATTTGGCGCCTCTTCCAAGATAGCGTGGGCGTTGGTACCGCCGATGCCGAAAGAACTAACGCCAGCGCGACGTGGACCGTCGTCATTGGGCCACGGGGTCAACTCGGTCTGGACCCGCACGAGATCGGGACGAAGATCGATCTCGGGGTTGGTTTGAGAAAAGTGCAAACTCGGCGGAATCTGCCCATGCTGTAGTGCCATGGCTGTCTTGATGAGGCCGGTTACGCCAGCGGCAGCTTCGAGATGGCCGATGTTGCTCTTAATCGATCCGATGGCACAGGGCCGGGTGCGCGCTTGTCCGTCGCTCAATGCCTCGGTGAGCCCCGCGATTTCAATGGGGTCGCCGAGCGGCGTCGCCGTCCCGTGTGCCTCGACATAGCCAATGGTGCCGGCATCGACGCCCGACAGCTGGATGGCCTCGCGGATGACGGCCGCCTGCCCAACCGAACTCGGCGCGGAATAGCCGACCTTATCGCGACCGTCGTTATTGATGGCCGTGCTCTTAATAACGGCATAGATAGTATCGCCGTCTGCCAAGGCTTCACCCACGCGTTTTAGTGCCACCACACCGACACCGCTGCCGAACACGGTTCCCGACGCGTCGCTATCGAACGGGCGGCAATGGCCATCGCGCGCCGTGGTTCCCTCCTGTAGGGTGTAACCAACGCGGTGGGGCACCTTTACCGTCGAGGCACCGGCCAAGGCGATATCGCACTCGCCGTTCAAAAGACTCTGGCAGGCGTAATGCACGGCCACCAGCGAGCTGGAACAAGCGGTTTGCACATTGACGCTTGGTCCATTCAAGTTGAGTAAATACGATACACGGGTGGCCAGGTAGTCCTTTTCACTCGCGATCGCGAATTGATACCCCGAAGAGGTCTGCAACAAATCCGGCTCAGCGGCCTGCAGGGCAAAGTAGAGGTACGTGTTAATGCTGGCGCTGGCATATACGCCCACCCGCCCGTGGTAGCCGATGGGTGGATACCCGGCGCGTTCCAGCGCAGCCCATGCGCATTCGACAAATAGTCGATGCTGCGGATCCATGAGTGCGGCCTCGCGTGGACTGTAGCCGAAAAATTCGCCGTCGAAGCAATCCACGTCATCGAGGACGGCTGCGGCCTTGACGTAGTCAGAGCGACCATACACTGACGCCGGTATCCCGGCGGCTTCCAGCTCTGCGTCAGATACATGGCTGATCAATTCCCGCCCGTCCCGTACCGCCCGCCATAGCGCTTCTGGATCGCGGGCGCCGGGAAAGCGGCCCGCCATGCCGATAATAGCGATATCGAGTAGAGCGTCACTATTGCTTGTGCTCATGATTTCTCTTCCTGGTCCTCGAACAATGAAATGCTGTTACCTACTACCTACCCCGCACGCGGCGGGCGCGCCGCATGGCCATGGTGGCGGCACGCATACTGCGGGCGTCACCCGGTTCCAGGGAATCGACGGTGGCTTCGACACTGGCTTCGACACTCACTTCGACTGGGGCCGCGGCAGCCGACGCTTGCGACGCATTGGCATTGGCGGCCGACGTCTCTATGGCCTCATCGGGGAACAGTGTAGTCAACAAATGGGTCGTCAACGCGACGATACTTGGGTGCTGAAAAATGGTTGCCGTGGATAGCGAGCAGCCCAAACCGCGTTGCAACCGGTTTCTCAGCTCGACGGCGCGCAGCGAGTCCAGCCCGAGTTCGAATAGGCCTCGTTCCATATTGACTTCATCCACGCGAATGCCGAGTAACGTATCGATCAAATCGGCAATGTGGCTGCGCAGCATCGCGGGACGCTCGTGTGCCGCCAGTTGAAGCAAGCGCTCGCGCAGCACGGGCTCGCGGCTCGCATGGGCAGCAGGCCCGGGTACGCGCGAGGCCTCGTCACTGGCCGAGCGATCGGCCGCAGATGCGCCGGCACTCAGCAATTGGACCAATAGCGGGGTATCGAGGCCCGCCGCTGCGGCATAGTGGGCCCATTTCGCCCGCGTGATCGCACGATGGCCGGCATCGTTCACAATCGCTGATTCAAATGCTTGTGCGCCTTCTTCAGGCGTCATCATCGATAGCCCTTGCGCTTGGGCCTGTGCGGCAAATCCAGCCGCCAACCCAACCTGCGACCACGGTCCCCAGGCCAAACTCATGGCGCATTGACCGCTTTGCCGCCTGTACCACGCCAGCTGGTCGAGAAAGGCATTGGCGGCGGCGTAGGGCCCCTGCCCCACCGGTCCCAAAAGCGCGGCAGTGGAAGAAAATAGGACCAAGAAGTCCAGTGGATCGGCCGACGTCAATCGATGCAGATTCCAAGCGCCCACGGCTTTGCCGGCGAGCACGTGGGCTACGCGCTCTGGGGTTTGATTGACCAGCATGCCGTCGTCGAGTACGCCAGCGGCGTGCACCACGCCCCGTAGAGGCGGCAGGGTGTCGCGGATGCGCTGCAAGATGTCGCGCACAGCATCGGCATCGGCAACATCGCCTTGTATGACATGAAGACGATCTTCCATGGCCGATGGGGCATTGTTATCAGCATTGTCTTTGCTGCGCCCGACAGCGACGACGGCCCCGGCGCCGCGCTCAAGCAGTCGCCGCGCTATCACTTGACCCAACCCGCCGAGTCCGCCAGTGACCAAATATGTGCCCCCCCGGCTCAGCTCCAAGCCATCGACAGCATCCAGGCCCTGCTTTGTTTGCCCGTGATGTGCCTTGGCCTTCGCTCGCACCAATGCCGGCGCCAGCAATGCGTCGTCGCGCCAGGCCAATTCGCGCATGTGGGCCCCTTGCCGCCATTGCGCCCCCAGCGCGCTAACGAACTGCTGCACACAATCGTCGCCGCTCACCTTGGGATCCAAATCGATGAGGCCGCCCCATTGCCCCGGATGCTCGTGCGCGGCCACCCGGCCCAACCCCCATAGCACGGCGGCGACCGGTGAGCTGATGCTGCCCCGGGCCTCCTGCGCCCCCTGGGTCGCAACCCACAGCCGGGCGTTGGCGCCCCCGTGCTCGTTCCCGTATCCCCGCCCATATCCGGTGACGGCCTGAATGACGGCCAATAGCTCGCTCGACAGCGACTGCAGCATCGCGGGCACATCTTCGCCGTCGCTGCAATACGCGGCATCGAGGCCGGCGAGATACAGCACGCCGTCATAATGGCCTCCCGCCATCCACGCCGCCACCTCATCCGCCGTCCTCACCGTCACGGACGCCTCACTGCATGGGCCATTGCTCGCGGTGCTGACGAGTCCCAGGGGGTGATGCACACCGGGCGTCGATTTCTGCGCAACCACGCATACATCACCGCGCGATTGCAGGGCACAGACCAGTTTTTCGCCGACGCCGCCGCGGTCGGGGAACAGCAACCATCGCCGCGCGCCGGTGTGCTCTTCGATACCGTCGACGGACGCTGGCCGCCAAGCCAACTCATGCATCCACGCATCGAGCGGGAATAGGCGCTGTTTCAGCGCCGCCCGCGATACCGGCTGCAGCGTCACCCCTTCTGCGGCGATCAGTGTGCGCCCAGTTTTATCGACAAGGCATACGTCCCCCGTGATCATGTCGGCCGGATGGTGGTGACCTTGGCCGCCACTGCCGACCTGTACGGCGTCGTGGTGGGTGACGGCCCAAGCATAGGCCACATCGGCTGCGAGTTCGCAGCCGTGCGGCAGAGATATACGGGATACGGCAGCTGGTAAATAGATGCTGTCGCCCATCGAGGTCTCATCAATGGAGCCCATGGCGGCCAGCCCCAACAGCTGAAAGCAGCCGTCGATGAGACCGATCAGCGCGGTATCGCCGCCGAACTCACAGTCACGGGCCGGCCGTAGGGTTGCCAACGCTGTACTCTGCCCAAGCGCGACGGTTTCGAGCCAGTGGAACGAGGTCCCCAAATGATAGCCGGCAGCGTGCATGCGTTGGCGCAGATCCTGTCCCGTGATCGCGCCTTCGCCACAACGCGCACGTGCCGCATCTAGCCCCGGCCAAAGAGCGCCGGATGCACCTCCGGTGAGCGAGCCGGCATCGTCAGGATCGTCGACCGACGCGATGATCCCCTGGGCGTGGAACGTCCATGCTGCGTCGTCGCTAGATTCGTCCGGCCCTGCGCCCGAATCTTCATTTGCGGCCCGCATACTGGCAACCTGCACCTCACGCACGCCACCGGCACCCGCCCGGACGATCGTGTGTACCATCCGGCCCTCATCATCGTCGATTTTGCACATGTTATGGATGTCGAGATCTCGCACCGACAAGGCCGTGCCGTTACCCTTGCCGGCCATCTCCCGCGCCGCCGCGATCATGGTGGCCGCAAACATGGCCCCGGGCACCACCACCCGCTCAAAGACCCGATGCTCGGCTAAGAGCGCCGGCACAGTTTCCGTCCAGGTGCTTTCAAAGTAGCCCAGCGCCATCGGGGTTTGCTTGCGACGGCCGATGAGCCAATGCCCCGTCAAAATCTCGTCACTGGGTGCGGCCGTGCGCGCCTCGGCTTCCAGCCAATGGCGCTGGCGCTGCCACGGATATGCGGGTAGGCTGACGCATCTCGCCTCTGGGGCCACATGATGGCCAAAGTCCACGGGATAGCCGCGGGCATACAGCGTGGCCAAGGAGACCCGCATCGCGCACGACTCGTCGCCGTCGCGCCAGCCCGAGGGCAATGCCATGGCGTCGACCTCGTAGTGGGCAATGCTCTCTTCGATCGCCGAGATGAGGACAGGGTGTGGGCTCATTTCGATAAAGACGACGGGCTCATCCCCGCGGCAGAGTTCGGCCACTGCAGGTGAGAACATCACGGGATCGCGCAAATTGCGCACCCAATAGGCCGCGTCTACCTCATGGCCCGTCAGCGTGCGGCCATAGACCGTCGAGTACATGGGAATCTGCGCCTGCCGAGGCTGGAGCGGCCTCAGTTCGCTCATCAAATCACTGCGCAGGCAATCTACTTGTGGGCTGTGGGATGCAAAATCCACGCGAATTCGTCCGACGAAGACGTTGTCGGCCTTGAGGCGTTCGGCCAGGCGATCTAGCGCCGCGTCATCGCCGGCAACCACGGTGGAATGCGGACTGCTGCTGGCGGCAATCGACAGCGTATCCCGATCGGCCACGGGGCCGCGGGCCAGCGCCGCCTCGGTATCGGCCAGCGATAGGCCCACGGCCGCCATGCCCCCCTGCCCGGTCACGCGCAAGGCCAAACGACTGCGGCGGCAAATGATTCTGGCGGCATCATCCAGAGAGAGCGCGCCCGCGATGTGGGCCGCGGCAACCTCGCCCATGCTGAAGCCGACCACGGCGTCGGCGGTAATGCCCCAGGATTGCCAAAGTGCGGCCAAGGACACCTGCATGGCGAATAGCAACGGCTGCACCACATCGATTCGCTGCATGCGCGATGCCTCGGCACTCGCCGCCAGTTCGGCCAGCGGTGACCAGCCGACTTGCGCGCGCACCGCGGCGTCGCAGCGCTCCATGGCCTGGCGGAAGGCCGGCTCTTCGGCCAGCAGCGTCCGCCCCATACCCAGCCATTGCGATCCTTGCCCGGGAAAGGCAAAGACGATTTTGCGCGTCTGCCCCCCCTTGCTGCAGCCAGCGGCAGACGCTCGGTCGACGTCGCCTAACTCACCACTGCCCTCACCGCTCAGGACCGCATCGAGGGCGTTGATCAGCGCCTCGGGCGTGCGCCCGACCACGGCCAGACGATGACGTTCGTGATGGGTTCGCCGCATGGCGGCGCTATAGGCGATATCGCCAATGCCTTCTGCTGAACCAGCAATAAATTCTTTGTATTCGGCGACGACGGAGCGGAGGGCGGACGCAGAGCGCGCCGATAGCGGCAGTATCACCGGAGCCGGTCGGGTACATGCACCATGCGGATTGCGCGCCGGCCGCGGCGGCGCTTCTTCCAATACCAGATGGGCGTTGGTGCCGCCAATGCCAAATGAACTCAGACCGGCGCGGCGCGGCCCGCCCTGCCGCGTCCACGGTGCCAACTCGGCGTTGACGTAAAAACGACTGCGATCAAAGGGAATGTGTGGGTTCGGGTTCTCGAAGTGAAGGCTGGGGGGAATTTCGCCATGGGCAAGGGCCAGCGCGGTCTTGATGAGCCCCGCGATGCCAGCGGCCAATTCGAGATGGCCGAGATTGGATTTGACCGAACCGATGGCGCAGCGCGCGTCTCGGTCCGCGGCCAATGCTTCGCCTCCCATGGCGCGCTCCAGCGCGGTAAACTCGATAGGATCGCCCAAAGGTGTGGCAGTGCCATGGGCTTCGACGTAGGAAATCGACTGCGGCTCGACGTCGGCGACCGCCAGGGCTTCGGCGATGACGGCGGCCTGGCCTTCGACACTGGGCGCGGTAAAGGCGGCCTTCTTTCCGCCATCGTTATTGACCGCCGAGCCGCGAATGACGGCATACACGCGATCGCCATCGGCCAGCGCGTCTTCGAGACGGCGCAAGATCACCACGCCGGCCCCGCTGCCAAAGAGGGTCCCGGTGCCCGCAGCGTCGAAGGGGCGGCAGTGACCGTCGGCGGAAAAAACGCCATCTTCTCGGTGCATATAACCGACCGCATGGGGCACGCGCACTGTGACTCCGCCGGCCAATGCCAGCTCGCACTCTTCGCTCAGCAGTGATTGACAGGCGTAGTGCACGGCGACCAGCGAGCTTGAGCATGCGGTCTGTACCGACATACTCGGTCCCTGCAGATCAAAATGATAAGACACTTGGGTCGCGAGATAGTCTTTGTCGTTGGCGATATAGGTGGCCAACGCCTCATCGGCGCCGGTCACCCGCAACTTGGACGCCAGGGCCGATAGCAGGTAATGGCTCATCCCGCATGCGGTGAATACGCCCACGGGCCCCTGGTCGCGCTCGGAGTGATAGCCCGCGTCTTCCAGCGCCTCGAAGGCGCATTCGAGAAA
>JAAUYH010034088.1_pt1 | contig 12865 bp, 6 predicted proteins | sample 7278061 | NCBI WGS metagenome assembly JAAUYH01 (sample SAMN14350203, study PRJNA611818) | marine sediment metagenome | isolation source: surface marine sediment (0.6m) | place: French Polynesia: Moorea | collected 2018-08
ACCCAGTTAATCAGGTTCTCGTAATTCCGAGACACACTAAGTGCAGCAATCTTTATATTACAAATAGTAAATTCCACGAACTGAAGCGCTTTCTTTGTACCGAACTATTATACCCCTTAATGTTGAGGACGAAGTGCTATCACCAATCAACAGCAGGCAAGTTATCCATGACTACAATACATAATCATGCATACTCAGTAATTTGTTTTACGCGTTGCAGCTTATTATTCTATTTCCCAGACTGTTTTTTGCCTTTATCTTGGGTTATTCAAAGCTTAGTCTGCTCAGAAACACTGATTTTATTGTATCTACTCTCGCCTTCATATTTCAAGTTGTTCAGAATTCATTGGCTAGTGTAAGTGATCATGATAGAGTCACACTATTCTGTACACTATCAAGCACTGTTAGGCTCAAATCTGTAAAGATGGTCGGAATCTCCAAACCACAGATACAGTATTCGAACAACCTACAGATCTACTGCACCCTGGTGTCGTTGGTTCAAGCAGCTGACCCAGTTTGCTCCAATCTTCTACCTCTACCGCTAAAAAGGTTTTCTGAAACGTCCATCAGCATCTCAGCGTCGATAATTTAGGTTGCTGATCATGTGTATTTGACACTTTATCGCTTAATAATTCTACACTTGTCATCTTGCGTGCATGACAAAGTTCGAATGAAGCAGCGCTTGGATATGTGGACACAGTTTATGAACCACCATGCTTCTTAACATTGAGTTTTGGAAAACTATATGATGTGGAAACCGGAAGGTTTGTCTAGACAAGCGTGTCTCGATGGTCACACTACTGTGTTACGCGGAGCAGAACTACTGGATACTGTGGGCCATTCACTTGTGCTTCTAGCGCTTGGGAACATAAAATTTGATTTCATTTTTCCGTCAGAAGTAGAGGTTGAATCCATCAAATATAAAAATTTACATCGGCCAGAGAAAAAGGAACTAGTCATAGATTCATTTCATGAATTAAAGTGTAATAATTTCACCGCGACATTTATTTCATGTTTCTTTATTCCTTGAGAGCAGACTTCTAAAAATTAATTGAATTGAAATCGTCTCAAGTATTTTTCATTATATTAGCCTTTGTGTTTATTGGCATTTATTTTGTTTACAGCATGAGCAAGAGATACTGAATATATCATGGATTGCAATACCGTAGTTCATTCCATTATGAAGGTGTAATGGAACTCCCGTAGTCGCTTGGTCCTGTCCCCTCCTTACAGGACGAGAACTGAGGCCTTGAAATGCAATACGAGGTGGTGAACAAATTGTTTGCATCCATCGTGTTCTATCATTTTCATCCGAGAAAAATTCAAATAACCTGTAGCAATCAGAACAGTGTTGTAAAAATATCGAAACAATGATGTAAGCAAATTATTAATTCAAAAAAATCTGAACCATTCCTTTCTCAATTTCCATTGGGCACTGAGTCTACCAACAATTCTTTGACCAATAGTACGGTTTAGGCTGATTACACAACCAATGTGCGATATCCCAGTGTATACATCATTTTTAAACAAATTCGAAAACAATAGTATTGCTGGTAGGGTATCGTGGAGAAGTGTAGAAGTGCCGTATTCTATGAAGGGAAAATGTGCTGCTACCAGTAGAAAATTGTTGGTTTCTGCTACGGTACCAAACAGTAGCTTGCAGGGACCTGTTGTCCCTAATTATACGCAGAAGATTGAGCGTGACATAACGTTTTTTTACTGTTGTTGTAGAGTAGGTATTGAGAACAGCTGTACTTTTCTACTGCAACTACCCTATTCTGATTACAGTAATTTTCCAATCACCGGTGATGTTTCATACGAAGCTCGTAAACACACTGTTGATGTACGTAAATGAACAAGAAACCTACGACAATTGTGAATGCGCTATTGGTGTGAGCCTACAGTACGAGCATTCATTTCGCACAGCTGTGAAATATAGTAGAGAAAACTTATAAATCACAACTGTTTGCTCTCACAGTCAATCCACATCTGTTCTTCACAAGCTGAAACAATGTCGTCCTCAAAAACACCTTCACATTCACCGTCAAATCCCCGTGAAACTGCCGAAGTACGGGTGCTCTTCCCTCGAGGGCTGCTACGGTCCAACTACACGTCGGCACATGTGGTTATGTCTAGTCGCATCTATTGGAAGACGGCGAACGACAACGCCACCAGTGTACCTCTGTCCCTGATGGATTTTCGGAATGCTAGCTCACTAGAACTAATTCGACTGAACGAGGGGACATGGGATGAGGTCGATGACATCGTCAAGGTTGACAATACCGAAGAAAGGAAGCGTATTACGGTACCTGGTCGTCTTCATGGGCGCGAGCGATGGAACAAATGTCTCATCGCTCGGGATGTACAAGTCGAGATTATCCCCAGCACAACTGAACAACATGAAGCTTGGGTGGATGAATTACGTGCGCGCATCGCTCCATGGAACCTGTTGCTAGAGGAGATGAAAGATGCAGCTAGTCTTGCAGCTTTATCTGGATTGGAAGAACGTGAAATTACTGTTGGTGGATTAGCTACTAGTATGATTCGCAATGAACCATCGTCGATGTCGCCCGACGAGGTGGAGGAGCAACGGATGGATAATCTCAACACGTTACCCAAACAGTTGGAGAAACTATCCATTGTGGACAAGCTTACTGCACAAGGCGCAGCCGCTGTGGGTTCTGGTGCGGCATTGGCAAAGTTAGCAACAAGTTCGAAGTGTGTGACGGAAACTGCCGAACTTCTTGCGGGTCTTTCTAAAGGTGTTGCAGGCGTGAGTGCCATTTTCCAACTTGTTTCACTGAGTGCAAAAGGTGTGTCCATGTGTGCTGAAGCGAGTCGAGGACGGAGACTGCTCCCATTTGCACTAGTTCAAATTACGATTCTACTGCGTTATGTCCTTGAAAGCTTGGCAAAAATCATGAGGAATCCTCAGAGCTTGGATGAGACAGCTATCGATTTTGTATTCAATGCGTTGAAAGAAACGGTATGTGTAATGGATCTTGCAGAGACACAGTTCTTGCGAGGACGAGGCAGTCAAATCGTGAATGCAGAAGATGTGAGGAAGGTGGAGGACAAACTTGAAGAATTGAGGCATATGGCTGTTACAGCAGATAACACTTCGCGAATTTGTGCTGTGGATGAGAGGGTGAACCTATTAGAGGAAGGACGGGAAGTTTGGAGTTATGGGCCGCATCATGTACCACCGTCAGTTTCAGCGTTCTTTTCAGGACGTTCGCAGGAGCTGATGAAACTGAAGAACATATTGCTGAGTCGGGGCAGTGCGGTAATCACCCAATACGGAGGAGTTGGGAAGACGGAGCTGATGATTGCGTTGGCGGATCGAGCAAAGCGGGACGGGGAGGTACCAGGAGGAGTATTTTGGGCGATAGTTGACGGAGATGAAAACGATGTGATTGGCTCGCTTGCAGGACTAGCGGAGAAACTAACAAGGAGGAAGATGAGCGAGCAAGATCGTCGGAATGCGAGCTTGGTAATCGCGTGGTTAAAACAAGGACTAGCAGAGAGGGTAGGGCGGTGGCTGCTATGCTTGGATAATGCAGATAATAGCAAAGTGAATGCTATACTGGATGAGGTGTGTGCGATAGCGGGCCCATCACAGGGGAATGGGTGGATTGTGGTTACCTCACGACAAGGTCAGCCTCAAATATGGGGACGAATGAAGAGTGAACAGAAATTGATTCTGGAACCCCTGTGCGCAGAGGATGCGATGGTGGCGTTGTGGCGGCGAAGTCGAGTGATAGAGGCAGGTGATTCGGACGACGACGAGGTACTCAGGGAGATCGAGAAACTAGAGAGCGACAATGATATTGAGTATCGTGCGCTGAAGGAGTTATGCGGAGATGACGGAGCTTACAGTCTTGGAGGCTTGCCCCTTGCACTAGTACAGGCGGGGACGTATATCGCACGGTTTGAGTGTTCGTTCGCAGAGTACCTAAATCAGTTCAAGAGTGCCAACAGGAATGAGGCATGGCAAGCCATTATGAATAAGACGGAGGAGTTGAAATCGATTCGGGAATCTCAGAAGTCGATTTGGACGACCTGGAAAATCAGTGTGGAGAAGTTATCGGGGGAAGCGCGAGCGGTATTGCGAGCAATGGCAATTCTAGGACAGGGAGATATTCGGGAAGCGATAGTGAACGGAATATTGAAAGCTGCCGTAGGAGATGGAGGTGGCGGTGTCGCGTGGATGATTCAAAGTGTTATCGTGGAAGAGTTAATGCATGGTTCCTCGCTGATTTCCCGTAGTAGAGGCGAAGGTCAAGAAAAATGCATTTACATCATGCACCGGCTTGTGCGTCTATTCATTTTGAACGATATGGGACGTGGATCAGCAATATGGAAGGATGTGTATGGTTTCGCGTTGCCCGCCGTACATGAAGAGGTGAAAACCGAACTCGAAACAGAGGGCAATTCATTCTGTAAGTTGCCCGACTTATTCGAAAGCAATCATCGTGAATTAGCGGTTCACTCCCTAGCGCTAGTGGACCATCATGTGCTTCCGGTGAGCGGTAGTAAGATATCGGATGTTTCGAAACTGGAAGACGTTCATTTGTATTGTGGGATGGTGAAGAGGTTTATGGGGAAGTCAGAAGAAGAAGTTCATGTATGGGAACATTTATTAGCCGTTTTGCAGCATCAACAACAAGAGAACCACAGAAGAAGGTATATTAAGCGATTGCTGGATGTGTGTCATTGTCGAAGTCGAGAAAAAGAGCCGACAAGTCGTATCGCCAATGTATACAATAATCTGGGGTATGCACTCACGACTGCTGGTCAGCTTTACACCGCATCTTCAAGACTCGAACAGAGCTTGGAAATGAATCGAGCAATCCACGGCCATGAACCACATCTTGACATCGCATCTTCTCTCAACAATCTAGGGCTTGTGTACCGCAAAATGGGAAGACTGGACGAAGCGCAGGAGAACCTTGAACAGTGCCTGGCAATCGAACGAGTGATTCATGGAAACGAGACGCCGCATCCTGATATTGCGAAATCTCTGAGGAATCTGGGAATTGTGTATCGGAAAATGGGTAAGCTCCGCAAATCCCTGGAAAGCCATGAGCAGAGCCTGGAAATAGAACAATTGATCCATGGTTCCGATAAACCGCACCCTGACATCGCAAAGTCTCTCAACAATATTGGAAATGTGTACCGCCACATGGGTGAACTTGAAAAGGCACTGGAGAAGCACGAACGGAGTCTGGAAATAGAGCGAGCAATCCACAGACATGGCGACCCGCATCCTGATATCGCAAAGTCGCTCGATTATCTTGGACATGTGCAACGCCTAATGGGTGAGCTTGACGAAGCGTTGAAGAACCATGAGGAGAGCTTGGAAATGAAACGAGCAATCTACGGGGAGAACAAACCGCATCCTGATATCGCAAAGTCTCTCAACAATCTTGGGCTTGTTTATCGACAAATGAAAGAACCAGAACAATCACTGGAGAAACTCGAAGAGAGTCTGAAAATGAAACGAGCGATTCATGGACAAGGAAAACCGAACCCTGAGGTAGTGAGGTCACTTGACTATCTCGGAAACATGTATCGCCAAATGGGGAAACTAGATAAGGCTCTGCCGAAGCACGAAGAGAGCCTGAAGATGAAACGAAAGATACATGGGGAGGATACGCACCATCTTGACATCCTAAAGTCTCTCAATAGTCTCGGACTTGTGTTCCGACAAATGCAGAAATTTGACGAAGCTTTGAAGAAGTATAAAGAGATCCTGGACACGAAGCGAGCGATCCATGGACAAGGCGGGCCGCATCCTGAAATCGCGAAGTCTCTCGATGATATTGGAATTGTGTATCGCCAAATGGGTAACCTCGACAAGGCGATCGAGAAGCACGAAGAGAGCCTGGACATGAAGCGAGAGATCTATGGAGAGGGAATGCCGCATTCTGACGTCGCAAAGTCTCTAGACAATATTGGAGGCTTGTATCGCCAAGTAGAAAAGCTGGAAAAGGCACTGGAGAAGCACAGTGAGAGCCTGGAAATGAAACGAGCAATATACGGACTCGATGAGCCGCATTCTGAAATCGCTAAGTCTCTCGACAGTCTCGGACATGTGTATCGCCAAATGGGTGAACTCCACAAAGCATTAGAGAAGCATGAAGAGAGCCTGAAAATCAAACGAGCAATCCATGGACAGGACAAGCAGCATCCTGCCATCGGAAAGTCTCTCAACAATCTCGAAAATTTGTACAACCAAATAGGGAGACTTGACGATACGCCGGAGACACAGGAACTAAGCCTGGAAATGAGCTGAGCAACCCAAGTAAACAAGAAGCAACATCCTGATACCGCGATGTCGCATTGCTGTATTGGAGTGATCCGCCACACGGAAATAAATCTGGATAAAACAGCCAAATCACGGCAGCACCCTCAACCTCGGCCGAGGTATACGAAGACCGAAGTAGACGAAATAAAGATTTGCCTATGCGCGAATTGAATGACGAGAAAGACGAAACAAGTGATAAAGAGACGCAGGCTGAGTTGTTCTTCCTGTGGTCTTTTTCCGGGCATTTAAGGTCGCGTCGCAGACATGTAAAAAATAATATGTGTTTCTTATTTCAGAAAATAAATATCTCGTTTTACGAAAAGTGTAGAACAAAAAAATACAGTGAATTAGTCATGTACTTTTTGAAACAAAGATTCATGATGACCTGATTTGTCTAGATTACTAGCTGAAAATGCTAATTAAATTTAATGTAGTTGGACACAGTTCTGCTCCATTGAAACCACTTATTCGATGTAGAATAGAAGTAGAATAAATAACCAAGTCAAACTATTTAAAACGGAATACATTTCAAACAAGTCTGTATCATGGTTCGATTCGATGCGCTACGGGTTATGACGGGATTGTTTTATCACGCACAGTAAACTGAAAACGTTATTCGCAAATCTATTCCGTGTCAAGTTCACACGTGTTCTCTACTGTAGCATTCCCAGAACTTGTTCATTTTCACTGCAACTACTGTGTGCTACTTGTTATGCGTGAACGGTTCTGTCTTTCACCAACTTCCTTCCTTCCCAACAACTGCAGCATATCTTGTCCCTACTGCTGCATCCATGACTAACAGTGTTATCTTTCTTTGTTGTATTATTGTAAGGTTCAGAGGGTGCTACAGAAATTGCTGAAAAGTAAAAGTTCGAAAATCAGCGATTTTTAGTTATGGATACCAGTATCTCGAGTGCGATCACAATTGCACACTCGATTGTGAGCGCACGGAACCAGTGCTGTGTCTCGGTGTGATTTCGAAGGGCGCTGACCGAGTAAGCTATAGAGGTGTAGGTTTGTTGGACGAAAGACCTGGCGTTCTCGTTGCAGGCTTGACAAAAACTGAATCAAAGCTAATGTAGAGTATCGCCTTCTAGTAGAACACTCACAACACGTAGCACAGCGAAAAAAACACTGGGAACGCAGAGCTGGAACTTGACGAAATGTACTTAATAACACCACAAAATTTTTTCAATCATCTGTTCAAAGATTCGTGACGTGCTCGCAAAAGAGAAAGTCGGTGAGAAGTATTGTTTTGAGTAGTCGGTGGGACGATACACATAGTAGCTCCACAACCAACATCTATGATGACAATTTTAGAGTCTCTGATTAATTTTTCAGACCGTTAGGAAAAAATGACTTAGCACGGTGAGTACCTGCCATAAATGGTCCCACAGCTCTTCCAATACAATAATGCTCAGAAAATATTGCAACCTAATAACTCAATGATGCACTATTAGCCTCATGATTCCACCTTTGAGTCGAAAATTGATTATTTCTAATACCTGACTGTCAGTACAATCAAGAATGATGTAAGAATCGAAAAAAGGCCTGTCAATTAGGGGTAAACTCCAAAAAATCTAAGAAACGTTTGTTGAAATTTGAAAAATATGGGAATTAGAACTATCTACACTTAATTTCGGAAGATCGTTTCAGTAATCTATAGCCAGTTATGAAATGTTTTTTCATCGCAGTTCAGTAACGGAGCATTAGTTGTTTCAGTTTGAAAGCATCGCAAAAATACCAGGCTTCATAATAAATGGTTTGGTTCGTAATCATCAGGAACATCTCAAATTATATTCCATTATTTTTTTCATGCTTTGGTGGAATCTCAAATACATTTATAAATCGACGATGCTCTGAAATTTTATTTTTGGTTGCGGTTTGTTCAATTTTTTTCAGGTAGAAGTGAAGAAAATCGATTGAGTCCATTACTAGAAGAAATTTTACGAGTACTGCATTTTATAATACATTAATTCGTAACGCATACTTCAGACAAATCGCATTTTGATTACAAGTAATCCATCTTCAACCTCAAATGCTTCTTAATTCAAATCTTGTATTATCGCGTGACTTCTTATTTTGCTCCTGTCTAGAGTCAAAAATAATCAGAACTCAGAGTAGTAAATGTTGAACAACAAATTGAACAAATAGCTGCACAAGCTATAAAACAGTCGTGCTGATATTCAAATTTTCTATAAGCAACAAACCCGTTTATGAAAGGTATTAATTGAAACGAAAGCAATAGTGTGAAGATTGTATCAGCTTCTGCGATTATAGAACAAAACAGTGGTTATAAATCTTTTAGCATTCAGTTGTACGAAAGTAATCAGGTGGAATTCTATAAATACAAGACTCTTGTGAAACAACAACTGGTCTTTGCATCCGTAGTTTCTATTTCTATTCTTTGTTTATAGTTGTTATTTCGAAGACTTCAACCTAATCATATATCTGCAGTAAAAATTATGGAACCATTATAATATAACTAAACTTGGTAACTCTTGTTTTGAGAGTTGGATTGAAGCCGGTATCGGCGAGCAACTCGTTGCAAAATTTCTTCATGGCTGGGACAACAACTTTAAACTAGTGCTTAAATAACCCGTAACAAACAACGTATTACTCTAAAATCAAATTCAAACTTGAAGGTTCCCTCCTTTTATATGACATCTTGAAGTATAAGCTCGTACTAACTGTGGCCCCACAATGCAGTTGTCCCTTAATAGACTTTCTTACTGCAAATCCGCGTGCAACAGTCGCTTATTAACAGATTTCTGCCAGTGGATCTGTTCGGAAGGTCGACAAAGCTCGAATTTGCAGTAATGAGAAAAGTTTGTTATCCACCAACGAACTTAAATCTTACAGTTTTCATCGACTATTGCGATGAAACAAGAGCAGATGATGCAGAAGTATTCCATGATTTTCCGACAACCTCGTGCAGGTAAATTATTTTAATTTTAGTAAGTTTGTTTTGAAAATTCGTTAAGAATCTATATGACTGAGAAATCTAACCACTTTGTTGAAACAAAAATCGAATTTTAGATGAGGATAATTTCTCCGTTTTAACAATGAGTTCTTTTGGTCTTCGAACTATATAAAATGTTGTTCTTTGGATAGTTTCATCAAATCCTTACCACATTTTGTGGAATCTCAAATATGTCTTCTGGATTATCAGATTCAGTATGCAAAGGCGGGATCTGAACGAAATACCGACATCTACGAAAGCTATTATCAAGATTCAGTGTACATATCGCAGCCTGAAGCAACAGACCCGAACAATGCGAAGCAACTGGTTTGGTGCTAGAAATGACGTTGCTAGCTTATGATTTTAGAATAATTTTCGATATTCGCTGTATTCCGATAATCTAACTTCCATAATTATGAGGATAATACAATTCACTGTACTTTCATATTTCAACACTAATTATGATACTTTGTAGCATTGCAGTGTTGCCTTGTCTAATTCCGCCACATATTAGTCTAACAGTCGACTAACTTAGTAGAGTGGATCTTTCAAAAAGCGCAATAAGGAAATATTACTCCAACAGTGGGCAAAATCGGGCGTAATCGTCGCAATACGGCGATATTTGCTTGCGTAAAACTCAGAACTGTATATTCCTGCAGTGTATACGACTGACTAATTTGAAACGGAATGATGATGAGACAAATTCGAAATCAGTTTTTTATCTTGAATCAATTTTGGATATTAGAGAATTTTGAATCGAACAGGCATTAGAATCTATTTATTGAGGGTAATGTCTTTTAAAACAGTACAACTGCCACATGATTAGAATACAGAGCAGACGAGAAAAATAATCTAATGACTTGAAAATTTTGTCTTATCCAATCACGGTTCTTGTGTTTAAGGGCTGGATGAATCTAGAGTCGAATGAGAGCCATAGAATTCGAGCAAAGAGATAATCCAAGTACAGACTGAAGCAAGAATAATAATTCCTTCATGTGTGGGCCCGATTCTTCTGCTTATCACGCCATGATTAATGATTCCATAAGATCCAACTCTAATAATCATCGCAACCTAATTGAGATTAAAGGTAATATCTAGCTGCCGAATTTAGATTCTGTGTTTGAAATATGACGCGATAACGTTTTTTTGGTAGCTACGAAAATCTGTGCGATTTTTATCAATCGAGCAGTTGCATTTGTTCGCTGTTTAAATGTAGCTATTAAAATTTCACATTAAATTCCCAATCGCATCAGCAACGTAGTGGGATAAACAACTTAATTATATCGGATACTACACATGCTCTGCTGTTTCCGCTTATTTGGTTCAGCAGTAAATAATACAGGCGGTAGGGAAACTATTTAGTGGTAGAGAACAGAAACTTGGGTGACTTAAAGATGGAGAATTCAACTCTTGTGTATGTTTGCTGAATCATCAATCCAGCTCCTGTAGTTCAACATTTAGCAAATTCCAAGATGATTGTGGAGCACATCATATACTCTGTGACTTAAAATGCAGTAGGATTCATCATACGTGCAATGTACATATGGCACCGGTACTGAATATTAGTTTAACCATAAAATTGTTGAGTTATATCTTACTAATGTTAATAATTGTTTATTGAAATTTAGATACCGAAATGAGGTTTCGGCAGCCCGAAATATAATTAATTTAATCACTAGAGGCAATTACCAGGCCATATACCAGAGTGACAGTATTAACTAGTTTAAGTTGAACTTATTCCCGTACTATTCCGCTACATTAAATCAACAATTGATGTAAGTTAAAATAGTGCAATTCCATGAATTCGATCGTAGTAGGTACAAAATATACGGGATTAAATGTGGAATATGTACCTGACAGTCATCCTAAAATTATCTTCTAAACCTCTAATCTAGTAAAAACCAACTCCAGTTCAAAATTTGACGCCACATGATATAAATCTTTACAAGTTTACGCGGAGAGATTCTATGAACAAATTCTGACAGGATTCAAAATTTAACGTGCCGATCCTGTATGTTTAAAACAGAATATGTTATTTTCGGAGCGGAAATACGTTTATCATTTTCTAGTGAAATGTGCACCCACATTGAGAACTAAGTAATCAATACTAAATTCACTTTTCCGAGGCATAAAATAAAATACTTGTTTGGACGAGATCCAACAAATAAGTCATTCCTGTACGACTTACGCAAGTGAGTGATTTTTATCTTCGGTATAACTCCCATTATTTATGAGCAATTATTTCTCGATCTAGTTTCAGCAGACCATGTACTTCTTTAATCTCCTCATTATATCCCAACAGGCACATTTCACTATTTCTATCACTGTGCATAATGTCTTCGAAGTCGCACTGCTTAAGTTGCGAAGAAGTCGAATACGATTTCTATTCGCATAATAGTTTAAGAATAGTCATGTGTTTTTAGTTTCCGAATAGTAATCTTCATGTTCCAGACACGAGGCGTAAAGTACTTGATGCTCGGAGAAGTCTTGTACTGCAAGGACTGCAAACCATTAAACAGTCCTAGGTCCAATATGTTCAGATCCGGTGAATTAGGCGGTTGAGGAACTAAATCGATGTTGGTTCGACCACAATTACCAGCACTTACGATGTCGGGATCACCACCTGGTACGTGAGCTGGGGCATTATCGTGCTGTAGCACAATTTTTCACGGTCGACGTCCAGGCCATTATTCAAAGATGGACGGGAAAACGTTTTTAGAATTCTGCTTCGCAGGAATGAGTTGTACGAAAGGCCATATTCCAAGCTTTTCATCGAAAATTAGATCCCATCTTCGTCGTACCTCGGACGAGCAACAGCAGCAAGAAACATAACCTTCTGAATAAACCTCTTGCTCTTCCCTTCTCGATGAGGCGATGCCTCATCGTCTGCCATTTAATACAGTGAAGTAGCTTCTTTCATGTAGAACCACTTCTCATCGAGGTCTACATAGTTGTACATCTTGGAGAACTCCATCGTTCGCTTATCAACGAAACTTAAACAACAATTAATCCTTTGTATTTTGTTCTTCGGAGTCAAAGACGGGTTCTGTGAAATGCACTCTTTCTTAACGACACCACGCTTCATAGCATTTACCAAAGTTCCGACTGAACATCTAATTGATGCAGCAGCATGCCGAATCGTTTTGCGTTGTCTCAGAGGATTATTTTTCAATGCATCACTAATAATCTCGTCTGGTATTGGCTTCTTCCCGCAATTGCCCTTTCGTTTCTTCTTAATAGACTGCAATACTTCTTCTGTTGACATTTCTTTGTGCCTGTTACACCAAATTTGTCGAATAGTTACTGTAGATACGCCGTATTTTCAGCCAATTCGGCGTAAGTTCTTCTCAGCAGCTTTGAATTGATGGATGCGGCCGTCAAATCACTGAAAACAGACAATCTTCGCTAGTCAGTAAGTTCAACAAGCGCTTTACTTGCCATCGTAAGTGAATGAGTCAGATTTCTGCACTTGGAAAAGACGGAGAAAGATTCGCCGTCAGGTGAAATTTACAAAAGCATTTTTGAACTAGGAATACAGGTCATAGGCGAAACCCGGAGTGAATCTGAAAGTGCCATGGAGCTGTCGACCTCGT
>JAAUYH010221840.1_pt1 | contig 12865 bp, 9 predicted proteins | sample 7278061 | NCBI WGS metagenome assembly JAAUYH01 (sample SAMN14350203, study PRJNA611818) | marine sediment metagenome | isolation source: surface marine sediment (0.6m) | place: French Polynesia: Moorea | collected 2018-08
AACAAAGCAGAGCTTCCGCGGATCTCGACCGGCAGTGTCGAGAACAGACAGAGCATCCGCGGATCTCGACCGGCAGTGTCGAGAACAAGGAAGTGTCGAGAACAAGCAGAGCATCCGCGGATCTCGACCGGGAGTGTCGAGAACAAAGCAGTAGCCTGCCCTGATGCCCGAACCGAAAACGCTGAGTCAGAAGGTGTGGGACGCCCATGTCGTGCACGCCGAGGACGGGCAGCCCGACCTGCTCTACGTCGACTTGCACCTGGTGCACGAGGTCACCTCGCCGCAGGCCTTCGACGGCCTGCGCCAGAATGGCCGCACGGTGCGTCGTCCCGACCTGACCGTGTCGACCGAGGACCACAACGTCCCGACCGAGAACGTCGACCAGCCCATCGCCGACGAGATCTCGGCCCGACAGGTCGAAGTGCTGCGAGCCAACGCCGGCGAATTCGGCATCACCCATTTCCCGATGGGCGACATCAACCAGGGCATCGTGCACGTCATCGGCCCCGAGCAGGGCCTGACCCAGCCGGGTATGACCATCGTCTGCGGCGACAGCCACACTTCGACCCACGGCGCGTTCGGCGCGCTCGCCTTCGGCATAGGGACCAGCGAGGTCGAGCACGTGCTCGCCACCCAGACCCTGCCTCAGCCGGCTCAGGAGACGATGGCGATCACGATCGACGGAGACCTGCCGGCCGGCTCGACCGCCAAGGACGTCGTGCTGGCGATCCTCGGGGCCTGTGACACGAGCGGCGGCATCGGCGCCATCGCCGAGTTCCGGGGCTCGGTGATCGACGCCCTCTCGATGGAGGGGCGCATGACGGTCTGCAACATGTCGATCGAGTTCGGCGCCAAGGCGGGCATGATCGCCCCCGACGACACCACCTTCGCCTACCTCGAGGGACGGCCCCACGCTCCCGCCGGGGGCGACTGGGAAGCGGCTCTCGACCACTGGCGAACGCTCGTCACCGACGCTGACGCCGAGTTCGATCGGGAGGTGACGATCGACGGGGCGACCATCACGCCCCACGTCACCTGGGGCACCAACCCCGGCCAGGTCATCCGCCTCGCCGATGCCGTGCCCTCACCGGACGACTTCGGCGATCCGGCCGCTCGGGACGCCGCCGCCCGGGCTCTCGAGTACATGGATCTGACGGCGGGCACTCCGATGCGCGATGTCGCCGTTGACACCGTCTTCATCGGCAGCTGCACGAACAGCCGCATCGAAGACCTGCGGGTAGCCGCCTCCGTGGCCCAGGGCCGCCGGGTGGCCCCGGGCATGCGCACCCTCGTCGTGCCCGGCAGTGGTCGAGTCAAGGCCCAGGCCGAAGCCGAGGGCCTCGACCGCATCTTTCTCGACGCCGGGTTCGACTGGCGCGAGCCGGGGTGCTCCATGTGCCTCGCCATGAACCCCGACCGACTGCGAGAAGGCGAGCGGGCCGCTTCGACGAGCAACCGCAACTTCGAGGGTCGCCAGGGCCGGGGCGGCCGCACCCACCTCGTCAGCCCGGCCGTCGCCGCCGCCACCGCGATCGTGGGCAGCTTCGCCACCCCCGACGACCTGGAGTGAGGAACCCGGCATGCAACCCGTTCACATAGTGCAGGGCACTGCGGTGCCGCTGGACCGGTCCGACGTCGACACAGACCAGATCATCCCGTCCGACTGGCTCAAGAGGGTCGAACGCACCGGCTTCGACAAAGGCCTGTTCGCCGAATGGCGCGACGACCCTTCATTCGTCATGAACCAGGAGCAGTACAGCGGGGCGAACATCCTCATCGGCGGCCCCAACTTCGGCACCGGTTCGAGCCGAGAGCATGCCGTATGGGCGATCCAGCAGTCCGGGTTCGCCGCCGTGATCTCGCCCCGCTTCGGCCCGATCTTCAAGAACAACTGCTCCAAGAACGGCCTGGTCGCCGTCGAGGTGACGGCCGAGCTCGGCGAGCGGCTGCTGCGAGCGGTCGAGGCTGACCCCGGCCTGGAGCTCACGATCGACGTCGACCGGCGCACCGTCGAGGTTCCCGCCCTCGATCTCGAGTTCGGATTCGAGCTCAGCGACGCCGTCAGAGAGCGCTTCCTCGAGGGCCTCGACGACATCGGCATCACCCTGCGCCACGAAGACGCCATCGGCGAATTCGAGGCGACGAGGCCTGCTTTTTCGCCCACCACTCGCTGAATCGATCTTTTTTCGGAACGGCGGGAACCGGGGAGGTCTTTCAGGCGTACCACCTTCGAACCGACAAGAATCCTGTAACCAGGACCGACCCGTCGAGGTGGGAAACATGTGGACACGAAGGCTCATCGCAGCACTCACAGCACTGGCACTGGTAGCCACGGCTTGCGGGGAGGATCTCGCCGATGACGGCACCACGAGCGGGCGGCGCGACGACGGCGTGACGACCATTTCGCTCGATCCGTCGGAGTTCTCGCTGACGGGCGGACTCGCCACCTTCAACTCGTGTGACGCGTTGCTGACGCACCTGCGCACCGAGGGAGCCGAACGGGTCGGCCCTTATGGCTTCAACGACGGCGGTTACTGGGGTCCCGTATTCGACATCGCCATCGCCGAAGAGGCAGCCGTCGATGTGGCCGACGCCGACACGGCGGGTGGCGACGACTCGGCCGACCGAACCACCTCGACGGTCGCAGCCAGCGCCCCCGCGGGTTCCGACGGCGGGCTCGTCGAAGGCGAGGACTTCTCGGGCACAAATGTGCAGGAGGTCGGCGTCGATGAGCCCGACATCGTCAAGACCGACGGCAATCGAATCCTGACCCTGACGAACGGAGTGTTCACCCACGTCGACGCCAACGGCGGCGATCCGGTGCGCCGGGGGTCGATCAACGTCGGCTACGACGTCAACGAGATGCTCATCGTCGGCGACCGCGTGCTGTTGTTCGGCATGACGTACGGCGAGTTCGACGGCCCGATGCCGATGCCGGTCGACGCCGTGGCCACCGACGACGTCGACGTGGACTTCGCCGATGACGCCGAAGCCGAGTTCGCCGAGGAGACGGCACCGGTCCGCGACATCCTGCCTCCCGGGCCGACCCGGTCGGGCCCCGGAGTCCGAATCGTCGAGCTCGACATCTCGAACCCCGACTCGATCGTCCGAGCCGACGAGCTGGTCGTCGACGGGCGCTACCTGAGCGCCCGCCTCATCGACGGCCAGGCCCGGGTGGCCATCCAGTCCGACCCCGTGCAGCTTCCCTTCGTCTACCCCGCCAATGAGAACGGCGAGGATCGAGCCGAGGAAGCGAACAGGGAGATCGTGATGGAGACCGAGCTCAGCGACTGGCTGCCCGGCTACACCATCGACTCCGGCGGGGAGGGCCAGCTGACCGACTGCGGCGACGTCCACGCCCCTCTCGAATTCGCCGGCTTCGGCTCTCTGTCCGTTCTCACGATCGACATGACCCGGCCGCTCGCCGCCCCCGAGGCGACCTCGGTCCTGGCCGCCGGCGACACGGTCTATGCCTCGACCGACACCATGTGGCTGGCCACCAACCGCTGGTTCAACTGGGGGATCCTCGACGGCGACGGCCGCCGTGAGGCCGAGGAGTCGTTCAGCACCGACCTGCACGGTTTCGACATCACCGGCGACCGAGCCGAGTACCTGGCCTCGGGAACCGTCCGGGGCCACCTACTCAACCAGTTCGCCATGTCACAGCACGACGGCGTGCTGCGGGTCGCCAGCACCGACGGCACGATCTGGGGCGCCACCGACGAGTCCGAGAGTTACGTGACGACCTTCGAGGTCGATGACCGGGAGCTGCGCCAGCTCGGCCAGGTCGGCAACATGGGCAAGGGCGAGCGCATCTTCGCCGTCCGCTTCGTGGGCGACATCGCCTACGTAGTCACATTCCGTCAGACCGACCCGTTCTACACGGTCGACCTCGCCGACCCGGCCAATCCCCGGGTGCTCGGCGAGCTCAAGATCACCGGATACAGCGGCCAGCTGCACCCGTTGACCGACACTCTTGTGCTCGGCATCGGCCAGGAGGCGACCGAAGAAGGCCGCACGACGGGGGCCAAGGTGACCCTGTTCGACGTCAGCGACCTGGCGAACCCGACCGACCTCGACACCTGGGTCCTGCCCGGCGGCTGGACCGATGCCGAGTTCGACCACAAGGCCTTCCTGTGGTGGGGTCCCGAGCAGCTGGCGGTCCTGCCGATCCAGAGCTGGGAGACCCAGTTCTGGGGCGCAGTCGCTCTCCGGGTCGACACCGAGGCCGGCACCCTCACCGAGGCGGGACGCATCAGCCATGAGCCGGCCCAGGGTCAGGACATCGGATCAACCGCCTGTGAGGTGCTGCCTCTCGACGAGCTGCTCGAGTATCGCGACACCGGGAGCTTCCTCGGCGAGCTGTCCTGGGAGGCCGAGTTCATCATCGGCGACGGCGGGCAGGTCCAGGTTTGCGGCGAGGGTCAGACCGGCGCCGTCGGCCTCTACTGCGACGTGTGGTGGAAGGAACTGTCCGAGGACGAGCTCAGCGGGCGCACGGGCTCGCTCGAGGTGTGCTGGCCCGAGGGTCCTGGCACCGATCCGATCGTCCGCACCTTCGTCACCCCCGACACGCTCTGGTCGATGAGCTGGAGCCGGCTCCAGGCCAACGACCTTCAGGAGCTGTCGGCCGGGCCGTTCGTCTCGATCAACTGACCTCGGCGCCGGACTGTTTCGCGGCCCAGGCCCACGACGGCGGTCGAGCCGTTTCGGGCTCGGGCCGGGGTCGAGCGGGAGCATCGAATTCGATCGGTGTGGCCAGGGCCCGGAGCTGTCGAGCCCGACTCGACCGGCGTACCTGGTCGTCACCGTCGTCGATCGGGTCGGACCACACGACCTTCATCACTGCCGCCACTACCGCCGACGACCAGCCCTCGAGGTCGGCGGATGCGTCCACGTCTGTCGTCTCGGTGATCGGCTCGGCGTCAGCCACGTGTCCGTCACTGAACTGATGCCCGAGCGACTCCAGCTCGGCTTCGATGTCCTCCAACCGCCTCATCCTGACCCTCTCTTGCCCGGCGATCTCGCCACTCTTGCCCGGCGATCTCGCCTCGCCCACTCACTGAACCCAGTTCACCACACTGAGTGAGATCACGCCCAGTCCGAATGGCCCATTGCCACCTGGGGTGAGAACTAGAGGGACTCGATGAACTCGAGCTCGGCTTCGAGGGCGGCGACGATCGTGTCGGCCGATCGGAAGCCATGCCCTTCGCCGGCGAACTCGAGGTAGGTGACCGGCACACCGTTGGCTTCGAGAGCCGCCACGATCGCCTCGGACTGCGACGGCGGAACGACGGCGTCGTCGAGCCCCTGCATGACCAGCATCGGGGCAGCGATGCGGTCGACGTGCCCGACCGGTGACCGCTCCGCATAGACATCGGCATCGGCCGGTAGCTCACCGACGAGCCGATCGAGGTAGCGGGCCTCGAACTTGTGCGTGTCGGTGGCGAGTGCGGCCAGATCGGTGACCCCGTACCGGCAGATCCCACCCGAGAATACGTCGTGATGGATGAGGGCGTTGAGCACGGTGAGTCCCCCGGCGCTGCCACCGGCTATGACCAATCGGGCCGGATCGACCCGACCCGCGTCGGCGAGGTGGCGCGCGGCCGCCACACAGTCGATCACGTCGACTTCGCCCCAGCCTCCGAAGAGGCTGCGGCGATACTCGCGGCCATAGAGGGTCGAGCCCCGGTAGTCGACGTCGACTACCGCTACGCCGCGGCTCGTCCAGAAGGCGGTCGTCAGCTGCAACTGCCTTCTTGCGGCCCCGGTCGGCCCTCCGTGAACGTGCACACGAAGTGCGGGGAGGCGGCCACTGTCGACGGTGGAGCCGGTCGGCGGGTAGTAGAGGGCGTGAGCCACGCTTCCACCGGCCGGAAACGAGATCGGTTCCGGGGACGGCAGCCACGACGGATCGACCCCGAGATCTCGAGGCCGGCTGATACGGCGCGCCGCCACACCGTCGTGAACCCATACCGCCGGCTCCTCGGTGAAGGAGGCCGCCGCGTAGACGACCGAATCATCGGGTCGGGCCCGGAGGGACGAAATGGTCGAATGCTGCTCGGGCCAAGGTCCGTCCGGACCGAGAAGCCGATCGCCCGCCGGTTCGGCAGTGGCTGCGACCAGCCCGGCCCCGGTGTCGACCCACCGATTGAGACCGAACACCCAGGCCGGCGTGGCCACCTCGAACGCGCCAGCGACCACGGGTGATCGTTGACCGGTGGCCGGGTCGAGCTCGACCAGGTTCCACCAGTCGTTGACGTCGGTGACGACGAGCAACCGGCCGTCCGCCGACCAGTCGGGGTTGGCGAGCGCTTCATCGCCGGTGTCGGGAACCGGGGCAGCGTCCCAACCGTCGGGGCCGAGCGGGCCGATCAGCAGTCGGGTGCGGTCCCACGGCATGTCGGGCTGGTCCCAGCAAACGGCGACGAGATTCGAGCCCTCGGGCGAGATGCGGGGTGAGGCATAGAAATCGTGACCGCTGTGCAGTAACTCGACGGCCCCCGAGCCGTCGGTCGCCACCCGCACGATCTCGTTGTGAACTCCGGATTCGTCGTGGCGTTCGCGCACGGCGACGTACCACCGGCCGTCGCCGGTGGGCCGACCATCGGCATAGCGGTGGCCGGAACTGGTGAGCGGGGTGATCGAGCCTGTCGCCACCTCTTGAAGGAACAGCTCGCCGCCCCGGGCGTCGTCGCTGAAGAGCAGCCGGCCGTCGCTCACCCACCAAGCCCCGCCGCCGTACTCGTGCACCCGGGTTCTCACGTCGACGCCCGCCGGCGACACGTCCGTGCTCTCGCCGTCCGTCCAGCCGACGATAACGGTGCGGCCGCCCTCGTCGGGGCGGCTCTCGGCCCAGTAGACGGAATCGCCGTCGGTGACGACCTCGGAGATCCCGACCGCGCCCGAAACGACGAGCCGCGGGGATATCGGCGAAGGCTCAGCTGAGGAAGTCAACGATGCGCTGCACCCCTTCGCCGAGATCGTCGTCACCCAACGCGAACGACAGCCGGGCGGCGCCGCTGGCCCCGAAGGCCTCGCCGGGAACGATGGCCACCTTGGCCTTCTCGAGAAGCACGGCGGCCAGGTCGAGCGTGGAGTCGATGCGGGTGCCCGCGATCTCGCGGCCCATGATCGACTCGAAGCTCGGATAGGCGTAGAAGGCACCCTGCGGTTCCATGATCTCGACACCCTCGACGCCAGAGAGCATGCGGTACATCGTCTGGCGGCGCCTGTCGAAGGCCTCTCGCATCTCGGCGACGGCATCGAGAGGGCCCGACACGGCGGCGATGGTCGCCCGCTGGGCGACGTTGTTGACGTTGGAGGTCACGTGAGACTGCAGATTGGCGGCGGCCTTGATCACGTCGGTCGGGCCGATCATCCAGCCGACCCGCCATCCCGTCATGGCGTAGGTCTTCGCCACGCCGTTGAGGATCAGGCAGGTGTCGGCGAGCTCGGGCACGACGACCGGCATCGAGTGGTGCTCGGCGTCGCCGTAGGTGAGGTGCTCGTAGATCTCGTCTGTGATCACCCAGATCCCGTGCTCGTGGGCCCACCGGCCGATGGCCTCGATCTCCTCGCGGGGATAGACGCCGCCGGTCGGGTTCGACGGCGACACGAACAACAACACCTTGGTGCGATCGGTGCGGGCTGCCTCGAGCTGGTCGACGCTGACCCGAAAGCCGGTGTCGACCGTCGTCATTACATTGACCATGCGTCCACCGGGGAGCGCAATGGCCTCTGGGTATGTGGTCCAGTACGGCGTCGGCACGAGCACTTCGTCGCCGGGGTCGAGCAATACGGCGAAGGCGTTGGCCACGGCGTGCTTGCCGCCATTGGTCACGAGCACGTTGGTGGCCTCGCAGGCGAAGCCGGAATCTCGCATTGTCTTGGCGGCCACGGCCTCGCGGAGCTCCGGTAGGCCGGCGGCGGGCGAGTACTTGTGGTTGGCCGGGTCCTGGCATGCGGCCACGGCCGCTTCGACGATGGGGGCCGGCGTCGGGAAGTCGGGCTCGCCTGCCCCGAAACCGATCACCGGCTCGCCGGCGGCCTTGAGCGCCTTGGCCTTCGTGGTGATGGCCAGCGTGGCCGACTCGTTGATCGCTCCGATCCGGTCTGAGATGCGAGGTCCCATGCTGCTCCTGACAAACGCGTCGATCGGCGCCTGCTCACCGATTCCAGATGCGAAACTACCGCCATGACCAACACTCCCGACATAACGATCCCCCAGTCGATGCGTCCGGGCGACGGCCGCTTCGGATCCGGCCCGTCGAAGGTGCGGTCCGAGGCTGTTGCCGCCCTGGCCCAGGAGGCCGACGGCTACCTCGGTACCAGCCACCGCCGAGACGGCGTTCGGTTCGTGGTGGCCGCCCTACGAAACGGGCTGCTCGAGATGTTCGACGCCCCTGACGGCTACGAGATCCTGCTCGGCAACGGCGGAGCGACGCTCTTCTGGGACGCCGCCTCGTTCGGTCTGATCGACAGGGCCAGCCAGCACCTCGTCTGCGGCGAGTTCTCGAGCAAGTTCGCCGCCGTGACGGCCAAGGCCCCTCACATCGGCGACCCCCAGGTGATCGAGAGCGATCCGGGCACGGCGCCGGCGCTCGTGCCGAGCCGCGAGGTCGACGCCTACTGCTACCCCCACAACGAGACATCGACGGGTGTGGTTCTGCCGGTCGTGAGGCCCGAGGGGGTGTCGGGTGACGAGGGCCTCGTCATGGTCGACGCCACCTCTGGCGCTGGTGGTCTCCGCTTCGACGCCACGAACGCCGACGTCTACTACTTCGCCCCTCAGAAGTGCTTCTCGTCCGACGGCGGGCTCTGGATCGCCCTCTGCTCGCCGGCGGCCATCGAGCGGATCGAGGCGATCGCCGCCGGCGACCGCTGGCAACCCGCGGGCCTCGACCTCAAGCTCGCCCTCGACAACTCCCGCAAGGACCAGACCTACAACACCCCTGCCCTCGCCACCATCTTCCTGGCGCTCCAGTACACCGAGTGGGTCAACGGCAACGGCGGTCTCGACTGGGCGGCGGGGCGCAGCGACAAGTCGGCCGAGACCCTTTACGGGTGGGCCGAGTCGCGCGACTGGGCGTCGCCCTTCGTGTCCGATACCGAGCTCCGGTCGCCCGTCGTCGGCACGATCGACATCGACGATCGGATCGACGCGCTGGAGATCTCAGGGGTGCTGCGACAGAACGGGATCATCGACACCGAGTCGTACCGCAAGCTCGGCCGCAACCAACTCCGTATCGCCATGTTCCCCGGTATCGAGCCGGACGACATCGAAGCCCTCACCCACTGCATCGATCACGTCGTCGATGCCCTCACCTGACCAACACCCCGTGTCTCTTCAAAATTCGAAGGCTGACCCACACTCGTTGTAGGTAATCCTTCGAATTTTGGAGAAGGGGAGGTCAGCGGAGGTCGATCGCGACCTTGCGGTCCTCGGTCAGCTCGACCGTGGGGAGATCGGCGAACACAGCGTCGAGCTCGTCGCGCTCCAGCGTCTCCTGTTCGATCAGGGCCGCGGCCAGCGCGTCGAGCACAGACCGGTGCAGGGTCAAGATCTCGCGAGCCTCGGCCGCCGCCGAGTCGATCAGCGACCGGACCTCACGATCGATCTCGGTGGCGATGTCGTCGCCGTAGTTGGCGATCGACGAGCGCGCATAGGACTCGCCGATTCCCGCGCCGAAGCGCTGAAGGCCCATCTCGTCGCTCATGCCGTACTCGGTGACCATGGCGCGGGCGATGGCGGTCACCCGCTCGATGTCGTTCGAGGCGCCGGTCGTCGGGTCACCGAAGATGATCTCCTCGGCGACCCGACCGCCGAGGAGCATCGCCATCTCGTCGGTGAGCTCCGATCGCGACTTCAGGACCTTGTCGGTCTCGGGCAGCGACAGCGTCCAACCGAGCGCCCGACCTCGGGCGATGATCGACACCTTGTGGATCGGGTCGGCGTTTGGGAGTACGTGGCCGACGAGGGCGTGGCCCGCCTCGTGGTAGGCGATGACGAGCTTCTCGCGATCACTCAGGGTCATCGACCCCTTCTCTGGGCCGGCGATGACCCGGTCGAGAGCCTCGGCGAGGGAGTCCTGGTCGATGGCCGGCAGGCGACGGCGGGCGGACAGAAGGGCAGCCTCGTTGAGAAGGTTCGCCAGGTCGGCGCCGGTGAAGCCGGGGGTGCGTCGGGCGATCGTGTCGATCGAGATGTCCTCGGCCAGCGGCTTGCCCTTGGCGTGTACGGCCAGGATGCGGCGCCGACCCTCGAGGTCGGGGCGGTCGATGGCTACCTGACGGTCGAACCGGCCGGGTCGCAGCAGGGCCGGATCGAGGATGTCCGGTCGGTTCGTGGCGGCGATGAAGATCACACCGCTGCTCACGTCGAATCCGTCCATCTCGACGAGCAGCTGGTTGAGGGTCTGTTCCCGCTCTTCGTTGCCGGCGCCGCCGCCCCCACCACGATGGCGACCAACGGCGTCTATCTCGTCGACGAAGATGATCGCCGGCGCTTCCTTCTTGGCCTCATCGAAGAGCTCGCGCACGCGGCTGGCGCCCATTCCGGCATAGAGCTCGACGAAGTCTGATCCCGACAGCGTGTAGAACGGCACATCGGCCTCGCCGGCCACTGCACGGGCCAGCAGCGTCTTGCCTGTGCCCGGGGGGCCATAGAGCAACACACCTTTCGGAATCTTGGCGCCCATGGAGATGAACCGGTCGGGGTCCGAGAGGAAGTCGCGGATCTCACTCAGCTCGGTGACTGCCTCGTCGGCGCCCGCGACGTCGGTGAACGTGACGAGCTGCTCGGGGTCGAGCTTGCGGCTGCGGGCCTTGAACTTCTTGTTGCGGCCGCCGCCCCCCATCCGCCGCCAGATCAGAAAGACGAGCGCGAACATCAGGGCGAGGGGCGCAATCGTGGACAACACGAACATCCACACGTTGGGCGAGCTCGAGACGGTGTTGGTCGAGATCGAGATCGAAGGATCGGCTTCCACGATCGTCGCCACGAGCTCGTCGGTGTAGCCGGGCGGGATGACCGACTCGAAGCGCATACCGTTGGCCAGCTCACCGACCAAGACGCTCGACCCCTGGGTGAATTCGGCTTCGATCATCTGACCGCTCTCGACCTGGTCGATCAGCTGGCTGAAGCTCAGTTCGGGAAGGGGTTCGACGACCGGCTCATCGTCGAAGGTCTCCACGACCAGATAGAACGACGAGAGGGCGAGTAGAACCAGGAGTAGGCGTACACGAATAGTGCTGGACACATCACCCAGAGTAGTGCCGAGGAAAGATGCGGCCACATAGCCGATTCGGCCCAGGGAGCCCCCGGCCGGGGCTTCAGCGCCTCCTGCGGCCCCGGCCTCGTGAGCGCTCCCGCTCGACCCTTCGGGCTTCGAGCTCGGCCAGCTCCTCGACCATCAACCGGTACCGGTCCAGGCGTCGGGGGTCGATGCGACCTGCTTCGACCTCGGCGCGAACCGCGCAGCCCGGTTCGGCGTCGTGGGCACAGTCGCCGAAGCGACAGTCCTCGGCAGCAGCCGTGATGTCCGAGAAGACCCGGAGCAGGGCATCCTCGGCGTCCCAGAGACCGACAGCACGGATGCCGGGCGTGTCGATGAGAAGACCGCCGCTCGGCAGAACGATCAGATCTCGGGTGATCGTGGTGTGGCGCCCCTTGGCATCGCCGACCCGGACCTCGCCCGTCGCCTGCGCCTCATCGCCGACGAGCACGTTGACCAGCGTGCTCTTGCCCGACCCCGACTCACCGAGCAGAGCCCCGGTGATGCCCGGACCCAGCAGATCGCGGAGTCTGTCGAGACCCTCGTGATCGTGCGCACTCGTGACCACGACCTCGACATCGGGACCGACCGCCCCGACGACGCCGACCAGTTCCGCGACGGCGCCATCGGCGGCCAGATCCGACTTCGTGAGCAGCACGATCGGCCGGGCCCCGGCGTTCCAGGCCAGCACGAGGAATCGCTCGAGCTTGCCCGCCCGAAACGGGCGGTCGAAGCCGTGCACCAGGAACGCCAGGTCGACGTTGGCTGCCAGGGGCTGCTCCTCGCCTCGCTCGCTCGGGTCTCGCCGCACGATCAGCGTGCGGCGGTCGAGGATCGCCTCGATCACACCGAGCCCGGCCTCGTCGACGACGGCGACCCAATCCCCCGTCACGGGTGCCGTCTCCGACTGGCTCCGCTGGGAGTCGGACTGCACCCGCTCGGGCCCCAGGGGTCCGACCACATCGCATTCGCCCCGCTCGACCCTGACGATGCGGGCGGGTCTACCGCTCGCCTCGGTGTCGGCCCACACGACATCCCAGTCGTCGTCCCAACCCATGTGAACGATCGCGGAACGATCCATCGGCTGCACCTTAGCCATGAGCCCCCACTGCCAGAATTGAGCAGTGACTGATCTAGCTTCTGCCCCCACCTCAGCCGAGCAGTCCCCCGGTGCCGTCGTCGAGCCGACACCGCCGACCATGGCCTGGCTGGCCGGCGTCATCGGCGCCGCGGCCGCACTGGCCGTAGGTGAGCTCGCCGACAACCTGAGCGAGTCGATCACATCGCTCGTGATCGGAATCGGTGAGGTCGTCATCGACTTGACCCCGGGCGACGCCGTCGCCACCAGTATCAACAACATCGGATCGTTGCAGAAGCCTCTTCTGCTCACGGGCATCGTCGTCGTCGCCCTGTTCATCGGTGGTTGGTTGGGACGCCGAGGCGCCGACTCGCCGACGATCGTTCCCGCTGGATTCGCCGCGTTCGGAGTGCTCGGCGCCATCGCCACCGCCCGAGACCCCCTCACCGATACCGCCGGGTCGTGGCTCGTCGCTCTCCTCGCCGCGGCAATCGGCGCCGCCGTCACGTTG
>JAAUYH010167502.1_pt1 | contig 12864 bp, 7 predicted proteins | sample 7278061 | NCBI WGS metagenome assembly JAAUYH01 (sample SAMN14350203, study PRJNA611818) | marine sediment metagenome | isolation source: surface marine sediment (0.6m) | place: French Polynesia: Moorea | collected 2018-08
CAACCACAAAAAATCCCGCCCGCCAGCCATACGTTTGCCCCACGTATCCACCGCCGAGGAGTCCAGTCAGAATGCCGGCATAGATTCCCATGGAGTAGATCGACATCGCGGTGGCTCGTTCTTCCGGGGGAAAGTAATCGGAAATCATCGAATGCGCGGGCGGACTGCCACCGGCCTCGCCGATGCCGACCCCGATACGGGCCAGGAGCATTTGCGTGTAGTTTTGCACCAGCCCCGAGAGCACGGTCATACTGCTCCAGATCGCGAGCGCGGCAGTGATGATATTGCGGCGATTGGCACTATCTGCCCAACGCGCAATGGGGATCCCGGCAGAGACGTAGAATATAGCAAAGGCGAACCCGGACAGAATCCCCAACTGGGTATCCGACAGGTCCATGTCGACCTTGATCGACTCCTGCAGAATCACCAAGATCTGCCGGTCGATAAAGTTGAACGCATACAGGATGGTCAACATGGCCAGAGCAAAACGCCGGTAGCCGCGGGTATATTCGGGCCCTGCGGCAGATGACCCTTCAAAGGTCGCGGATTCTTTCTCATTCATACGCCGATCCCCTTTTGCGAAACCATAGTAGTCGCATCCGCGAACCCATGACAATTGGCCCGTAACGCAAAATACCCAACGCCGCCCAATTACCGCACCGATTACCACATCGATTACCCAGACAATTCCAGCCAGGTCCGATGCTGAGTCGCGTACAGCAATACGATCGCATCGTCCTTGCTGGTCTCGGCGACGCGCCGCAGACCCAGCTTGCTCGCCAACCGCCGAGACGGTGCATTGTCGGCGTCGATCAGGGCCACCGGTTGTCGGTCGGCCAAAAATTCCGCGCCCCAGGCATATACTGCACGCATGGCTTCCGACGCGTAATTTTGCCGATGAAAGTCCGGGGCTAGGGCCCATGCCAATTCGACACATCCATCGAGATCAAAGCCAATATCGCGCTCTACGTTGAGAAAGCCGGCACTGCCAATCACCACCCCATGGCCGGGCTCTTCGCCCTTGCGCTCCAGGGCCCAAATACCGTAACCGCGCAACTGCCAATGGCCGACGAGGGCGGAAAACCGGCGCCAACTCGACTCGCGCGAGCCGGTTCCCGGCGCAATGTGGCGGAGAATGCGCGGATCGCTCCAGCATTGATGGAAACCTTCGAAATCGCGCAGCTCATATCCGCGCAAGCGCAAGCGCTCGGTCTCGAGCTCGGGTACAGAGTGCATGGTCGCCATTGTACCCATTGCCAGAAGTATTTGCCTGACGGATTTGAGTGACGGGTTTGCCTGACGGGTTTGAGTGACGGGTTTGCCTGACGAGCTTGAGTGACGTCTTTGGCAAACGAGCTCCCGCACAGCCCGAGATACGCGCTTGTGCGGTCGAAGAAAGCCGGATACTACTGATCTTGCCATGATCGACAAACACATCTCGACAGACCGCAGACCGACGCGTCGGTGGTCCAGGCGCATCATCGGCGTCATCGGCCTCATTGTAATTGCGGTGCTCGTGATCGCTATTGTGCGCACGCTGACCCTCGGGTCTCGGCAAATACAGACCGCTGCGCCCTCCCCCGGCATCGCCATCGAGGTCTCTCCTGAGCAGCTAGCCCGCCAGCTGTCTCAAGCGGTTCAGATCCGCACCATCTCGCGCGAAGGAGCTCCGGTGGCCGCCGATGCCTTTGCCGCCCTATACGACCTATTGCGCCAACAATTTCCCCGGTTCCACCAAGAGCTTGAGCGCGAAGTCATTGCCGACTACAGCTTGCTCTACACCTGGAGAGGCACCGACCCCGCCCTCAAGCCGGCACTTCTTCTCGCCCATACCGACGTGGTCCCCGTCGACGCCAGCGCCCTCGAACGCTGGCAGCACGAACCGTTTTCCGGCGATATCGCCGACGGCTTTATCTGGGGCCGCGGCACCTTGGACGATAAAATGAGCGTCCTGGGCCTCATGGCTGCCGCAGAAGCCCTCTTGGCCCAGGGATTTCGCCCCCAGCGCACCCTGTACTTTGCCTTTGGCCACGACGAGGAAATCGGCGGCGATGGCGCCCGCGCGATCGCGGCCCATCTCGAGGCCCGCAATATCCGCATGGAATTGGTGCTCGATGAAGGCATGCTCATCACCGAAGGAGTCCTCGCCGGCATGGAGCCGCCCTTCGCCCTGATCGGGGTCGCGGAAAAAGGCGCCCTCACGCTAGAACTCAAAGCCCGAAGCACGGACGGGCATTCGTCGATGCCACCCCGCGATGCCGCCATTAGCCTCCTTGCCAGTGCCATTCACCGCCTGCGCCAGTCGCCTCTGCCCGCCGACGTCGACGGCATCTTGGCCGACATGCTGGGCTACGCCGGGCCACATATGCCGTTTGCCCAGCGCCTCGCCATCGCCAATCTTTGGCTCACTGCGCCGGTCATGGAAACCGCCTTGGCCGCGAGCCCGAGCACCAACGCCCTGCTGCGGACCACAACGGCGCCCACTATTTTTGCCGCAGGCACCAAACAGAACGTCCTGCCCAAAGAGGCCCGCGCGGTGCTCAACTTTCGCATCAAGCCGGGCGACACCATCGCCAGTGTCACCGAGCACGTGCGCCGCGCCATCGCCGATGACCGCGTCGAGATCAAACAGCTCGACGGCTGGGAAGCATCGCCGGTAACCGCGACCGATGCCCCGGGATTCGTCTTGGTTCAGCAAACCATTGCTCAGGTCTTCCCCGAGGCCATCGTCGCCCCGGGCTTAGTAGTCGGCGCCACCGACGCTCGCCACTACGCATCCCTATCCGATGCCACCTTGCGCTTTGTCCCTGTGAGGGCCAACACCGCAGACATCGCCCGCATCCACGGCATCGACGAACGCATCTCCGTCGACAATTTCGCCGAAATCGTGCGCTTCTACGCCGCTCTCATGCAAAATCTGAATCCGCACGAATAGCTGACAGAAGTGGTACCGGCTATTTATGTTGCGTCTCTGCCCCAACATCCACCAACATGAGGTGGACCTCGTCGCTCTCGGAGTGAGCCGAGTAAATGAGCAGGCGCTCGCCGTACGCCGCCACGCGCATATGCTTGGTCACCATGGGCAACTTGTCGATTAGCACCGACCAGCGCTGGGTCTTGGGATCGAAGACTTCAATCGAGCCATCGGGGGCCAACTTCTCGCCGCTCGCCGGTCGCGACGAACCGCCAGCCAGGTACAGCTTGCCTCCCAGGGCCACCACTTGCGGCGACAGCCGCGTACGCTGCGGCGCCGGAATCTGCGCCCACGTCTCCGAGGCAAAGTCGTACACGTCGCAGCCGTCCACCATCTGGAAGTTTTCGCGCATGCCGCCCACGAGATAGTAGCGCCCCTCCAAGACCGCGCCACCAAACGCCCGCCGCGCCTGGGGCAACGATACCCCCGCCTCCTTCATGGCGATCGGCGCCTCCGCCATCGGCGCCTTGAGTACCGGCAACAGATGGCGGAAGTGATCGCCATCTTTCCGACGCGGATCGTAGTCCAATCCGCCGAAGACCCATAGATGCCCGTTGTGCCGGGCCAAGCCGAACTGACTGCGAGGCACGGCCAAGGCGCCCGCCTGCGGCTGCCAGGCGTCGTCTTCAAAGCTGTAGGCAAAGATTTCGGGAAATGTACGCGCAACCGCACCATCATGATCGTAGCCAAACCCACCGACCGAGATCCCGAGCGCCCCGTCGCCGCTCACGATCGTCTGCATTGTCTGCCGTTTCATTGGATACTTGGCCATCGAGCTCCACGTGAGCGAGCCCAGATGGAGAATATGACCCTCGGACAAGAAATGCTCGGGCTCAAAGTCGTGCTGCCCTAAGCTGCGATTGCCGCCAAACGCGTACAGTGCATGCTCGTGGACAAAGATGCCCTGCCGATTCTTGGCTGGCCCCGGAGCCGCCACGGTCAAGCGCTGCACCCGGGGCATGCGCTTGTCGGCGGCAATATCGATGCGTTCGATGGCGCGAACCCGGCTGCGTTCTCGCATGCTGGCGATGCCGCCCACGGCCCACACTTGGCCATCGGCCGCGTGGAGTCGATGAAAAAACCGGGGAAAGGTCAGTGCCCCGACTCTGGCCCAACGCATCTCTGCCATATCCAAGCCATACAAGCCCCCATCGACCCCGCTGGCATAGACCCAATCGCCGTCCGCAGTTGCAGCAATGCCAAAGGGCGAGGCGGGATAGTCGGGACCGCGCGCCCATGTCCCAGTCGCGGGATCGTAGATGTCCACCCGCGCCGAGACCCGTCCCTGCGAATTCATGCCGCCAATGGCGACCAGCTTGCCCGAAACCGCGACCAAGGCCAACGCGCGCCGCTGAAATGGCGCTGCAAACGACTTCCATGACCCGCCATCGCCAGCGCGCAGATCGTATGCCAAGCCCGCACTATGCCATTGGTTATCCCCATCCTCGCCCGTGAGCTGCCAGCCACCGACGACATACAAGACCCCGTCGAGGACCACGGCGTCGTGGGATGAACGCGGTGCCGGCAGCGGCGGTAATGGCTGCCAATCACCGCCCCCATTACCATCACCTACACCTGGCCGGAACATGGCCACTTCGTCAATAGACAGCATCCGCGACGGCTCGCCGCTGGCGTTGGTGGCGCGCATGCCGCCGATGCGAACCAATGCGTCATCATGGGCCACCAGAGCCACACTCTGCAGCGGCTCAATACCAGCCAAATCGTCCCATTGGGTGGCTCCGCTACTGCCGCCGGCGAGCGGCAGCCGCCACAGCGATCCAGACTGCCCATCACGGCTATAATCATGGGGCTGGCCGCTATAGCCGCCGAGCACGTACAAAGACCCGCGATGGAGCGCGGCGCCAAAGCTGGTGATGGGCCGGGGCAGCAGGGCAAAGTCCGAATAGCGCACGCCGGCCGGGTCCAGTACAGATATCGCCGTTCCCGAGGTAGCCGCTGCCGCCGATGCCCCTTGGGCCGACGTCGAAGCCGCTGAGCCGGCCACGTCTGCCCCTGGCGATGCCGGCTCTTGCACATCTCCACTGGACGAATGCGCACATGCCGTCAGCATCAACGCCAGCCCAGCACCCAACATACATTTTGCTTGTTCTGTATACATCCAATCAAGCTCGCAATCTGTCACCATTCGACTAATCGACATGGTTGTTTAGCTCTCAAACCGGTCAGCGCTGTAGCGGAGCCCAGCGGAATTTGGGATAACCCGCAGTCCCAGCATCGTCGTAGTACTCTATCATTGCGAATTTAAAATAATCACCAGAGTGACCCTTGACCAAGTACACAATCTCCTTGGGGGTCAACACGTGAGACATCACGTTGTAGCTATACCAACGGTTATCGCCGATAGACATCACGTACTCGGAAATGCCATCGCCGTCACTGTCTTCACTGTCAGTTGCGAACACCATGTTGTCCGCGATGGCGGCGACCTCGGCAAAGTCTACCTCGTCCATCCATGCCACCTCGACGCCGCCTTCCCCGCTCACACCGCCGTTGAGCTTAATGTTGAAGCGTTGAAATGCCAAGTCCCAAGCTCCCTCGCTACCGGCGGCATCACCATCTTCAGTAATGAACGACCTGCCGGTGCTCAAATCGAAATGCACCCAGCGGGCCTCTGATTTGCAGTCCAGCCGCACCTGCGACGATCCATCGCCGACGTGCTCAATCGTCACCAAGCCGTCGAGTGCATTTCCGGCATCGGGTCCCAATCGCAAACTCAGATCTTCCGCACATCCGCTCGGCGCCAACGCGACCACAACCAGCGCCGAGAATAACAGCGCCCGGCGACATCGCCGCAAAATTTCGCATCGTATATGCTCCATGCCACTGCTCCTCTCGCTTACCTCAATATTTGATCTGAGCCCCCGCATAGGCCGTGCGCGGCGCGATGGGCAGATATTCGACCGAGCCAGCATCCAGCACATTATTGACCCCAAAGAACGCCATCACGCCCTGGGGCAGCGAAAATGCCATCCGGGCATCGACCGAGAGATAGGGCTCAGCCATCTCTTCGACTTCCGCACCATCCACCGAGCGAAAAAACGCCCGCTCGCCGACCCAGCGACCGCGCAGCGTGCCTTGAACCGGCCCCTCATTGTACATAAACGACAGCGACCCCTGATGACGCGCCCGCCCGGGCAGCGCCCGATCCAGCTCTTGATCGCGGGTATCGGTCAGCGTGTAGCCGCCATCCAGGGTGAGAGCGCGATTGGGGTGCACCCGCATATGGGCCTCGATCCCCCGGGTAAATGCCGAAGACGCGTTGACATAGCCAAATCGATCGAGCTCGCCAGCGCCGCCTTCCGACACCAAGTCAATGGTGATGAGGTCGTCGATATCGTTGTAGAAACCGCTGAGGCTCATCCACAGATGTGACATCACCCGCGCCTCCACCCCAGCGGTCAAACTCTGCGAACTCTCGGGCTGCAAATCGGGATTGCCGCGCACCCGGTACCCGGCACCGGGATTGTCGAATTCGAGATAGAGCTGCTTGAAGTCGGGCGCCCGATAGCCCCAACCGTAGCCGAGACGGCCAGTAATCTGCGGCACCGGATCCCAGCGCAGCGCGATCTTCGGTGTGGCGTGGAAACCGAACTGCGAATCCACATCGGCGCGACCGCCGACGGCCAAGCGCACAAAGGGCTCTTTGAAGAGCTTCCAATCGTCCTGGGCGAATAGTGCTATTCGATAGCGAGACTCGGCACCATCGCCGATTCGCTCGCCCGAGAGATCTTCCAGCTCGCCATCGACGCCGGCAGTAATATCGTGCACTGAGGCCAGCCGGGTGGCGTATTGCAGCGAGAGTTCCCCCAGGTGTTGCATGGTCTCTTCGTATTGATCGCCATCATTGCTGCCGCGCTGGTCTTGGAGAAATTGATCGCGATACAGCGAATAGCGCGCAGACCCAATAATCTGTGCCGTCTGTGCCGTCTGTGCCGCCTGTGCCGCCTGCGCCACCGGCCAGCGGACATCTGCCGAAGCCGACGCCTGCTCGACAATGTTGGTGTTATCAAACACCGCCATGACCGCGCCGCCCGGCACTTCGTCGACGCCAAACAAATCGCGGCGCAGATACTCGGCCCGCAATCCAACGTCGATATCCCCGAGCGTGGTCGCCGCATTGCCGGCAAACTGCATCTCCTCATAGGCGGCGCCCGTGGTATTGACAGTATCGGGCGTCAGGTCATAACCGTCGCCCTCGCGCCAACCCGCCGACAGCCGAGTGCTCCAGCGCCCTTGCCGCGTACCCGCGGTGCTGTAGAGGTCCATTGTGCCCAAACTGCCGTACTGGGCTTTGACTTCGGCCGCCAAGGGCCGCTCTGGCTGGCGCGTAATAATGTGGATAACGCCCGCCAACGCATCGGAACCGTACAGGGCTGAACTGGCGCCCTTGACGATCTCGATGCGCTCAATATCGCCGACCGAGATGCCCTCGAGATCCAGCGTGCCGTCAATGCGGCCGATCACGCGCCGACCGTCGATAAACACCGCAACGTACGCCGGATCGAGTCCCTGCATGCGCACGCCCACGCCGCGCAGCCCGGGAACGATTTCCAAGCCCGGCTGCACCGCGAGCAAATCGGCCACGTTGGTGGCGCCCGACGACTCGATGTCCGTGCGGCTCACCACTTCAGTAGCTACGGTAGCCTGCGACAGCGGCTGCTCGATACGCGAACCGGTAATGACGATCACTTCGCCCTCGTCCTGCCATGCCCCATCGTCTTCACCAATGTCTTCGGCGACGTCACCGCCTTCGCCCTCACTTGCGGCGTCTGCATCGGCACCGCCTCCGGCCTCCCCTTCGGATTCATTCACCTCCGCAACGCCCATGCCGTCCGTTTCCGCTTGCCCCACATCCTGAGCCAATGCCGGCGCGGCAACGGCCCAAAGCGCAACGACGGCCGACATCACCACTGCGGCACTGGCCACCGAGACGCGCTCTGCCGCGCTCCTACGGCGCCTGCTTTGACGACGCCCCAACCACGATAGCAGTAACAGCAACAGCACGCTGCCGAGCGAATTCGAGCCCGTGCCAGCCCGGCATCCGCCGCCGTCACCATCATCGTCTGGGTCGTCCATGGGATCGTCGGGGTCATCGGGATCGTCCGGTTCGTCGGGCAACACCGGCCCCAGCGATAACGCGACGCGACGCGACGCGATCCCCGGTTCGATTCCGACGATCATCACGTACATCTCAGTTTCTCCCTGCCAGTTCAAATCCAGGCGCAGAATGTCCCGGCCCTCGCGGGGAGTTCCTTGGGCCAAATCCATCGCCGTCCCCAGCTTGTCGCCATCCCAAATGAACGCCTGTGCCGCGATGCCGCGCAGCGAGTCGGCCGATACTGACAGCGTGCGCATCTCGCCAGCAATATCGCTAAGCGCTATCGGCACATAGCGTGCCGATAGCCCCTCCATTGCGTATTCGCCTTTCACCTCGTCGCCCTCCAGCAACTCTTCCAGCGCAACCGAGGCCCACGTATCGCTGCTGGCATAGGCGCGCTCGGGATCGGCACGCTCGCCGGTAAAGAGGTTCCACTGCGAAAACGCAAACCACGCCGCACTGAGCGAATCGCCGTACTCATCGGCGAGCACCCGTTCAATGGCGGCGAGATAGTCAGTGTCGCCCTCGCATTCCAGCCAAATCTGCCGAATCGTATCTACTCCATAACGCTCGGCCAGAAACGTAGCCCAGATCGCGACACCATAGGGATATGGATCGCCAAACGTCGGCCCGCTCGGGCGATCGAACGCGCGAAATGGCTTTTGCAAAAAGCCCCGGATCAGATTCTCGTAATCGTCCTGCTCGGGATAGATCAGCTCTTCGACCCATACCGCCGATCCCTCTGTCCACTTGATATCCTGTCCCGGCGCATACGCGTTTTGTACCCCGTGAAAATACTCGTGGCTCACCACCACCCGGATGGCGATATCCGTCGATGGGTAGTAGTCGGTTTCGGCAAAATCGTTCTCGATCATCATATAGCCGAGACAGTGACTGGGCCCAGAACTGCCGTCGGTGCAACCATCCACCGCAAACGCCCCGTCAGCGGCGCCGAAATCGAGCAGATAAATGTCCATACGTCCGTCGCCGCCGACCTCCTCCGCTGGCAGATAATCGGCATCGACGAGGGGTGCCCGATAGCCGTAGTCCTCGATGAGAACCTGGCGCGACTCTTCGGCGACCGCGGCCACTTCGGCCACATAGTCGGGAACGCCATCGGCGGGAGCGACGTCTTCGCCCGGCACCGCGTCGTCGGTATCCACGACATACCAGACGCGAAAATTCCCGCCGGCAGAAGGGTGAGACAGCAGCGTGGCGCCCTCATCATAGCCATCGCCGGGACCGGGCCGCGCCGCCGTAGCAGCGCTGGCCCAGCCGACGATGCATGCAGCGACAATGCTGCCGCGTGTTATAAACCTGCCCATTCGATTTCGTAATATCCGCTAGTATCTTCGAAGTAATAATTCTTGATCGCCAGCTTGATCGCAGTGTCGTCGGAGCGACGTATCACGTAAATAACCTCGCTCGGCGTGAGACGGTTGGTGTCTTCATCGTAGCCATACCAAGTGCCCACTGCAGTCGCGGGCTCGCCAATCAGACCACCGACGTACATACATTCCTCGCTTACCCAATCGTCCGCCCCAAACATACCGTCTTCTGGCGCTGCAGTGACCTCATCGAGCGCGGCGGCCTCCACAATGGCCAATTCGCGTTCACCTGGGCCGGAATCGCCACCGTTAATGCGCAGCACCTGCCGCTTGATGGCCACATCCCACGAGTCGTCCTCGTAGGCCTCTACATCGGTGACATCGACTTTTTGAATCGAATCCGCGGTAAAGGCCAAGTAGATGTACGGATTGTCGGCCGCATTGGGTGGGCCGCCCGCAGTGGCATCTACTGTGGCGCTATTGTCGGTGGCAACGACCTCTCCCGCGGACACGCTATCGATGTGCTGCCATCCAGTAGGCAAAATTGCCGGTGGCGAACACACCGCACTTCCAGAGTCCGTGGTCGCGGCATCTACGGCGACCGCAGCATCGGGCATCATATCCGAAGTAGAATCATCATCTGAACATCCCCAACACAGGGCCACAGCCGCTAACGCAGCCATGCTCTGAGCTGAAATCGAGGGCAACGAACGCGTAGTCTGTTCTCGCAAGGCTCTCTCCATAAAAATGAAAATGCTTTTCACTTTCAACACGAACGCGAAGACTTGTCAAGACGGTACCATACACCGATTTCTGTCACGCCTTGGCAGACTATCTATTTGGTCGAGGGGACTACGCCGCCGTCGCGCTCTACTATACAACCAAGGCTCGCGCTAACCATCGATCATTCTACCATTGCGCCGACGAGTGGCAGATGCACTGGGCTAACCATCGTCCTCAGCGGTTGGGTAGCGCGGAATCGAATGGCACCGACAACACGAAATCGCCGGAGATATCAGTTACTGCCTCGGCCAATGGTTGATCTGATGCCGCGCAATCGGCGCAAGAAGCCAAGACTGTCACCCCAGCGGCTCCACCAGCGGCCCCCGGCAAAATGACCCTGCCGCTCAGTTGTACTGTCGGCGGTAAAATCAATGCCGCCACGTTCTTGATCTGGCCAGCGGCGGGTGCCGTCACCGACAACCGGTGCGCACCCAGACCACTCGGGCGCACACCCGCGAGGCGGCCATCGACCAACAACTCATAACTGCCCAGCGGCGCCATCGCCAAACTATATTTACCGTCCTCATCCGAAGTCGCACTCGCGCCCGCCCGCCCCGCCTGCGCCCAAAGCCCCTGCGGCAGTGCAGTGACTAACGCCCCCGCAACCGGCTCCCCGGCCCCGACGGTGACAACGCCCCGCAGCGTCGATGGCGCCCGTAAAACCAGCTCAACCGCATCGGTGTCGGCGAACACCGAAACGCGTTGCACAGTAACCGCACCGTCATCAAATGCGCCATTGGGCCCGTCCTCAGCATCATCGGCGGGCACGGGCGGCACCAATACGACATCGTAGTCCATGCCCGGCAATACGATTTCGGGAAATCCACCATCGACCCCAGATAGTGCCGAAGTCCGTACGAAAGCCGATAGCGCCACCTCACTGCCATCCGCAAACGCCACGATGCCCGCATCGCTGCCCCCTTCACGCGCCACCCAAGTTGCGCGAACGCCCGCCAGCGATTCGCTCGTGCGATCGATAGCGCGGGCACTCACCGTGTACACGTCGCTCGACCATCGCTCGGCATAACGCACGGTGACATCGCTCCATGCATTATCCTCTGCCGAGTCAAAGACTATTGCCGTCGCCCGCAACTGGGGCAACGAATGAATCGAGGATGGCACGACCGACAGTCCCCATACTTCATCGCCATAAACGGGCACCGCAAAACGCCCATCATCGCCCGTCACTGCAATAGCGGCCGGCGTCTGCTCTTGCCGTGCGGACACTTCTGCCCCCGCCAATGGCGCCCCATCGGGCCCGAGGACCATACCGCTGAGTATCTTCTGCGCCGATAACTGCAGCTGCCAAGCCGCGTTGTATCCGGCGACAACTCCACGGAACCAGCGAGAGGCCCGATTCGCCTGTTGTGGCACCACCAACACATCATACAGGCCCTCCGTGAGCCATACCTCAAACTTGCCGCTACTGTCTGTAGCGACATCGCGCAAGGCGCCCTGTGGTTGGGCACTGGGACGTATGCGCACTTGCGCCACTATGCTGGCGCCATCTTCGCCGGTCAGAGAGCCGCGCACGCGCACACCTTCACGCAGCGCCACCGTTCCTAGTGCGTAATCAACACCGATTGGAACGGTTCGCACGATTTCTTGCGCTGGGACCTCGGGGAGACTCGAATCATTGGCAGTGTGATGGGGAATGAGGCGCAGACGATAGCCCATGGTTGCAGCCCCGGGCTGAGCCACGTTGATCGTTTCGCTACCGTCGAGACACGGCACACCATCTACGACGGCTGAAACCGCCATGCGATAGACGCCATCGCCATCGGCAATAAACGAGATTCGCGAGACATCGGCATTCAGAGCGACAAAATCCACTGGCAGCGCGTCATGGGTGACAGCCCATTGGTAGCTGACGAACCCAACGGTGTTGCCGCTCAGCTGGACCTCGGCGATCACTTCATCAAAGGCCGTTGGATACTGCGGCGACACGGCGATCGTCAGCGCGCACTGTCCGACGCCAGCATCGGGGATGGCTCCTGGATCATCATCATAGTCGGCACCACAACCCGCGATCAAGCCGCCGATACACACAATACCTATACGACACAATACGCTACCTATCATAACGAACCGGTTTAGATGCAATTACCTTGCCGCCATCTCACGTCAACGATATGCTGGCGCGCAGCAGACGCGCTGCCGACGCATTTGGCACATTCTTCCGCAATTCCAAGGCAACGCCAAGCCCACATCATCGCTGCGGCTTGGGTGTCCCGAGAGCCACTCCGTCTGCAACACTGCGGAGCATCAACCACATTCTGACATTTATGTCGCGATCTGTCTCCTTCATCATCCCTCAGTGAGACGACCTGAGAAGAGACGACCTGAGAAGAGACGACCTGAGAAGAGACAAGCCCAGACCTGAGCAGCTTCCCTTAGGGCCCCGACATGCCCCATCGCACTGGCCGCGGGCTTTGCATTGCATGCGGGTTCGGTCTCGACGATACTGGATACAGCTTGCGAATGGGCGAAGCGTCACTGATTGATTTATACAAGCCGACGATACCAGCCAAATACGAGGTAATGAAATGTGTAGAGCATATATTCATTATTCTTCCATTGCACCTATAGCCCTCGCCATGATCTTGAGCACCATTGTGCTTAGCTCCTCCGGGAGGGCATTGGCACAGGAATTCGAGCGC
>JAAUYH010195435.1_pt1 | contig 12863 bp, 6 predicted proteins | sample 7278061 | NCBI WGS metagenome assembly JAAUYH01 (sample SAMN14350203, study PRJNA611818) | marine sediment metagenome | isolation source: surface marine sediment (0.6m) | place: French Polynesia: Moorea | collected 2018-08
CCCAGCCATATTGTCAGCACCATTTTAATAATTGGTTCATTTATTTTTATTCTCAAAAAAATTAGCGTTAAACAAGATAAAATTGGTGTTTTTCTAAAAAACATTAATCGAGATATTACTAAAATATCGACGACAGTAGATCGATTAAATAATTTGTCTCAAGAAGAATTAGATTATTTAGTTGGAGTTTTGGATGAAATAACTAATGATTTGAGGTTTCTTAAATATCAAATTTTTAATTCAGAAAGCTCTGTAAATAAGTATCAAAAGGAAATTAAACAAATAGAAATAATCACCTCAGACATGGCAAATCGGGTTCAATCCGGTAAAGCTACCGAAAAATTAGGTTCTAAAATGAGTCAACTCAAGAAAATAATAGCTTCTTATTCGGTAATTTAGTAAGAATGGTTTTTTGAACCCAAGTTGGTAATCGACTAGAATCGGCTTTATCTATCTGTCGGGGAGAGATAATATCCTCTTCAGATAGACTCAATATCATAAATCGTTTGCAACTCAATTAATTTAAGTTTTTTTACCTTGTTAAAAGTAAATTATTTTTTTATACTTAAGTTGTTTTTCCTAAGTAATTTCATTTATTATACTACTATAATTAAACAAAGTCTTTTAGGTAGTCTCACTAAGCTTGTGTTTGTATGTAAATAAGATACCTCATACAGCTTAAATAAAATCAACAGTTATTCTGAAATATATTTCAAATCAAAATATAAATTATCTATGAAAGTATCATTATATAAAAGCCTAAAGTTTCGGATGCCTTTAATCGTGCTAGCTGGAGTCATACCGTTAATCTCGTTAGCTCTTTTTTATGCCAGCGATCGTGCAGCCAAAACTATTCGCAAAGAAGCAACAGAAAATGTGACCCTCAAGACACAAATGTTGGCTGATTCGGTATTGAGGTGGGAAGAATCTAACAAGGTCGCTTTAGCCAATTTAAGCGTTCAACCTGATGTCATCAGTATGAACCCCGCAGACCAAAAACCGATCTTAGAAGCATTAGCAAGAAAGTACAATCATTTTTATCTAGCTATGACTATGAGTAAAGATGGTTGGAATGTTGCTCGAAATGATAATAAGAAACTTAAATATTATGGAGATCGCAAATATTTTCAAGGTGCGATTGAAGGAAATGAAGTTACTTATCAAGCTATAATTAGTCGTACAATTGGTAAACCAGCTTTAATGATATCTACTCCAATTAGAGATAATTCCGTAGTCGTAGGAGTAGCAGCAGTAGGCACAGATTTAGAAGAATTGTCCAGACAAGTAGGGCAACTCAAATTTGGTGAAACTGGTTATGTGTTCATAGTAAACGAATTGGGACAAGTATTAGCTCACCCTGATTCTAATCTAGTTTCTGGAAAGCAACTGACAAATTTAAGTAATTTTCCTCCCGTCAAACACGTGCTTGAATTTGGAACTCAAAATGAATTCTCTTTTGAAGATGATTCGGGGGTGGAATGGTTGAGTTGGAGCGAACCGCTAAATAGTGGCTGGAGCGTTATAGTTGTTCAGGAAAAATCAGACTTTCTTAACAGCCAAAAGGAATTTATAAATTTAGCATCTTTTATTGCAATAGTAGCTATATGCGGAGTAAGCGTTGTAATTTTCATTTTAGCCGATCGCTTAATCTCTCCGATTGGAGAATTAACTAGTGGAGCTATTGCAATTTCTAATGGAAAATTAGATCGTCAAGTAGGGATTAAGCGCGAAGATGAACTGGGTATTCTAGCCAAATCCTTTAATCGTATGACCGTTCAATTAAGAAATGCTTTTTACGATTTAGAGCAAAGAAATAACCAACTCAAGAATGCTAAAGAAGTTGCCGAACAAGCCAGAGTAACAGCAGAATCAGCCAATCAAGCTAAAGATCGATTTCTTGCTAATATCAGTCACGAACTTAGGACACCTCTTAATGGAATTCTTGGCTATACTAAGTTGGTCTTGGCTGATGGAAAATTAGATCCAACTAATTGCGAATATTTAGAAGTAGTTGAAAAGAGCGGAATTCATTTATTGAATATAATTAACGATATTTTAGATATTTCTCAAAGTCAGTTTAATAAAATTGAGCTTAATCCCAATGAATTAGAGCTATCTAGTTTTTTAAACGAAACTGTAGCTCTTGTTAGCATGCTCGCAAGAGAGAAAGGTCTAGAATTGACAGTTAATACTGATAGTTTGCCTCAGTATGTTCTGGCCGATCGCAAAAGACTCAAACAAGTATTAATTAATCTTTTAGGTAATGGAATTAAGTTCACAAGGAAAGGCCAAGTCAATCTAAAAGTAAGCGCGATCGGCTCGGTTCAAGATATTAACTCTTCTCCAAAACAAAAAATTCGCTTTGAAGTTATTGATACCGGTATTGGCATAACTCAAACACAATTAAACAAAGTCTTCCAGCCTTTTGAACAAGTTGGAAATATCAAATCTAGAGCTGATGGCACGGGTTTAGGCTTATCAATTTCTAAACGATTAGTTGAATTAATGGATGGTGAATTAAAAGTTAAAAGCAAATTTGGTTTGGGTTCGGTTTTTTGGTTTGATATTATCCTGCCAATTGTCGAGAAAGACGATCGTCGAGTAGATAAACAAGAATTAAACGACCAGATAATTACTTATCATCAAGAAATAGCAGAAGATCGAGCAGTTAAGCCTAAGATTTTAGTAGTAGATGACAAAGAAATAAATCGGAATCTTTTGGTTGCAATATTAAAACCTAAAGGTTTTAATGTCTTTACCGCTAACAATGGCGAAGAAATGTTAAGATTAACTGCTAAAGTGAAGCCAGATTTAATTTTACTAGATTTATTTATGCCAGTTAAAACTGGTTTTACTTCGGCGAAAGAACTGAGACAAAACCCAGACTTCAAAGATATTCCCATTATTGTCGTTACAGCTAGTACGATAACAAAAGAAGTTGGTGGCTATTTAGATTGTGAGGCTGTTTTACACAAACCAATTGATGAGAAAAAGCTATTAGCTTTATTAGATGAGTATTTAGCAACAAATGCTCGAGAATCTTTGCAAGATGTTGTCTAATTGCCTAAAAATGTTCTTTGTGTTTAGATACGCCGATTAGCAATAGTTTTAAAAAGAGTTATGAGTATGTTTCATAGCTCTTTCTAATTAGCGTAATTGTTTTAGTCAAATATAAGGCCAGGTGTTCTAAGAAAAATGTTCTTACGCGCAGCTAATTTTCGATAATATACAATTGCCAAGCTTGCCAAAAAACATAGAGACTAAGCAAAATTAATAAAGTACGAAAAAGAAAAGAAATTAACTTGTCAGGCAATTTAGGCAACATTCTGGTACTAATTTGCGATCCGATAATTCCCCCAATACCAAGTAAAAATCCAGCATTAAAAGTAACATTATTGTATAAAAAATGAGAAACAGTGGAGGCTAAAGAATTTATTACTACTACTCCTAAACTGGTTTGAACTGCTACTTTAATAGGCTCTCCTAAAAAGATAACTTGGGAGGGTACCATTATCGATCCTCCACCCATACCGAATAAGCCAGCTAATATTCCAGCAAGACCGCCCGTAATAATTCTAATTGCAGAGGGACTAAATCGATTTTTTTTTTCTTTTTTAGCAACTTGATTGATGGTTAAATTTTTTCTAACACCAATTAAATAGATAGTAATTAATAACATTAAACCAAAAGTTGTCAATAGTATATAGGCAGGAAAAAACTCTGCTAAAGTAGCACCTAATTGAGCTGTGAATAATGCTGGTAACCCCAAAGGAAGTATCCGCTTAAAATCTAATTTATTCATACGCCAGTTCTGTATTGAGCCAGAAAAGGCAATAATTACAACTGCTAAACTACTAGTGCCAACAGCTCGATCTGCTTCAAAACCTAATATAACCAAGATAGGAACTAAAATCACACCACCACCAATTCCTAAAAGTCCTGAAACGATCCCGGCCAACAATCCGCCAGCGGTCAATATTGATAAGTAGTTTAAATCCATGCTATTTACGGTAAGACCGTAATGTAAGTTAATATCAAAATCAATCAATACAGGTTTATTGTAAATAAATTTTGATATTTTGAGATCTATGTATTGTAGTCTTTTTAGTTGTCTAACTACTTTTGAGAACTGAAATGAAATGTTTAAGCAAGTCTTGAGATATGTAGTCTAAAAGCTCTTTTCGAGAATCATTTAAGAAAAAATGATTTCCTTGCATTATTTGCAGTTTAAATTTATTGCTAGTATATTTGCGCCATGCCATTAATTGATTTTTATTAACTATATTATCTTCCTGCCCTCCAAATACTGAGATAGGACAATTAAACGGCTGCTTTCTTCTATAAATATAGCTTCTTAATAATTGGTAATCTGCTTGAAAAGTCGGCATCAATTCTGCCATTAATTGACTGTTATTTAGAATCGGTTCCGGTATTTCCATAGTTTGTAACATGACTTCTTTAGAAGGGGATTTCCCACCATATCTTTGCTTTAACATTTTTAAGTGAGTTTCTGGAGTCCAGAAACCTCCAAAGAACAAATGAAGAGGGTTCAATCGATATTTCTGACGGAGTAAATGAGCTAATTCAAAGCCGATCAACGTTCCCATACTGTGACAATAAAAGCTAAATGGTTTGTCTAAATAGGGAATGAGACTGGGAGCTAAATTTTCTACTAATTCACTAATATCGGTAAAAGGTTTTTCGTTGATTCTTCCTTCTCTGCCAGGAAGTTGGATCGGACAAACTTCAATCTCTGGAGGAAGGAGATTTGACCATTGTCGAAAAATCGAGGCAGATCCACCCCGATAATGAAAACAGAATAAACGAACTCTAGGATTAGGTTTTGGGCGATAGTAAGCAAGCCAACGATCTGTTTTATTTCTTGATACTGAAATTTTGGTTATATTTGGCTTAAAGTAAATTTTTTTGCGGCTTTCTATTATTTGTTGCGAGTCCGATATTTCAGGGTTCAAACTAGCGAGCAATTGTCTCGAACCTTTCGGCAAACAATAACTTGCCATTTTAAGTAAGATTGGCTTAGGCCCTATTTCTAGCAATACCTTACATCCTTGGCGATCTATTGTCGCTATGCTTGGTGCAAATTGAACTGGTAAACGGACATGATCGCACCAGTAATTACGAGTAGAAATTTCTTGACCAGCAATTTGTCCGGTTAAATTAGAAACGATCGCAATTTGAGGCGACGAGTAGCTAATATCTTGAAGTATTTGCTCAAAATCAGCCAAGATTGGTTGCATCAAAGGAGAGTGGAAAGGATGAGAAACGTTTAAATTGAAGGTTTTGATTCCTTGCGCACTTAAAGTCGCGCCAACCTGACTGACTCGATCGCGCAAACCAGAGATAACAATATTTTTGGGCCCGTTAATAGCAGCAATAGCGATTTCACCTCGATCGGGAGCGATAGCTTGACTTACCGTTGCTTGATCTGCAAATATCGCCATCATCAAACCATTTTGAGGTAAGCTTTGCATTAATCTACCTCTATGAGCGATCGCTTTAAGTGCATCTTCAAGAGTGAATACGCCAGCTACACAAGCGGCTACGTATTCCCCAACACTATGTCCCATAACCAAATCTGGTTTTATTCCCCAAGATTCCCACAACTTGAACAAAGCGTATTCTACAGCAAATAAAGCGGGCTGAGTGTAGGCAGTTTGGTTGATAGGAGATTGATTTTCGCAATTGGGATAAAGAACAGAAAGAAGAGACTGTTTTAAATATGGGCGTAAAATTGTATCGCAGCGATCGATCGCCTCTCGGAAAGGAGGTTGATTTTGATAGAGTTCCTTTCCCATGCCAACATATTGAGATCCTTGACCGGTAAATAAAAATGCTTTTTTTAAGTTAGTTTCTGGTTTAAATTTTGGGCGAGGAGTTTTTTCGTGAATATTTTCCGATGGTAGAAATTGTTTTCCATCGCGAGCTAATTGTAGCTCTTCAAAATAGCCGATAATTTCTTCTATTGTTGTGTATTCAAAGAAAAAACTTAATCTTAATTTGGTTGCAAAATGGTTTTCAAGCAAGTTCCTTAACTTGAAAAATTCTAGAGAATCGAATCCTAAGTCGATGAGTGATATCTGCTCAGACAAATTTGTAACTCGACGATCGCCAATAACCGAGCGTATCGATTCGACGATCGCTCTTGAGATGTTTTCATCTTTTTGACTCTCAAATTGATTTGAATTTTGAGCCGCTTTGGCCGTATTGCTTAGATCGTATTTTAGTAAAATTCTTGTCGGGGAATTTTTATTTTGCAAGCGATCGGGGACGAATCTTGCGAGCTTTGTGCCGTAATTTGAATGACGACAGCAACTTAAATCTGCTATTTCCCGTACTTCTGTTTTGCCATTGATGTTGGATTTAATTTGCTTGTTTTTGCAGGAATTGAAGATCCCGACAGCACTTTCGATCGCGTTAGATAAATCAAAATACTGCAATGCAAATTGAAGCAACTGAGAGCCTAATTCTTCGTAATTATTTACTTCAAGCAATTGCATTTCTAAAATTCGAGCGATCGCACCCTGGGATGCGTGCAAGGAATCAACTTCAAAATCTTTAGCTTCCCAAAGACTTTCGATCTTATCTATTCTTTGCGAGTAAATAGCACCAACAATTTTATTTTCTATTGCCAAGACAAAATTACCTTGAGGAAAACGCTTTATTGTTGCTTCAATTTTATTTTTTTCGCTTAATTTAATATTTTTAGAAGAGCATTTAATTGCTAAATTCTCTAAAGAATCGAGATCTGACAAATTAGCGTGGCGAATAGTATAGGGTTTTTTTTGAAAATGATTGAGGGTAATACGGGTGAATGGAAATGTTTTGGGGAATTTTTGCGAAAATTCGGGTACTAGAAATAATCCAACTTCTGCTGCTGCAGCTATAAAGACTTCAGCTTCAACTAGTTGTTGGGATGAAAATGCTTGTAGCGCGTCAAAATGCAGACTTTCGCTGCGGTCTAAAAACTTCCCGATCGTTTCTTTTGCCAGACAATGGACTTCCAAGACGATCGCCCCGTGAGAACTGACGATCGCAGCCCATTTTCGCAAATGCTCCACCAAACTTTGAACTATTAGAGCTGGCTGGATATTCTTTCCTGTTTTATCTACATAAGCACTTTGAAACGGTACTAAACGCTTTCGAGCTTCATCTCGATCTTCAGGTAATTTTAATGGGCGATCGTGGTCTAGAAAAGAACGGATGTGAAGTATATTTTCAGGATCTTTAATTCCTCGATCCGACAAATCTGCGATTAATTTTTGAGGATCGCAAATATCGCCGTGAATCACTAAATGATGGGGTATATCGGCTAAATTTCGAGCAACTGCTTGCAGAGATAGCTCGTTATAGTCGGCGCCAATAGCCCATAATGGATATCGATCTAAGACTTTTCCTCTAGCAGATTTGTTACAAACAACCTTGTAAACTCTTTTTAATAAACTTCCATCTCCGCATCCCATATCAACTAAATATTTTGGTTGAGCTTCAAAAGGCAAACGATTAAAAATTTCTAAAATAACATTTTCCATCTCGCCAAAGTATTTTTGATGTTGAAATCCACTTCCGGTTACGTTGAGGCTTCTATCGATATGGTTTTCATAGCCCGAATCGTCTCTACTAAATACGCTTTTGAAATCTCCAAACAATACTTCTTCGATTCTAGATAACATCGGACGATAAGACGCTGCTACTCCCATATTTAAAGCTCGATCGCTCATAAAACGACCTAGATCGCTCAAATAAAGTCGGTTTGCTTCCCAGCTTGCCCATCCTCGATCGATAAATAATTGAGATAAATCTTGACGAATCGGATCTGATAGCTGCCAAAATAAAGATTGCGATCGCGACTCTTCTAACAAGTTTTGATTTTTCAGTGAAACTAGCAGGGGAACGATCCAAGTACCATCGACAAAATCTGCGATCGTTTCGTCGCCTATCTCCCATCTTCGCGCAGATCTCTCGAGCCAATTTTTGAAAAATCTTTCTTTTAATTCTCCTTTGAGATAAGATTTTACAGAAAAGTTATATGTATTGAGTATGTCTTCGGGAATTTTTTTGTAAATTTCTGCTCGATCTGTGAGATAATATTTTCCGGCTTTAGTTGTTGAGAGCCAACTCAGTGATTCCATCAACCTCAGAGCTATTTGCAGATGTCCGATATTAGCATTTAAACTCTTACTTATTTCTTTTAATGTTAGATATTTTTTATCTTTTAGTAATTTGAAAAAGCCTTTTCTTTTAAAAATTAAAATAATCGGAACGCTTACAAAGCCGTTAGCGTAACGGTTTATCAACTCTAACATAACCTTAATTTATTTAATAATTTATTAATATATTGTTTACATTTTATTTGATTTTTCTTTAATTTGCAATCAAAATAATGCCCATTCTTTTGTGAAAAAAATCATAAAAATCTATACAGAAAAAACATAATAGCTCGTCGAAGTTTATCAAAAAAACATATATAAGGAGGAGCAAAAATATAATTATCGAACCTCAATCTGTTGTCAGTAGTTAACTACAATTACATTGCAAGAGATATATGCATCCTAGCTTGACTTTTAATCTCCTTTTTCTATCGTTCAAAAATTATTCAGTCACAAGGAAAATAATCGGATCGTCAAAAAATGTAGCGATCCAAACTATTCTTATAATTCTATACTCATTTATTTAAAATGCAATCTATAAAATTGATAACCTGTTTTTTAACGTAATTTTTATATACTTACTAGCTCCCGATGGATCGATGCGATCGTTAATTTTTATCTGTCCTTAAAAATCAAAGATAAAGTTAATTTAATTAACTTTAATCGAGCTGAATTTTTTGAAAATAAAAAACCTTCACAGATAAATTACAATTTATAGAATGAGCGTTTCACCAGCAACACCAAAACTAAAGCGACAAAGTAGCAATAACGATTGGCGACTATTATTACAATTGTTGCCTTATGCTCGCCGCAACCAAAATTTATTATATATATCCTTAACCCTGTTAATCCCTTTGTCGATCGCAGGAGCAGTCCAACCTTTAATTGTCGGACAAGCGATCTCTCTAATCAGAGAAGAGCCTGTTTGGAGTTTTTTAGCCGATTTTTCCCGATCTGAGGGGTTGAATTTACTGATCGGTTTCTTAATCGTGACGATCGCTGTCAGATTAGTTTTCGTCTCAATTCAAGGATTTTTAGTTCAAAAATTGGGACAGCAAATTACAGCAGGATTGCGAGAAGATTTATTCATTCATCTGACTTCTTTATCTACAAAATTCTTCGATCGCACGCCAGTAGGTAAACTGGTTACTCGATTAACTAACGATGTCGAAGCGTTAGGAGACGTTTTTGCAACGGGAGCGATCGGGATTGTCAGTGACTTCATTTACGTCCTAGTAATGCTAATTGCTGTATTCATGCAACAATGGCAATTGGCGTTAATGTTATTGTCGATGCTGATCCCGGTAACAATTTTAGTAATTTATTTTCAGCAGCAATATCGTAAAGCTAATTACCGCGCCCGCGAAGAACTCTCTAAGCTTAACTCGATGTTACAAGAAAACGTGGTCGGGATAAATATCGTCCAGTTATTTCGTCGGGAAAAATATAATTCAGAGCTATTTAGATCCCTCAACGATCGCTATCGTTTAGCCATCGATAAAACTATTTTCCACGATTCGGCAGTTTCGGCAACTTTAGAATGGATTTCTCTAGTGGCGATCGCAGGAGTATTGTGGTTAGGTAGTATCTTTATTTTGAACGAGACAATCGCAATCGGAACTTTTACTACTTTTATTCTCTACGCTCAGCGTTTGTTTAATCCAGTCCAACAATTAGCCAATAAATTCACTGTTTTCCAAGGTGGTTTTACGGCGATCGAAAGAATAGACGAACTAATGAGCGAACCGATAGAAGTCAGCGATCCCCAGAGCGAATCTCGTCAAAGGTTAGCACGCAACAGCAAACAATTAAACAAAAATTCCGATCTTCCAGCTAAAGGAGAAATTTGTTTTGAAAATGTTTGGTTTGCTTATAAAGAAAATGAATACGTTCTTAAAGGTTTGGACTTTAAGATTAAAGCTGGAGAAAAAGTCGCTTTAGTCGGCCCTACAGGTGCGGGAAAAAGTTCGATTATTCGTCTACTCTGTCGTTTATACGATCCCAGTAAAGGTAAAATTACTATTGACGGCATCGATATTAAAGATATTCCCCAAGCAGATTTGCGCCGTTATATTGGCGTGATTCTACAAGAAAGTTTTCTTTTTGCTGGAGATTTGAAACGAAATATTACTTTAGGAGAAAATTATTCAACTGAAGAAATTGAAAATTCTGCTAAATTAACTAACATAGATCGCTTTATCGAACAATTACCTCAAGGATACGACACCCAATTACGAGAAAGAGGAACAAATCTCTCTGGAGGGCAAAAACAGCTAATTGCATTTGCTCGAGTCGCGATTAGAAATCCGCAAATTTTAGTTCTAGATGAAGCAACTGCTAATTTAGATGTTGCCACCGAAGCGTTAATTCAAGAGGCTTTAGATCGAATTTTAGCCAATCGCACCGCTATTATTATTGCTCATCGACTCTCTACTATTCGCAATGTCGATAGAATTTTAGTTCTTAAAAAAGGAGAATTAATCGAGTCTGGTACTCACGAAGAGTTATTAGCAATAGATGGTTTGTATGCTGGTCTTTATAAATTGCAAATGCTAAACAATTAAATAATAATAGGCAGCGAGCGCAATAATTATCAAGAATTATCTATCTAATCCTAACTACAAAAGCCTTGATTTAACAGTTTAAGTTTTTTGAGAGTATTTCGCTCGCTATTTCTGCCTCAAGATCGTCCAAAATAACTAAGCTAAAATAGTTCCACCTTGAAAATAATCTTTTAACTGTCGATCGTGATCGTGACTGAGATTTCCGAGAGGAATAGCTTCTCTTTCAAAAGCTTTAACGTCAGTTATTTCTAAAGTATCTTCAATTTTAAAATTTCCTTTTACTTTTGCTTCAATTGAAATACAAATTGAGTGCATTCTCGGATCGCGATCGGGAGAAGAATAGACCCCGACTAAACGCATAATTGAGACTAATTCTAATCCTGTCTCTTCTAATAACTCCCTAGTTACCGCATTAACAACATTTTCGCCCCAATCAATGATACCTCCAGGTAAACTCCATAACCCAGTATCTCTGCGCTTAACTAAAACAATTCGACCGTCAGATAATACGGGTATGATTGTAGTCCCAGTTATAGGATGACGGAAAACCAATTTAATCACATCTTTAAGCAAATGAAAAATTTTTATCATTAGAAAAAATAAACAAAGTAAAAAATTATTTTTATGTTTTGTGATATTTTCCGATCGCTATTACTGCATTTTGTCCTCCAAAACCAAAACTCAAACAAAGGGTTGTTTTTAGATTAGCAAAGCGAGATTCTTTTTCTACATTTATAGTAAACTCAGATTCCTTTAAACCAACACAAGGAGGTAATTGACTGTGTTTGAGAGCCATCAAACAGAAAACAGATCCAATCGCTCCAGATGCGCCTAAAGTATGACCCGTTGCTCCTTTTGTCGAACTTACCGCAACTCGATCGCCAAATACTCTACTAATCAATTCAGCTTCTCTGATATCGTTTAATTTCGTACTCGTACCGTGAGCGTGAATGTAATCAATATCACTAGCTTGCAAATTACTGTTTTCCAAGCATTTTGCGAAAGCAGCGGTCGCCGCTTTCCCGGTCGATTCTGGCGCGCTGATGTGGTGAGCATCGCAAGTCAAACCAAAACCCAATATTTGTCCGTAAATTTTGGCATTTCGGGCGATCGCCGATTCAGCCGACTCTAAAACTAAAACAGCTCCTCCTTCTCCTAAAACTAAACCTTCTCGATGGCGATCGAAAGGATAACAACCAGTTTTTGCTAAAGCCCCAATTCTTTGGAATCCAGCTAAAGTTAAAGGTGTAATCGGGGATTCTACCGCTCCAGCAATGACTTTATTGCACTGACCAGTTTCGATCCATTCAAAACCTTTCGCTAGCGACCAAATTCCAGTAGCACAAGCGGCCATTGGTGCGGATATTAATCCCCGAGATCCTATTTTCCGAGCGGCAAAAGTTGCCGCAAAAGATGGTAAAGTTTCTTCCCAATTAAAATTATCGGCAAAAATCTTCTTGGTTGCTAATTGTTCCCAAATCCCTTGATAGGAGCGACTCGATCCGATCGCTACTCCGCAGTTTGGTAAAGGTTGATATATTCCGGCATCATTAAGCGCGGCTGACACGACCCGATCTATTATTAGATCTAAATTTGTTGACTTCTTGGTAATTAGTGCTAAAGGAAAAGATGGCAGCTCTGGTAAAGGTTGCTCTAATTTTATAGCCGAATTACCTGCGATTAGATTCTGCCAACTGCGATCGAGATCTCCGAAAGCAGAGAGTAACCCCAAACCAGTAACCACCACTTCCATTCAATCGAGCAATATTAACTATTTTTTAAGATTTTCTAACCCTTCAATTACCTCAGCCGAAGTAATGCGATCGCCTTGCTGGATATCATCAACTGCTTCCATGCCTTCGGTCACATAACCAAAAACGGCATAATCTCCATCTAAAAAGGCTAGATCTGCTAAAGCAATGTAAAACTGGGAAGAAGCAGAATCTGGTGGAGCAGAGCGAGCCATTGCTACAGCACCGCGACTGTGATGTAAAACAACTTTTGGAGCAGCAGAACCGCCTTGTCGGCCTAATGCTTTACTGTACGTAGGATCTTCTTGCCCTTTCAATTTAATTTCCAAAGGAATGTAGCGAGGGCGATTAGTGTCTGGATCGACAAAGCTGCCAGTTCC
>JAAUYH010155502.1_pt1 | contig 12862 bp, 13 predicted proteins | sample 7278061 | NCBI WGS metagenome assembly JAAUYH01 (sample SAMN14350203, study PRJNA611818) | marine sediment metagenome | isolation source: surface marine sediment (0.6m) | place: French Polynesia: Moorea | collected 2018-08
AGATAAAGGGGGACAATTCTAGAGACTGATTGAGACACCCCCGGCAAGGACATCCGCCTTTGAGGCGGTCACATTCATTAAGCCACCGGCTTTGCCGGGGGTGTCTGACTAATATAGCGATTAATCTCACAGCTCAGAATCGCTTAGCAAAAGCAGAAAATACTTGCCTGCGGGCTGTTGATATTGCATTGCTAGGTGGCATCGGAAAAAGTCACATTTTCAGAGCTAGACTGGATTACTTTAAAAGTCTGTCTATCTTTGGCCAATGGGAGGAGGCGGAAGACGTATGGCAGCTTCTTGACCCTATGGGCCGCCAGTGGTCACGATCAGTCTATCGCCCTGGTATGGCAGAAAATCTTTACGCTAGATTTCTTTTCTGGCAAGGAAAACTTCAAGAAGTAAATCTTATAAATGCTGAGCAACTTGCTAAAAAAGGTAAGGATCGTAGAACTATTCGTAGTCTTCATCGCCTGCGTGGGCAATGGAGACTAGAACAAGTGCAGTGGGAATCTGCAACTAATAGTTTTCTTGAGGCCGTACTCATAGCTCGTGCAATGGGTCAAAAAGATGAAGAAGCAGAGGCTTTCCTTGCGCTTACCAAGCTTCATCTCAAGCAGCTCCCTGATCCACACCATATAGCTGAACAACTGGCTAGCGCAAAGGAACCTGCCCATCGCCCCCTCGCCGAATTATGGCTTGCCATCGGGAATCATGAGCAGGCCACGAAACATGCCCTTGCTGCCTACAAGTGGGCCTGGGCGGATGGCGAACCCTACGTGCATCGCTACGAACTCAATAAAGCCCGCGCCCTACTAGAGCAACTCAACATCCCCATTCCTGACCTCCCCCCCTATGACCCCGCCAAAGAAGAAAAATTCCCTTGGGAAGATGAGTTAGTTGCCGCCATTGAAGAACTGAGGGCTAAGGCAGAAGCCGAGAAAGCTGCTGACGGGCAAGCAGAAGATTGGCAATAACGGCTGGGCTATCCATTCTTTGCGATGATCGTCAGCACTTTATCAGCCCAACGACGATCGCTCGCTTTTTCCGCTTCAGAAAGGTCTGCATAGGGCGTATCAATCTGCCTGCGCCACCGCTCAATATTCTCCGGCGTTAGATTGTTCAACATATACCGGGTCCAATGGGCCCATTGTTGATGCTCCAGGTCCGCAAGCTGTTCTCTCAAATCCATAGGCTTTAACTACCAATGTTAAATGGGTTCTAAAGCGGGAAATTTTCCCTGGAACGGAATACAGAATACAGGAGACAGAATACAGAACCTGACTGACTTCTGACTTCTGACTTCTGACTTCCTATCCCACCGGATTGTCCCGACTTAAATTACACGCCGTCAATTTGTAATATCATCCAAGCTCAAGTTCAACTGGTTGGCGCTGGATTATCCACAATGCCCACAAATACAAGCAGGGTATACACCATTAACCCAATGTAGGGTGTTGCAAAAATCAACGGAATATATTTTTCGACGGTCGTCAGGCGAATATATCCTGGTTTCTGCTGTTTCTCTTTCTCTTTTAAGATGGCCCATTCTCTTTCATAGCAGGGAAAGGGAAGGGATTGTTCCATCTCATGAATCACCTTAAACTTGAGTCCATTCAGCTGTTTGTAGGACTTAATATTAAGGTGCCAAGTCAAACACAACGCCATTCCGATAAGGGAAGTAAGAAAGAGTAGAACGCTGGATGGTCCCGAGAAAAGTTCTTTGTCAATCACCAGAGATAGTAAGGCGACTAGAGCCGACAATAACGAAATATAAAAGGTGTTGGCCTGACCTCTTCTAGCACTGACGCGATCGGCCATCTCAACAAACAGTTTGTACTGATCCATCAGATGCGCCTGGAAATTGTCCCCGTACTTATCTTTTTCCACCTTCACCTCGCTTTTGCTTACTCAGAAATTGGATGTATTTGCTAGCTAGATCGGTCTGGGTTTGTATGGGAGAAAATCACCAATTCTGGGAATTAAGTTCTTGGGCTCTAGCTTAAAGCGGAACAATCCAGTAGAGAAGGAATAAAGGAGACAGAAGTCAGTCAGAAACTGAATTCTGTCTCCTGACTCCTGTATTCTTGCTCCGTGAGAATGTCCCGGCTTAAGTTGACGCCCATTATTGTAGCCTTGGCCTATGGCGCTCTGTAATATCGACTGATCAACCAGCCTACCGACACTAATCCAGCGATTCCCAGGGTTAACCCCGTATAGGACACCAGCATGCCGACAACCGGCAAAATCGCCCCGCTCAGGGTCACGAGCATAACACCCCAGCGTCTTCTGTGCTGGCCGCCCAACCCCACACTAAAGAGGAGAAAAATTGGCAGCAAGAGACCCCAAGCTAACTTAGCGTCAAATAAACGGCTGGCGTAGGTCAAGCTCAACAGGCAGGCAAAGAAGACCGCCGCGGCAACGGCGACATCTTGCAAACCCATCGGAACCGTTAGATATAACAACAGCAGCCACCATAGAAAGATGCCTGGGGCCAGCAACAACAGGCGAGGAAATATACCGGTCTGTCGAATCCGTTGGGTGGCGGTAAACACGCCAAACGGATTGCGCACCGAAACATTTTGATCAAACTGCCAGGTAAAGCGAGTCCCTTTGCCTTCCAAACTTGTTTCGCTGGGGACAATGCCGCTGGCAAAGTCAGCATTCGGAAAATCCGCCAGCACCGTCAATTTGAACTGGGAAAGTAAGCGCCCACCCGCGCTATAAACCCAACGCGGAGCGCCTTGAGCTTGATAAGACACTTCAAACTCGGTTGATTCTCCCGACGCTAACTGGACGGGAAAGCTGTACTCACCTTGATTGACGGGTTCTTGGGGTTGGCCTTGGCGCTCTACCCGATAGTCTTGCAATAGGGTATAGCCGTAAGGGGGTGGGACTTCAAAGAAAAACTCTCGAGTCTCATCCAACGTATTAGTCACCTGGTAACGGCTGGTAAAGTCGGATTGATAAATCCAGCGTTGTGTTGCGGGATCCGTAACTTGGTTTAAGGTCACAGCGATGTCAGACCCGCTGGGGGATAAAAAGCGGCTAATTTGTCGCTGCCTTTCAACTTCAGTGGGCTTTCCATCTATATAGGTAATGGAAATGTACGGTTCTTCTACCTCATAGCGCACCCTGGGGGCAGGTTGTTCCACCCGGAATCCGGCAACACTGCTAGCGATCTGCTCGATCTTGGCTTGCTCCCAATGGTGATAGCGATTGGCCAGGGTAGCGCAGAGGAAAAAGCCTCCCACTAAAATAGCCACGACCAGCAAGCCATGCAAAGCCCCCTCTAGCAAACGACCATAGCGAACCATGATGGGATTGAGCCAGCCAGCGCGATCGCGCCGATCGGCATACTTAATCGCCGCAATGACTCCCCCAAACCCAACGAATAGCCAAAGCAACCAACGGCCCCAATGCAGCAGGTTTTGACCAAACGCTTGGAGTTCTTGGGGATGGGTCAAATCTGGTATCTCCGGAATGCCAGAGGTGAAAACCAACATAGCTCTAGGGGGTATAGACCACATCCCCATTGCTACCACACCGATAAGGCGATTCAACGGATTCAGTATATTTCGTGATAGTCAGCAGCTTATCATTTAGGCTTGTAAGCCTCTAATCACACCAAAGCATCTGGTGAAAATCGTGGAAATTTCACCTTAACTTATTACTAAGAGCTCTGCAGTTAAATAACATCCCATCCACCCATCCACCCATCCACCCATCCACTGCCTTTTTCCGGGACTTTATTTTGACGTAATTCCCTAACTATTTGTGCGCTAAGATTCCTCTGAGCTGCAACTTACCATTAGCATCATGTCTGACGATAATTTTCAAGCAGTCAATACATCTGAAGCTGGTGTAGAAAAGTCATTTAATCAAACTCAAGGAATTGCCCCTGGGCACAGGTCAACCGGACTGCGTCGTCATCTTTTCCGAGATTGGTCCGCCGCCAAAACCGAACGGAAACGCCGACAGTTGAACAGAGCGATCGCTAAGGCGGAAAACGATATCCGTCAGGCGCGTTATCGGGTGATCGCGATTCCAAGGCAGGTTGCAGAGACTAAATTCATCTTAGATGAAGTGCTCGCCTATGGCGCAATGGGCACAATCCTCGAGGAAAACGGCAAAGAATCGATTTTAGTGCAACTAGAAGAAAAGTGTGAATTCTTGAATCGCTTCCTTGTCCTAGACGACACAATGCATGACCCTCTGGGGGGCATTTCACCTGCAAATATTTCTAATATAAACTTTCAGATTATAGGATCATTAAATCTGGTAGAAAACCTGGTTGGGCAGGTGAATGATTTAGTTGAAGATAACTCAAATAAAACGAAATCTGGCTTAAATCAGGAACTTGAAAGATCTCATAAGCTGCTGCAAAAAGTTGAAAAGATTAGAGAGGATTACGAGCTTAGTAAGGAGTATCCCAGTATTCTTTGTGATGAACTTAATCATCTACAACTGCTTTTAAGTAAAATCCGACATGAGGTTAGCCTTGCATATCGACTATCCACTTTGAAGAAGTTTAGTTCCAGGGTGGAACAAATTTCCCAAGTCGCCAAAAGTATACATTCTGATCAGAAAGACATTGTTTCCTTTGTTGGGGCGACTACCGTTGATGTCGAGAGATGGCTAAACAGATATCAATGGAATATCTGCTCAATGCCGACTGGTTGGCTAGTGGGTTGGTTCTTTAATCGTTTGAATGATACGAAAAGGTTATTTAGACAGCTTTCTGGTTTCCGAGGTTTTTACTATTCAGACCAGGAAACCGCCAAGGGTAAAATCATAGCGGGATTGGCGATTTCACTGTTTGGTTGGCTGCTAGTCTCTTTTTCGATGAGCATTTTTATGCTAGGTGGGAAAGTGATTATTCAATCAATAGTCGCTGATGACACCAAACGGATTGAAGCAGCTCAACAAGAGATTGAGAAAGTTAAAAAAGATATTCAAGACATTTTAGAAAAAGATGTTCAAGGTCTTTTCAATACTCTGTCCATCAATCAATTAAATAATCTTCCTCAGAATGATGAAGCTTCTCTGAAAGATAGCTCAGAAGTGATTAGAGAAATCGCTGTTGGCCTTAACCTTGATACATCTTGTAATATAAATGAAACTTCAATTGAGGGTAATGACGAATTATTGAAAGAATCACTAAAACAATGCCGCCAACAGGTATCTGGAGAGATTGGAGATCTAAAAGAGGAAGCATCAGACTCGACGTCTACTTATAAAGGAATATTATTATCTGTTCTAGATATAGAGTTAACCAGTCTCCAAGATTATCAAAATTTAGATGATAGACTTAATGAAATTCGAGGTGAAATCAATGCATTATCGGAAAAATCAAAAGCTGATTTTGATGATTTCTCTAGAGAAATTCTTGCTCAGATTTCAGACTTAAAAGAAAATCAAGATATTCTGGCGCTTGGATTGGATCCAGGAGAGACAGAAGCTGGCGTCAGACTATTGGAAGCTGTTCTTGAAGAAATAAAAATCGAAGACTTGAGAGCTGCTCTTAATCAAATAGATATTCAGCTATTAGAACCTGGTTTTAAACAGTTAGATATTGAAGCTCAGAATTTGAAAAATGGTAACGGATCATATACAAATGATGAATTAATAGATATTAAAGAAAAGCTTGCCTCTCTCTCTGCAAGAACCTCTAAGATTCAAGAAAACCAATGGCGGAAAGGAATATACACTGCCTTGTTTACTTGGTCTACAGATAGTGGACATACCGATCATGTTCATCGATTTCTATTGGCCTTATTGGCGGGGGCAATTGGGGGGATTATTAGTATTTTGACCCGTATAGACAATATTGAACAAGAGAATTTAAGTTCCCCATTTCTATTTGGGTTACTGCAACCCATGATTGGAGCGACATTTAGTATCATGGCTATGCTCATCTTGAGTTCCCAGGCGGCGGAAGTGATTAAAATTCTACCCGACGAATTTCATCTCAGATCAGATATTGCAAATCTGTCAAAGTCTGAATCAAATGAGAGTTTAATGGATTCTAATCCGCTGGACTCGAATGAGGTGTATAAGATTCTAATTGTCGGCTTTCTAGTGGGATTTAGTGAACGCCTTGCTAAGAATGCTTTTGCAAGCGCCTCTAATATTGGTGTGAAATAGCTGATATTGCTGCGCGATCGCGCAATTTCATCTGTGCAAATTATCGGGGGTTACTCTACATCAAATCCAGTACTTTCAGAAGAGGGCAATCGTTACTCTAATTGTGGCTTCAGGAAGTATGCAGAATGCAGAAATCTCCTGACCATAGACAGATCTCCCTGCAGTGTTTCCTGTCTATCGTGTCGTTTTGGTGTACCTCCCTCAGATGAAATCCGCTTTTATGCTGTCTAAACTCTTCGGCGTCGCCTCCATCAGTTTTCTGATGCTTGGCGCCTCTGCATTCGCTTACCCAGCTTCAGTTAGGTCAATAGACCAGGATGTTCTTTCACATCAAACTACGCCTGGTAATAAGATACTGGACACCGTAACTCCCAAGGTTGCAACAGCGAGTTTATCAACGCTGGATTATCTTTCGCCCTTGGAGCGGGAAATCATCGCAGTGACCAACCAGGTTCGAATGAATCCCGCTGGCTATGCTGAGAAATTGAGACAACTTAGATCGCACTACAGAGGCAACTTAGTGAAGTTTCCCGGTCAACCGCTCTTAGAAACTTGGGAAGGCGTCTCTGCATTAGAGGAGGCTATTTCGGCATTAGGGAATACGTCATCGTTGCCTCCACTCATCCCCTCTAGAGGCATGTCCCGGGCGACTGCCGATCATGTGAATGATTTAGGCCCCGAAGGTTACGTCGGCCACTATGGTCGGGATGGCAGTAGTCCCTTTACCCGCATGAATCGGTATGGCGATTGGGCGATTGTTCCTGGAGAAAGTATTGCAGGGGAAAACATTAGCTATGGCCCATTTACCGAAGGTGAGTGGCATGTGATCCAACTCTTAATTGATGATGGAGACCGGAGTCGAGGGCATCGAAACGTGATCTTAAATCCTAGATATCGAATCATGGGGGTGTCCTGCGGCGCCCATGCAACCTATGACACCGTGTGTGTGATTGACTACGCCAGCCATTACATTGAAAGTCATTAGACTTGTTCGCTATTGCGAAGAAAGTAGTTGCTAAGCCTGAGAGTCGCTGCCCAATCTCAACTTTAAAGCCGGACATGATTCGTCAGAATCATGTCCGGCTTTTTGGGGTATCCGTCCTTATCCTCCGCCTTAAAATGCAAAACTATGACCTCTAATTCAACAGCTCGAACAATGTAAATATATCCAAAACATAAGCTTATCTGCTTACAACCCATGTCTAGAGGGAGATTGCAATCTCCCTCTAGACATGGGTTGTAAGCTCCCACAGTTCTTTTCCATTGTGGCGGTTAGACAAAGCCGATTAAGGCTATTCGATAAAATCGCTAAAAGTCTCTTATCTACAAGAATTCTGGCGATTTTAAAACCTGATTTTCACGCATTGGTGCAAAATCTGGATCAAACTCCACAACTAATTGAAGTACGAACGAAATCGTAAGAGCCCCTATTATTATCCAAAAAACTTCTCGATCTGCCTGTTTCATTTGCCTTTTCTCTCAACTAAGTTTCAAAGCTTTACGTGAGAAGCTGTCGGTTAAATTGATAATGCCCTTTCTTTTGTTGGTCTGGCCTTGGGCGTTTTTACCGCCAAGATATGGTGATAGAACAGGGCTGCGGCTGCTCCGCCTGCAAGCGGTCCTATCCAATACAACCAAATGTGCTGCAGTCCTCCGCCCAAGAGTGCTGGGCCGAGGTGCCGGGCTGGATTCATCGCCGCCCCGCTCAGGGGCCCGCCCATTAAGATATCCAGCACAACGGTCAAACCGATGAATAACCCGCCCATTTTGGGGGCGCGCGCGTCAATTGCGGTTCCGAAGATGACAAAAACCAGGAAGAAGGTTAGAAAAAATTCGACTACCAGCCCATTCAGCGGACTCACGCCAACCCCTAGTGTGGGAGTTCCCATATCTACTGTTGTAAGGGTTTCACCCGGAATGGCGAGTTTGATCAAACTCGCAGCAAAGAGCCCTCCCAAACACTGGGAGATAACATAGCCAACCGCATTGAGTCGATCAATTTTGCCGGTGAGCCAGGCCCCGAAGGTAACGGCGGGGTTGAGATGTCCACCGCTAGTGGCGGCCGTGGCGCTAACCATCACTGCAATTGTCAGACCATGAGCCAGGGCAATCCCCGTCAGTCCCAGCGCTCCCTCAGTTAGGCTGTTGGCTGCGATCGCGCCAACACCAATAACAACCAAGGCAAAAGTACCGATAAATTCAGCCATCAAAGCTTTACCATTCATTTTATTCATAGCTCTGATCTCCTTTTGGAGACTACATCTTTAAATCGTCGTAAACCAGAGGAATCTACCTCTCATAAAGCCGTTAACGCTCAGTAAACGGTAGCGTGATGACAAACAGCGGTCTTGTTATCTTCGCTAACGCAAAAGACTCAATCACAACGGCCATCGAAAAAGCTGACCAATTTGTTCAAGTGAGAGTGGAGCAATGGCTCACAATTCAGTCTGATATCGCAATATCGGACTCAGTCTTGAACCTGCTTGCGGCGAAATAGTGTGGTCATGAAAATCCCAGTCATTAACATTGCAATGACACCCAAGCCATTCAACAATACGTAAAACACCCTGAGATCTTTACCTAAGAATGTTCCTTGGTGGATATACATCAAGAATTCTCCGACTTCATCTGACGCTCCAAACCAGCTTCTGGCGATCCGATAGCCAACACCAGTTAGGGATGTAACAAACAAAGGAAGGAAAATTATTGGCGCCACTTTGCGATGTAGCTTGCGAAGCATCCGTGTATCCATATGAAACTCAATGACCTCCTGAGCGAGCGTGTCAACGAAAGATGAACGTCACTGACTTGATTGTGTTGTTGCGATCAGTGATTGGTGTTAATCATTAATCTAGAACTCAAAAGTGAGGGACTGGAAAAGAGGCAAAAGTTTATACACTGGCCTTGAGGTCACTTCCCCTGATTAACTGGTCTTGATCTACATAGCTATTTTGGGGACGATCTTGAGACTGACCGTGAATACTGACGGCGTAGGGGATAAGATAAGTCAACCCTACAGCCATCCAAGCGCTACGAGTCATTTTTCCAGTCAATATTGCTGACCCATAGTTAGTCATCGATATAAATGAGCCGACTATTAAGGCAAACTTGATTGCGGTGGGAGTCAACTCTCGATTGATAAACTTCAGACAATACTGCTTAGCAGGGCTCATGTTCAGCAAACTGCTCTCTGAAGGATGGCTCTGCTTTCTATGTTGTTGCATTTGTCTTTTTCCTTAAAAAAGTGTTGGACATTGCCCAGTTTGAAACCAAAGACTCAACATCGTTTATTCGCTCACTAATGGACGACTGGTGATGAGTCGAGTGTGCGCTGATTAGCTCAAATGAGGGGTAGATAGGCGATGGCGATTGCAACCGCCGAATCCTCGTTCATTGAGGTTGCAAGTAGTTTCTGAAAATCATTTGCAGCATTTCTTCCGCTTTTTCAGGCCCCGTTAGAGGCAGATTAAGCTTCCAAATAAACGATTTTTTCTGGAACAGGCTTGAAGAACAAGACTCCCAGACGATAAGCCTCCAGCCGCCTCTATTTGATTGGCGGATTTCATGCTGAATCTTTTCAGGTGGAATAGGTGCGGATAATGCCATAAGAGAGTCAACGAAAGATTGAGGCATACTTGGCTTTTCAGACTGAGTGCTTCCAGTTACCAGGAATGGGAAAGTACAGGTCTAGCCTATTTGTTACCGCTGGGTTAGCGACAGCAGACTGTTTTCTGGAGGGGTGATGGCTACAATAAAGATTGTCTAGTTCAACTTCTAATTCCTTAGAGGCTCTTCGATAATGGCCCTCAAGGTCTAAAATCACCCAGACTTCCATCGCGTTCTTACCATCTGAGATCCGGTATTTCGAAGCGCCTTTATGGTTTAGCGCCTGACATTTTTCCGAGGGAACCATAGCTAGCAGATCCCAGGTTAACCACGAGGGCATGAGGTGATCGCAGACATCAACTGGGGTGGCGAATCGTTTGGTCATGATTTCTCCAAAGTATTCTGGGCTCTATATGAAGATCTTGCAATTCTAGCGATCGTCCCCTGATTCCTGCGCTAGCCATGCCGTCATGAAGAGGGAATAGACTGTAGCAGTCCAATATTCTTCTGAATTTGAGAGTTAACCAAGATTAACGGCAACGTCTGGAGCGCCTTGTTGCAATCCGTTATCGCTGCTAACTATGAATCTAGAGCCCAAAAGTGAGGAACTAGAAAAGAGGTTTTTCTCTTTGTTCAGGTGATATTGGGAGGCGGCGCTTCACCCTCACGATACAATCCTGTTCAGATAAATCCGATCAATTGCACGTAGAGACGGTGCATGCAACGTCTCTACGTATCGTTGGAATTTCCAAAGATCGTTCACCGAACAGTCTTGCCCCGTTATGAAGAAGGGGTTGCTGGCAACTGGACTTGAAAATGGCTGCCCTTTCCTAACTGGCTGATCACAGTGATGTCGCCGCCATGGGCTTGGGCGATCGTGCGAGCGATCGCTAACCCCATTCCCGTCCCCTCTTCTCGATGGGTACGGGCCTGATCAGCGCGCCAGAAACGGTCAAAAATTAAAGGCAGGTGTTCAGGCGAAATGCCAATTCCGGTATCTTGAACACTGACCACAATCTCTTCCGATAGCTGTTTCATCGCCACAGTCACCGTCCCGCCCTCAGGAGTATATTGCAGCGCATTTCCTAACAGATTAGTGAACAGACGCTTGAGTTGTTCAGCATCTCCTAATACCGAAATTTCAGGTAGTAAATGAGACTTCAGGTTAATTTTCCGCTGACTGGCTTCAATGTCAGCCATTTCCATCATGTCTTCCAATACCTCATCAATGGGAACCGCCCGCCACTCCTGCGCCATGGTGGCGGTTTTTCCGTCTAACCTAGCTAACAACAGCAAATCTTCGACTAACCGGGCCATTTGGTCGCAAGCGCTGGCGGCGGTCGCCAGTTTCTGCGCATCAGTTGGATGGACCCGCTCGGGGTGATTTTGCACCAGGGCGATGGAGGCTTTGATGATTGTTAAGGGGCTGCGTAGCTCATGGGCCGCATCCGCCGTAAATTGCTTCAGTTGTTCAAAGCTGCTAGCGATTGGTTTGAGGGATTGCGCTGTCAGCCAGGTTCCGCCGATCGCCGTCAACCCTAACGCCACCACATAGCCCAAGCCTAAGCCCCAACCCAAGTATCTGAGTTCAGTCTCCAGCGATGCACTCGAGTGACTGACGCGGATATAGCCGGTCATCAGCGGTTCGCCATCTTGCTTGAGTATATAGGTGGGCAGTGTAAAGGTGCGAATACCCTGCTGAGTGATCGTAACGCCTGCAGGCGCAATGGTCTCAGGCAATGCCCAATCGGCAAACAAAGAGCCTTCCCGAATCAAGAGCCGACGAGTTTCGTCATACCACTCGACCCCTTGGGGGGCATAGTGGAAATTGTCTGGAAAGATGCTGGAGACCGTTCCCTCATATTTTTCCATCAACTGAGCCAAAGTCATGGGCAGAAGCGCCCCGTCTGGATTTCGCTTACCGTAGGGGCGATAGTGCTCGTTGGACTCCAGCTCTTCATATTCATGTTTGACAATATCCATCGTGTGGGCCGAGGAGGAGGCCAGACTCAGCAGGTGATCGTCCATTTGTCGGTTTAAGCCATAGACGACCGCTTGGTAGGCGGCCGCCATTCCAGCCCCCAGAATCGCCACCAATACGCCCAGGAAAGATAAGAGTAACCGCAATCGCAGTTTTCGGAACTGGGGGTTAGAGGTTAGGGTTGAGTCGATATCCAAGGCCATAGACATTTTCAATTAGATTAGAGGGGGCGCCCGCCGCTTTTAACTTCTGTCTCAAGCCCCGCAGGTGGGTCTTGACAGTTTCCTTGTTCGGCAAGTCATCAAAAGTCCATAACTGTTCTAGAATCACATCGTAACTAAGCACGCGATCGCCGCTGCGGAGAAATAACTCGAGTAACCCGTATTCCTTAGGCGTGAGTTTGAGCAATTGCGCCCCATATCGCACCTCGCAATGGCTCGGATCAAGCCGCAGCCGCTCCCACTCCATCACATTCGGCCCTGTCGATTTCCCCCGCCGCACTAAGGCCCGAATACGAGCCAACAACTCTGGTGGATCAAAGGGCTTCACCACATAATCATCGGCGCCGACATCGAGCCCCGCCACCTTATCAAGGCTGGTGTCCCGAGAAGTCAACATCAAAATTAGTGTCTGGTCTCCGGTTTGGCGTAAGCGTTGGCAGAGTGTGAGGCCATCGATCTTGGGCAGCATCAGGTCCAGCAAGATCAGGTCATATTGGCTCGCTTGAGCAAAGTTCAAACCCGCCTGACCATCCTCCGCCACTTCAACAATGTAGTGTTGATCCCGCAAAATTTCCGCCAGAATATTGGCAATTCGCCGATCATCTTCGACCACCAAGATTTTCATGCTTTAACAGAATTGTCTCTATCTGTGAACTATGCGCCGATTGGACTTTTAATCATATGCCCTAGAAAGTGGAGAACTAGAAAAGATTAGGCTAAAAGCCAGTCAGCGATGAAAGCCGCATATCAACTTACTCATCTGGACTCACTATTTTGACGGGAATAGGCAAGGGGATTCCTCTAAGAGGGTGTTTGAAAAGCTCAGTGAGGTCAAATTTTATGCCAATCGCCTCACCATAATCCGGATCATGGCGAGGTAGATAAATGTCTCTGAGGTTTCTGGCAATAA
>JAAUYH010018024.1_pt1 | contig 12861 bp, 7 predicted proteins | sample 7278061 | NCBI WGS metagenome assembly JAAUYH01 (sample SAMN14350203, study PRJNA611818) | marine sediment metagenome | isolation source: surface marine sediment (0.6m) | place: French Polynesia: Moorea | collected 2018-08
GTATCCCGAGCCGTGAAACAGAGCGAACAATTCCGTACTCGGCCCGTTTCCTTTGGGCTGCAACAGTGCCTGAAGAGATCGAATGGGAAACTCTGTCCAACATAGTGTAAGGAAAGGGTAACGGCACATTGCATAGATCAGTAGCTGTACGGAAAGCAAGCCTGGGCCATTTATTTCTCGGTCTTCTCGGATGTCCTGACTTCCTCGGGGCCCAGTTTGTTTCGGGTTAAACGAACTTGCGCGAGCCATACCCTAAAACATCTAAATAACCGAATACATTGCGAAAGATAGTACGAATTGCCAGGTGATGACAAACTAAGGCAATCGTACCTGTTTGCGTTTGACAACGATATTGGAAAGACCGTGATGTACTATGAGAAATGGTTCTGCTGAGATTACTTGCATTACCGAGGAAATTACTATACTAAAGGCTTTTTCTTTCAGATTGCAAGCTTCACCAATCGATAAGAGTTGCGTACCAACTCGAATATGAACTGCTCATAATGATGTGAGGGACTGCATGCCCCATCAGGGCTCTGTGTTAAATGGCACAGCCAAGGTTACCAACCCACTTCCTGTGTTTGAATTAGTTGTAGAAGTCGTGGGAATGCCTATCATTTCACATCGATCACTGAAAGCGTTGACAGTAAACGCAGTAAATTTCAGTATTCTCCTGAGAAACATCTTCGCCAGGAATTAAATAGAATTTGTACAAACTACGGACGAATTTGTAGAGAAGATGGCAAGTCTCCAATGACCGAATGCTGTTATGCAATAGAACGAGGTTGAAGATTTTAAGAAGGAATCTTCAAAGTATGCATGACAACATTTAAATCACAATTCTATTGCGTGTAGCACATTGATGGCAACTTGTATTGATGCTCAGTAAATCCTATAATTTTCTTCGTCAGGTGTCGCAACATCAAAGATGTATCATTCCGTACTATTTTGGTAGCTTCTAACAATTTGTGGCTTTGGAGAAAAAAATATCCCGTCTGCTCCTTGCTCTGAATTAACCAAAAAACAGAATCATTTTTACCCTGCTCAAGGTTCACTCCGACAGGGATGTTCGGCTTCCAATATATTGTCAGAGTTGTTGCTGTTTGTTTACGGCAGGTCCTGAAAGTTACAAGTACCTCAATTCACTTGGCCTATTTCCCGTTTCGCTTTCTTTTGAATTTGAAAGGTACACAAGTTTGGATTAGAATAAACGAATAAGAATAGCTTTTATGGTTATAAGATCCATACGACAGCAGAAAAATCAACTACCTCGTCCCTCACTGAATCAAATTGGCCCAGTTTCGAAGCCATACAGGGAGCAATTACACCGATAGAGCCGAATTTTTTGAACATTTGAATATTTCACGAATATAATCTCAAGTCTCTTTTTTCGCTGAAATATCATTGAATAATTTACATAACATGCCACACTAAAGTGTTAAATATACTCTCAATTTCTAGAATTCATTATCAACATCCATCAATTGAGAGCTCGTCCCGCAATATTACTATTTAAGGAAGATATTCACAATAAGATGAATAAAAGAAAATAGTTGAATTGTTAACGGAATTTTTTGTCCGCGATATTTCAGTGGTCTCACAGAGATGAATTAATATTTTTCGAATTAAATGACTATTTTCTGACTACATATGAACTTACTGACTCCGAAAATGGTTAAAACACTATTGTATCATGAGTTCGAAAGTCCTGAGTATGATAAAGAACATGGTAAAGCCTCACCGAATTTGATTATTTGGGCTTTAATACACAAAGGATATCAAGTCTACTGGTACAGGGTCCATAGAAGATAAATAAATCAAAAGGGAAGTGCAGTCAGCCGAGAGTTTTTGCTATGTAAATAGTTTAAAATAATTAAGCCAAGAGACTTTCGAATCCTTACTGTACAAAGAAACTACCTTTCATGGAAACTAGAGATATTTCCTTAAATAAATACATTTTAGAACTAGATTGTTTTTCTCACAGTGATTTTTGTCTTTTTTTGAATTTGCAATACAATTTTTAAAAAAACGTAAGTACTGTAGATACAGTAAAACATCGAAAAATCACTTCTTAATAAAGATTCGTATACGGCACTTGGTTGTGATGAGTTTTACCATGGCTTCATCATATCAATCTGATTTTTCATTTTTCTACATGATAAATTGCCTATTGCACTACAATGTCTATCATAGCATAATCAGTCGTATTGGAAAAAACTAATTTGCAGGGACAGGCTCAAAATGATTGGCGTTTATGATTCTTTCTAGGCAATGTTTTGATCGAGATGTTTCCAGGACAGCAGCAAATAAAGTGGTATTCTTTCGCAACCAATTTTTTATTTACCTATTTCTTTTCCTGCAACACTAATCAATCTATTTCAAAATTGGAAGCCGCTTCCGAATTAATCGTCGCCTCTTTACCAGTACTACAAAATTAATTCAATTAGATTATAGTAAATCGTAATACAGCAGAAGCTAATAAAACTTTGAAAACTCCTCTCTTATTTATTGTTTCGATTTACTTTCGAGACTCGATTAGTAATGTGAAGTTCCGTTCATCATTTTTATCCATTGTTTGATTCTTACTATTATAAGCGTAACGTTTAGCCTCAATTTAGGAATTTTAAAATATTTTTCTAACACAGAATGTGAGCATTTGCCCACAATCTTCTGAAGAGTAATAGCATTGTTCTGTGTTGCATCTGAACAATTCTGTTTGCAACTTTGACCTCATCTTGTTCTACTCCGAGCCTCATTTAAGTAATCTCAAACTTTTTGGTTAAATTCCGAGCATTAAGATTAAATGTCTTGTGAGTCCATGAACATAGGTTCATTGAACTTTTTATATTTTACCGAATTTTGCATTCGATCTAATCCTCTTCACAGAACCAAATTTACTTCTTATGCAAGTTGTCCTAAAATACATGTTTTGTGATGCCTCAATAGCTCGCTATGTGCACATTTCTTTATAGGAATGCATTCCTTTCTTTCCTGAGGATTTTTGGAAAAATGAATTACTGATAACTTGAATATTTGACGCTGTTTCGATAAATTATTCGGATATGCTGTATTGTTTGAAAGCTTGCTGTCGTGCAAAATTTCTTAGTTGAATCGGCCGTTCGATGAGGACAAACAGATTCATTTCGAGACAGTTCTCAATCCCTTCTCCCTAATACCTTTGACCTTCTATTGCCAATTATGTTCTTGTAACATATGAGAGGTGCATCGGCCTCTTTTCAATACTACTTCAAGCTCCAGAATCTTCATACCAGTTTCTCAATTTAATGAGAAATTTATTGATGTCAACAGCATGAGCATGGTAACTACAATCCTTAGTGCATTGTTTTATTCTTTGTTGATAGCAGAAATTCGTGAAAATCGCAGAATTTTTGCAAAGACTTGATTACAGTTGACATTCTATCTTACGGAAAAACAAATGAATTTCTGTTTATGTCATATTTTGAAGTTATAAAACTCATCTAGTACATGTGATAGTCCAAGTAGTAAATAATTTCCATAAAAAATTCAAGGTTTCAATTGTCTAACTCGTTTTCCCGATTGCTATGCGCATTTCTTTTTTAAGGTTTTTAGCGAGCTCGATGATTCTTCTATTTTTCTTGAATGAAATTTACCAACTTCGAGGAAAGAAAACGGAACGTCCACTTCTATTTTTCGAAACTGCTACTCCGCGAATTGTTGCTGAGAGATTATCTCATGGGAACAAGTCTAAGTTGGAAGAGTTCACGAAATCAATGGATAGTTTGAATGAAATATTTATCAATGACTACGTACCATGGCACAATAATACAGTTGAATTGGTGAAAACTGGAAAGCTTGACGGTTCAAATATTCGTACTTTAGTTTACAGAGGCAATGATGGGAGGCATGGATTGGGAGACATGTTTCGAGGTGTGTTATCGGCATATATTTCTGCAGTCTTTTCGAACAGATTGCTCCTACTCGATTTGAGAAAACCTTTCCCCGTTGAACATATCTTCGAAAATTCAAAGCAATCAAATTTTACTTATGATAAAGCAATGTTCCCAAGCAGAAAAACTGTTTCTGGAAGATTAGATACTTCCTATATAAGAGATGGAAGTCTAATAGATGATATGCAAAAATTTTTGGGAAAGGAACACAAGGTTTTCATGGAAATAGAGCCTAGACCTGATATTCATTTGATTTTCAAGATTGCAGAGAATTTTCCATCATTAAGGACGTCAGTCAAACTTAAAACATTAGCTCCAACACTCAAAGTTCATCCGAAATACATCTATTCTCTGATTTTTGGAGTATTGTTTCAGCCATCTGAACATATGAGAGATATGATGACATATGTCGATTCTAAGTATGGATTGATCGATACTAGTAAAGACTATGTTTCAATCCATGTCCGCCTGGGATATGGAGTCGGTGAGACCGAGAAAAGATTTTCAAATTTGATGAACGGTCGCAGTTTAGAGTCGATATCAAAGTGCATTGCAACTCAAGCGATTGATTTTTCCAAAGAGTCTAAAATTTCAAACCCACCAAGATTCTACTTGGCGACAGATACAGAACAGTTTCGTAAACTGTTTGCAAATTCAATCAGAAAGTTGAATTCAAAGGCGAAAGTAATGTATGGTGAGTGGCAACCACGCCATACAAATTCATTGACGAAAGCGGAAAATTCAGATCTTCAATCATATCGATATACGTTTTTGGACCTGTTCATCATGTCAAAAGGAAAGTCTATGCTGAAAGGTAGGTCAGGATTTCCCAATTTGGCAGTTTGGATGGGCTGCATGGATCAGCAAAAACAATACAATATAAACGAGGAATGCTTACGAGATTCCGATAGAATCGAAAATTCCGATAGAATCGAAAATTCCGTTGAGTAGAAAATCATGAGTTCAACAAAATTTCCTGCACAGAATGAAAAAGAAAGTTCTGGCTTCGAATAAATTTAGTCAAAACAAAGTTTTCTGAATTTTTCTTGGGGTACAGAGCTTGTCATTTTGTTCCACTTAGATATGGAAAGCAACATCCATTGGCAATAATTGCGAAAGGTTTTCGTAAGGACTACCGCCTATTTCACATTTAGAACCAAACACTCCGCGTCTGAAATCAATGATAAATTGAAGAATTCTCTGTTAGATATCATAATAGGAAGCCAGTATTGAGTTACAAGTCTTTTCAATCAAATTTTCAATAGTTAAGGCCAGTGTAGTTCAATATGTTACTTGCTTTCTTGATCTTATACTACTCAGTCCTCGCTCTTTTTGTGCAATTTGTACAGACTTGCAAACTCGAAATGAACAGAAAAGATAATTTTCATTACTCATTGTTTCAATCTCTTTTTCATACTTTGGTGGTACCGAACCTTACTTTTCTCAGAACCAAATCAAAAATAATATAAATTCGCAATGAATTGAGATAGATTGCTTCTTGGCCCTCTAATATAGTTAGTTGGAATCCTACTGTATTAATAGCCTAGAATACCAAATATTTCGGATACGAATCATGCATCAACAAGTATCACAGCTCTTCGAACGCCTTCCGGCTTATTGTTTCCACTGCTGTATCCAAACCTCAAGTATTACACGGTCAAGTCCAGATTCGGACGATTTGGATGGTTTGCCTACAGTGAGCGATGAATTGAGTGATACAATGGTCCGTCCGATTAGAAATGAGACTGAACACGTAAATAATCTGGCTGAAAGTAAGCAAATTTCAAGTATTTAGGCATATACAGTCTCATTTCTAACCGGACGGACCCTGTCCATGAACGATTAAGTCAATCGACCATCACTCTCGGAATGATCCCACAATCATGTATTCGAAAATCATAAAGAGTCTTACTTACATTCAGCTCATTCATGAAAGATAAATGATATATCATCTTTAGGAGTGCCGTTTGTCTCCATATCCACATCTAAATATGTTAACTTTACTGCGAACCTCGACGAGATAGCATGGGTTCACTCTATGGTTTGTTTAATTCGAGGAATCCATGCCGTGCTTCCTACTCGGCAAAATAGCTCTTAGCTTCCTACAAAGCTCCTACTCGCGTACTCCTACTTATCAATGCAGTACTGTGAGACAAATTGCGAAGTTTTTTCAAAAAATTAAGTTTGTTTTTCACCACACATGTGTTGTCGTAGTAGCATGGCGATAATTTACTCGTGACTCTAGAAAGCTAGTTATATTGACTTTTTAGAGATGGGAATCTTCCTCGTTGTAGATTTCATCTAAAAGATTCATTCAGATTACAGTAGTTTACTGAAAGGCGGAAGGAAAGCTGTTTTCGAATCTTAATAAAACAAGTGTCCTAATGTGCACTTTGTACTAGCCTTAGAAATCCCTTCTAATACCCCTGAATATTCAGTTTGGAAGTACCACAGTAATTTCACGAAGGTAAGGGACCGTACTGTACTTCGAGGAAATGGGCGTTTCATGAAGATATCAATTTAAGTCGTATACACCAAATTACTTAGTGCCTTTGAATGGATTAATGGTGGTGAAAGGAAAATAACGCTCTTCTCAGTTACGTACGCAATGCTAGTCATCCACCTGTTCGCAGCAAGCTGGTCTGTCACAGAAGAATATTTGAAAAACAGACGTGATAATTTTTTCTCTAAATCACTCCCTTTCGTTCCAAAGTCTATTGTCTGATTACAGAGTGATGTAACAGTAACATGGATTGCTAATATGGCATGTCAACACTATTTGGATGCTTTTCGCTTCGTTTGGTGAAGCAAACATGTATTTAAATCCATTTTCTTGAAGAGAGCCTCGACTACCTATTCATCGACCATGTACGCACACAACCACGACAACAACAACTCGGACAACCCCCAAACCCTGCAATCTTCTCTGACCTCAATGACGATGCCTCAGCCCTCGCCATCTTTGTCGCCTGCGCCTCAGGTTCAGTCCACTAAGACAGCTGCGTCGAATCCTCCGTCGGTTTCTGCACTGTCGCCGCCCTCGACGTCCCAGATATTACAGCCTCAATCCTTGCAGCTTGCCGATACAACTGTGAAGACACCTGCACTGCAGGTAGCACCCCCACGAATAGCTGTCACCACATTCAAGCCAGTTGCCACACAAGTAAAGAGCAAACCGATGGCAAGAAAGTACACCAAGTGTATGCGTGAGATTCTAGCGGCGGACCCAACACCTGACGTTGACCAAGTATTACGTCTTCTACGCGAACAGATGTGCTCGGGCGGGGAGCCAAACGATTGGCCAACGGAGGCGAAACTGAAGGTACGGATCAAAGTTATAAGGAGGGAAGTTGTGAAATCGAAGCAACCACGACCCGGACCTTGGGCAAGTGGTTACATCGCGTTCACAGCGAATGGCAATAAAGTAGACAATGAAAGTTGCTGACGTTTGGATTGAGGAGAATTCAAATACAAACCCAACTAGCGAAAAACAGGTGTTGATACACCCAGGTAGTGAAATTGTGTTTTACAGTATAAGTGATATTGAGCGCCGTACAGTACAGTTGTCTACACTCAACTAAAGCTGATTCTAAGACATGGTTCCACTAATCTCTAGCGCCAGTACAGTACAGGGGTACAGTACCTGGGGGTACAGTGGTGTAATAAAGAATAAGCGGCGAATAAATAGATGAGAAAAGTGAAAAAGTCAAGCAAAAACCTACTAACACCCCAAAACACAGCAACGCGAAACGAATATGATGAGGTGGATGGGTGAAGTAATACACGGCGACTGCACAAATACGTACGGCACTAACACAGGCGCGCAACAATACTGCACGGGTGAAGGGTGATTGTAGGGTGCGAGAAACCGGACTGACAGTAGCAGGCGTAAATTGCGGTGTACTGTGTGGTACAGTGCAATACAGGCGAAAGCGAGAATTGAAACATGAAAAGCCGAGAATTCCAAAGCACGGATTGGGTGCCAACCCGGAAGAAATACAGCTTGATTGAAGTGGGAGAATGTTGTGACAAATCCACGTAATCTGGTCCAGGCTGAAAAACGGAAACTTTTCTGGACCGTACTCTGCAGTTACAGAACATCGATCCACTTTCACTTTTCAGCACTGTACAACCACACCGTACAGTACGGTACTGTAGCATCAACAGCAACAACCTTCGCCTGTTGCACGCCCGGGTGGTACTTGTTCCGACCATGCTGGGCGCCGTGGTCTGGGCGCCGATAGAGCGCCGCGTCTGGCCCGCCATCGTGCGTGCGGTCGCCGATAACCATGCCTGGGTCCTGCTGCTGGGGCGCCATCCGTTCACCGTGTCCGAACTGCATTTGCACACCTCCAACCTCAGCTACTATCAAGACAACCTCCACAACGCTTGCATCCCCGAGCCCCACCTCCGTGCCATGCTCTACACCGCCTGCGTCGCCGCGCAAAGCACCGGCACACCACCACAGCGTGCGCTGTTTGTTACAGAGACGTTCAAGAACTTCCTCGTGGCGTTAGAAGCAATCATCCTTCATCGGCATCAAGAAGACACGTTTATGTTGCCTCCACTAAACGATGACGCCAGCGACGAGATTTGTATGGCGCACAACCACCTGCGTACGACCCACGAGGCGCTGCGTGAGAAAATGGTCGCCGCTCGTGAAGCGCGCAACAAGTTGATAGTGCAGCAGCTGCTGAAGCACGCGGTGAAATGCCGGGAGCTGTGCATCGACACGGAGAACAAGCGAATGAGCGGCATCACGCGCGAGCTGGACGGTGAGGTGGCGACGATGGAGCTGTCGCGGAAAGCGGCGCTAGTGTATTTTCGCACACTGTACGAATCGACTTCGTCCTCGCCCAAGAAAGCAACGCCACCGCCGGCCAAGCCGCCGGCCACACCCGGCAACGTGGTGGAGAACCTCGAAAAGGCGAAGAGCGAGGCAGCACACTGGAAACGCCAGTTCGAGGAGGTACAGAAAGAGTTGTCGGCCGACAAAAAACGACACAAACCGAACGAAGGCGAGAAGGAAGACGTGGAATCTGAGGAAAAGGCGAATGGCGATACGCGGACGCGCACGGATGAGAGTGACAATGAAAAGGAGTCGACGAAAAAGGATGAGACAACCACGGAAAGCAAGGCCACGCCGGACGGCGCCGCTCGCGCCGACGACGCTGCGGCGGCGGCGCCCAAAACGAAAAATGGCGTACCAGATGAATCGAACAATAATTTACAAATGGTGGCGGAAGTGTTGACCAATATGAGAAGCACGGTGCAGTCGACTTTCGGATCGACTGACGCACAATCGAGTGGCAATGTACGTCGATTAGCTAACACGCCGGAGAATCAGACACAACCTGTGAGAAGACGCACGAGATGCACGTCGTTACTACCGAATATTCTACCGAGATATGAATCGCCAGCTATGCCACACCCGTTTCCTAATTCCATTCACACTCGGTTGGAACCGAGAATCGACGCTACAATCGTAGAAGAGACTGAAAATGACATCATCGCGGGCGGGTATGGCGCGGACTTGCGGCCGTATACGGACGCGTATCGGAACATAGGCGTGAAAATGGTGTCGAAGAGATACGCACAACGCAATCCCGCGCCCGACGACCGTGCTCGCGCATTCCTCGCCGACCTCGCGGCTTTCCTCGAGGAGCTGGGCGAGAAGCCGCCGAAGCAAATGAAAATCGACGGCGGCCCGCTCTGTTCTTATCGCTTGATGCGAATCGTGTGCGGGTTCGGGGGGATTCGCTACGTGGTGCAGAACGGGCGCATGCGCAGCGTGATGCAACAAGTTGGCGTGAAGAAGGTGACGAACAGCACGCGCATCAAGTGCTACTACGCGCACAACCTGTACCGCTACGAGCGCATGCTCGCGCATGGGGTGCTGCTGCCCAGCGATGCGGGCGAGCGCATCAAGACGCTGACCTGGCGCAAGGGCCGCGTGGGCGCGCCCATCCTGCCGCCAGTAGACGGCTTCAACCTGCCGCTGTGCGAGGTCGCGGGCGCCAGCGCGTCGACCGTCGCCGATAACAACAGCGAGCAGGTCGACGAGAACTTTGCAAAGTAAAACGATGATCGTGCTGCATGGCTGGACTTTGTCAAACTGTTTACTGCATTGTAATTGTTTTGTTTTTCCTGCCCACACACGCGTAAGGTTATCGCACCCCTCGCCCTGTGCGGCGCCTGCGAACTCTCGGACTCGTGACAATAATACAAGCAGATTGCAGTGATGCGTATTGACTGGAATCGACCCATTTCACACCGCTTTCAAACACCACGTCGAAATCGCGTGTGCGCGTGCACCGCCAATTCTGACTACATCGGATTTACGGAACGGCGGTCATCTAGCCCCGGTGGCGGTGTCTTACCGTGCCCTCGGAACGAGGTCGAAACAAAGTCGAAACGAGGTGTATCAAGCTGGTGAATGCGGGTTGCCGATCGGCCGCATGGCTTGAATGTTTGTATGGATTCGGAGATGGTGGGTGAGCGCGGTACACACAGTTGTGCGGCCCGGCCCCATTCCGGTGGGCGATTGGGCGGTGACGGGGACCGATATTTTGAGGACATGATCTGATCGGTCCATCGTACAATAGAACATACAGCATTGGATCATCACCTGCACTTGTGAAATCTATTGCGATGCAATTCAATTACTCGGCGAGCGCCGCGCCCGCCCATTGGCTGTTGCGCCGGTAAGTGAATTCAACTCGTTTCCTCAATTGTAAGACCGTCACCTGCCTTTGCATGCTGTGCATTGCCTGCCTGTTCTTTCTCGGTGCTCGGTTCGCGCACCCACGTCGCCTATCCCATTGCACTTGCCAATCACCGGCGCCCTATGACGGCGGTGATTAGAATCAATGCATGCCCGGCATGCAGGCTCGGTTGATACAGTACCACGTCTGTCGCTATGAGCACCAACTGTACCCGTACATAAATTTACCATCGTGCTGTACTGTACGCGTCAAAACAGCAAATGAAAATGAGCTTTTCACTCGGTACGACATCCACCGTTACCGAAAGACTCGCCATTTGACTTGCCTCGCTATCAGAATAAAACATTTGTGATATTTTCAACGTACCGCACAACCAGAAGTGCCATGTAACTTGAATGCTGTTCTGTTTTGTAAGGTTTGAATTTTGGATACTTGGGCGACGGCGAGCCATGCAATTACGACAAGCACCTGTGATATAAAATATTCAGTTATCATACCACGGATCATTTTCGATAACGCTCGATTTAATTACTATCCGCAATCAATTATACTCCTGTATCTCTGTTTCCCTAAAATATCTAAGACGTGGACAAACGCTTCCTGGCAAGCGCATTTTCCTGTAGTAAATCGGAATTTCTAATACCGTAATTCTACTTGGCAAATCAATGATTTTCGGATATTTTTTTGATGAGGCACTGATCGACCTTGCATACTTGTAAGGGTTTTATCTCTTGACGCAATTCGTTTCGGAATAATGGTCATCCAACATCATTGTTTATGTGAATACAGCATGGTGTGACGATTTCACGTTGACTGACAGGGATACAAACACGCTTCAAGTTTTACGTTTGCGAAGTACGATAGATATAAATGAATTTAGTTGGATCCGTCGGAAATCGATACATACAGTGCAAGCACTGTCCAGAAATCAACGGTGTAGTGTCTCATGCGATTTGCAGCTAATGTAAATGTGCGAGTTGGGCACGTGCGGCTGCATCTAACACCACATTATGGGAATGTCATAATTCGAGTTGCCTTGGATGCATAAACAATGGCGTTTTTTCAATAGCAGGGCATTGATTAGCGATTGAAATGACAGGATTACATAACTGCTGGAATTCGATATATAAACGTGTCAGAGGGAACTGACGGTATTGAAAAAACATAAACTGATGAAATCATAGAAAGTATTGGGAAGATATGTTGTAAATGTGTACAATTGGTGGAAATTGCGTGGGAATTGATAAACAGATGAAATTACTGCATGTTTAGGTGAACTGCCTTGCATTAGTAATTTTTGTATGAAAAGTTAGTTATAAGAATTGCTTCACGTTTCTGCAGAATCGTCCTAAATCATAATGTTGCACGTGCTCAGGATATGTCGATAACCGTTGTGTAGTCGTAGTACAACAATATAAGTTCAAAAATCACGAAAGGTAAGAAAAAGCAAAGGAAAAGGCCGGGGCAAGGAAATCAATTCTGATTTTTTTAAAAGACTTAGCAAAAATACCTAGATCTATAAGGTAGATGAAATTGCCGCACATCAGAGTATGGAAGCGAGCGTGCAGATCCCAAAAAACAATTACAGTCCGATTTCGACGATTGGTTCGATAATATGCACTACGGCGTGTTCAGTATTAGTAGAAGAAAATGATTCAAAAGCTCCTAATACGCACTTGAGGCACACTTGCTAGACAAGAAGGATCTTGATCCTCCATTCGGAACAAATCCAGCCCAGTATAAGTGTTTTCTACCTTCGGTGCCAATTAATTATATGATAACCCTCTGTCTCATCGCCATTGAAATACACAGCGAATCGTATTACTATTTAACCAGCTTAAGTGATTCTCTACACATTACGATAATTGATTGAAGCCATAAAATAAATAGGGAGCAAATGTAATATTTTGATCTGCAACCACGAAGCGGTATTCATGGTAACATCCAACTAAACACGCAATGAATTTTACGTGATTCTAATTACTCAGCTTAAATTGCAGATCGATTGTAAGACATGGATTTGGCATCAGTAATAGTAAAGAATATGAATCATACGTTTTTGCGACCAAATCTATCGTACGATTGGCTGAGAACAATACTATTGAAACAAAGTCGTCATTGTTCTTCACTCAAAGTATCAAATGACCCCTTTGCGACGCTCCCTGGTAAGAGAGAAGATCAAAGTCCACACGTACCAAATCGTAAGA
>JAAUYH010031049.1_pt1 | contig 12861 bp, 5 predicted proteins | sample 7278061 | NCBI WGS metagenome assembly JAAUYH01 (sample SAMN14350203, study PRJNA611818) | marine sediment metagenome | isolation source: surface marine sediment (0.6m) | place: French Polynesia: Moorea | collected 2018-08
GAGCACTCAGCTGCATCTCTGGAACCGTTTCTATACTCTGCACCTGACGACCTCTGACTTCATTCGCTTAGTTATAGTCTAAAAAATGGAAGTCTCGTTGTAGTACTAGTCGGAGCACATCAGTCCAGATCGTCGCCAGTAGCTTCTCAGTCGGGGTTTGAGGCGGAGCAAAATTGTCGCCTAACCCCATCAGCGAGAGGTCTGGTTCGGGTAAAGCTCGCCGATCCACTTTGCCATTCGGCGTCAGTGGCAACGCCTCTAACACCATAAATATGGAGGGAATTAAGTAATGAGGCAGCTGTTGCTGGAGAAAGTCGCGCAAGACCATAGCCGCAGCTGTCAGCGGTTGACTTAACACCACATAGGCAACCAGCCGTTTTTCCCCTGGCTTATCTTCCCGAACAACGACAATCCCCTCCTGCACCTGGGGATGCTGCAGCAACACAGTTTCAATTTCACCCAGCTCAATTCGAAAACCCCGAACCTTTACCTGATGGTCGATGCGGCCCAGGACGTCGATGGAGCCATTGGGGAGGTAGCGGACGAGGTCGCCGGTTTTGTAGAGGCGGGTGGATGGGTGTGGGGTGGTAGGGGTGTTTGGGGTAGTTGGGGAGGATGGGGGAGATGGGGAGGATGGAGGAGATAGGGGAGATGGGGAAGCTGCTAAATTTTGGATTTTGGATTTTGGATTTTGGATTCTTCCTTGACCCTTGACCCTTGACCCTCCTGACTTCTGACTTCTGACTTCTGACTTCTGACTTCTGCAAATGGATTGTGAATAAACTTCTCCGCTGTCAAGTCTGGCCGATTGAGATAGCCCTGAGCTAAGCCCACGCTGCTAATGTGGAGTTCTCCGGGGACGCCGACTGGAACGGGTTGGAGGTTGTGGTCCAGGATATAGACTTGGGTGTTGGCGATGGGGCGGCCAATGGGGAGACGTCCTGTGATATCGGTGCAGTCTGCGATGGTGGCGCAGACGGTTGACTCGGTGGGGCCGTAGGCATTGAAGAAGCGTCTGTTTTGGGACCACTGTCTGGCTAAGTCGGGTGAGCAGGGTTCGCCGCCAGTGATCACGACTTGCAGTGCGGGCAGTTCGGCGGGGGGCAATATGGCCAAGGCGGAGGGCGGCAGGGGCGCGTGGGTAATGGCCTGTTGTTGCAATAGCTCCATCAGCGGACCTGGAGATGAAGCCTCAGGCTTGACTAGATGGAGGCTGGCTCCGGCGCAGTGGGTTGTGACAATATCTGCAATGGAGGGGTCAAAGCTGAGGGAGACGAACTGCAGCATCCGACTGCTGGGCTGCACGTCAAAAATTCGAGCTTGAGCTTCGGCCAGATTGCACACCCCCTGATGAGCCACGAGAACGCCCTTAGGTTTGCCGGTGGAACCAGATGTATAGATGATGTAGGCTACGTCGTCTGGTTTAACCCCACTGACTGGATTGCCTTCAGTCGCTTGCGCGATTGCTGTCTCGTTCTGATCCAGATAAATAATTTCTGTCTGAGGCGGGAGCCGAGAGAGCTGGGAAAAATACGGCTGCTGGGTGAGGAGAAGTGAGGCCTGGGCGTCTTCAAGAATATAGGCCAAACGATCTTCGGGATAGGCGGGATCGAGCGGGATGTAAGCGCCGCCTGCCTTGAGAATTCCCCAAAAGCCAACCACACTCTCAAGGGATCGATCCATGCACAGACCCACCCTCACCCCAGGGCCAACCCCTAGTTTTTGTAAGTAGTGGGCCAATTCATTGGCCCGCGTATTCAGCACTCGATAAGTCAGATGCTCGTCCCCACAGACTACAGCCATAGCCTCTGGAGTCTGCTCCACTTGAGCTTCAAACAGCTGATGAATGCACTGATCGTGGGGGTAATCAGTCTGGGTGTCATTCCACTCCACTAAGAGCTGATGACGTTCTGTCGGCGTCAACAGCGGTAAATCTGAGATTGGCTGGTCAGGGTTGGCGATAATGCCTGCAAGTAACGTTTGGAAATGGCCCAGAATGCGGATGATGGTGGGGGCGTCAAACAAGTCGGTGTTGTATTCCAAAAAACAGTTGAGTCCCCGTCCCCTCTCTATCATCATCAGAGTTAAGTCGAACTTAGCGGCGCCATTATGAACCAGCATGGGATCCAGGATCAATCCCGGTAACTCCAGAGGCTGCCAGGAAGCATTTTGCAGAACAAACATCACCTGAAACAGCGGTGCGCGACTCTGGTCTCGTTCCAGTTGCAGTTCTTCAACTAACTTCTCGAAGGGTAAGTCCTGGTGATTGTGAGCCGCCAAGACCATCTTGCGGACACGAACAAGCAATTCCCGAAAACTCGGATTACCTCCCAGATGGGTGCGTAGCGCCAGATTATTGACGAAAAATCCAATTAACCCTTCGGTTTCCAACCGATTACGCCCCGCAATGGGAGAGCCTACAATAATGTCGTCTTGGCCAGAGTAGCGGTGAAGCAAGGTCTGGAAGGCAGCCAGTAGAGTCATAAAAAGAGTGACGCCTTCCTGCTGACTCAATGCCTTGAGAACCTCCGTTAAGTCGTTAGGGAGTTCCAGGGTTTGGTAGGCTCCTTGGTAGGTTTGCTCCGGCGGACGAGGCCGATCGGTAGGCAGGTCTAGCACAGGCGGCATACCGCCTAGTTGTTGTTTCCAATAGTCGAGCTGAGACGCCAGAACATCTCCTTGCAACCATTGACCTTGCCAGACAGAAAAGTCAGCATATTGGATCGGCAGGTTGGGCAGGGGTGAGGCTTGGCTGTTAGAGAAGGATCGATAGAGAACGGTCAGTTCCCGAAAGAAAACATCGATAGACCAACCATCGGAGACAATATGATGCATCATAAGCAGCAGAACATTCTCCTCTGCCGCCAGACGTAGAAGTTTGGCGCGTAGCAATGGACCTTGAGCTAAGTTAAAAGGTTGTTGCGACTCCTCGGCAACCTTTTGCTGGACAACTGCCTGCCGTTGAGCAAGAGGAAGATCCTGAAGATCAATCAAAGGCAGTGGTAAGAAGATATCTGACGTGATGACTTGGCTAGGCTGTCCCTCTATTGTCGGAAAGGTGGTGCGCAGAGATTCGTGGCGGCGGACAATTTCACACAGGCTTTGCTCCAGGGCGCTAACATTGAGAGCGCCTTTTAGCCGATAGACTCTGGAGATGTTGTAGGCTGAGCTGTCTGGTTCAAATTGAGTGAGGAACCAGAGACGTTGCTGGGCAAAGGAGAGGGGCAGGTCCGCTTCTCGGGCCACAGGCTGAATGGGATCATCAGCAGACTGCAGAGTCAAATCGGCCTGACGCAAAAATGAGATGATTTCCGTTTTCCGGTCTCGCAGCTGAACCAACAAGATTGCAGACAGCGCCCCTTTAGGAGCCTTGTAGCGCAGGTTGTCTCCGTCCAGCCACAGCTCAATATTAAGATGACTCAGTTCAGAGATAAAGTCGTCAAGGGGTCGTGTCATGTTTACGGATTACTTGATTTGAATTAACGGAGAAACCATGGCGCGGGTTTATCGTGGACGGTTTAGTGAACGGGTCACAATACGCCTTCCAGGTAATCCTCGCCCTCATCCTCAGCGGATTTCTGGAGAGCTGGATTGACCCAATTAAGCGCCTCAATTCGCCCAGCCAATTTAGCGATCGTGGGGAGCTCAAACAGGATTTGCAGCGGCAGATTGAGGGACAATGCGTGACGCATTCTTGCTAGAACTTGAGTCGCCAGCAAAGAATGTCCGCCCAACTCAAAGAAGTTGTCGTGAATGCCAACTTGCTCTAATCTCAGGACGTTAGCCCAAATATCAGCGAGTTGTTGTTCAACCGACGAGCGGGGAGCTATAAAGGGGATGGATGGATCGGATTGCGACCAGTCTGGAACCGGAAGGGCGAGACGGTCAATTTTGCCGTTGGGAGTCAGGGGTAGCGCCTCCAAGATCATCAACATCCCTGGCGTCATGTAGCTGGGCAGTCTTTGCGTAACCCAGTGACGAAGCTCATCAAGAGCGACTTTCTGATTTAGAGTCGGTGCGACATAGGCAACAAGACGCTGATCACCTGCGGATTCTTCTCGGAGGGTGACGACCGCTTGATTCACAGCGGAGTGCTCAGCCAGGACTGCTTCAATTTCTCCGAGTTCAATCCGGAAGCCGCGCAGCTTCACTTGATGGTCGATTCGGCCCAAAATTTCCAGCTCGCCATTGGGGAGATAGCGGGCTAGGTCGCCAGTTTTGTAGAGGCGGGTGGATGGGTGGATGGGTGGATGGGTGGATGGGTGGATGGATGGATGGGTAGGGTGGGCGCTGTCCACCTTTTCCGAATCTCCAAACACATTGCGGACAAATTTCTCAGCGGTTAATTCAGGTCGATTGAGATAGCCTCGAGCTAATCCATCGCCGCCGATATATAACTCACCCGTTACGCCGATGGGAACGGGTTGGAGGTGCTGGTCGAGGAGGTAAAACTGGGTGTTGGCGATGGGGCGACCGATGGTGATGGGTGGGTGGGCTGAATCGAGTTGTTTGGCGGCTGACCAGATGGTGGTTTCGGTGGGACCGTATAGATTCCATAGGGAGGAGCCGGTGGCGAGGAGTTGCTCGGCTAGATTTTGGGGGAGGGCTTCACCGCCGCAGAGAATTTTCAGGGAATAGTCGGCGGGCCATCCGGAGGTGAGGAGCGATCGCCAGGTCGCTGGGGTCGCCTGCATCACCGTGGTTTTAGATTGGCGCATCACAGTCCCTAGCTGTTCGGCGTCCATGGCGACTTCTGGGCTGACGAGAACCTCCTTGGCTCCTACCATGAGCGGCAGATACAGCTCTAGTCCGGCAATGTCAAATGAGATTGTCGTCACTGCCAGCAGGGTGTCAGCTGCTGTGAGGCCAGGAGCTTCCTGCATGGCTAGGAGGAAGTTCATCAGGCTCTGATGCTCAATCATCACCCCTTTGGGTTTGCCAGTGGATCCGGAGGTGTAGATCACGTAGGCGAGCTGGTCAGGAGCTACTGGCAGATCGGGGTTGGGGGTGGGTTGAGTTGAGATCGCACCTGCATCTGCATCCAGGCATACCACCTGAGCTGACGTTGTCGGTAAGACGGTTTCTAGATCAGATTGGGTGACTAGCACCTTCACCTGGGCGTCTTCCAGCATGAAAGCGAGTCGGTCTGAGGGAAAAGCCGGATCCAAGGGCACATAAGCGCCGCCTGCTTTCAAAATCCCCAATAATCCCACCACCATTTCCAAAGAGCGGTGGACACAGATGCCCACTAGCGTTTTGGGTCCGACGCCTAGCGATCGCAAATGGTGCGCTAGTTGATTGGCGCGATGGTTTAACGCCTGGTAAGTCAGGTGCTGATCTTCAAACACGAGCGCGATGGCGTCTGGGGTTCGGTCCACCTGAGCTTCAAACCGCTGATGGATGCATTGGTCTGTACAATACTCCGCCTGAGTTTCATTCCATTGGGTCAATACCTGAGAACACTCTGTCGGCGTGAGTAATGGCAAGCGCGAGATTGATTGGTCGGGATTGGCGACAATGGCTTCCAGCAAGGTACGGAAATGTTTCATCATGCGCTGGATCGTGGCCCGATCGAACAAATCGACGCTGTAAACCCAATCCCCGTGAATTCCGTCTACGTCTTCCCAAAGGTGAACTTCCAAATCAACCTTAGCTGTTCCGGCATCAAAATTTATGGCCGGAGTCATGGTTAGATTCGGGAGTTCTATGGATGGCAGGGGAGCATTTTGCAACGCGAACATCACTTGAAACAAGGGGTTGCCGTTCAAAGTCCGCTCTGGTTGTAACGCTTCAACCAAAACTTCGAACGGCAAATCCTGGTGGGCATAGGCGGCTAAGGTGTCTGATTTTACCTGAGTCAACAACTCGCGAAAGTTTATTGCCTCCGATAACTGCTCAGAAAACTGGGTGCGCAAGATAAGGATATTGGCGAAAAAGCCAATCAGATTTTCCAGTTCCGGTTGATTGCGGTTGGCGATGGGTGAACCCACCACAATATCTGACTGGCCGCTGTAGCGATGCAGCAAGATATTAAAGGCAGTCAGTAGAACCATAAAGGGGGTGCTGCCTGAGGCGTGTCCCAGCGCCTTAAGTTGTTCGGTTAGAGCCCGATCGATGTGGAAGGATACGGTATCTCCCCGAAATGTTTGTGTGGCCGGACGGGGGCGATCGCTGGGCAACTCTAAGAGAGGCGGTATTCCCTCCAACTGCTGCTTCCAGTAGCTGAGTAGTGTCTCTCTTCGTTCTCCCCGAAGCCGCTCCCTTTGCCAAACAGCATAATCCGCATACTGAATAGGCAGGACGGGGAGGGAGGCAGGCTCGCTACTGACAAAGGCGTCATAGAGGAGACCTAACTCTCGCATCAAGATCCCTAAGGTGAACCCGTCTGCAACACTGTGATGAATGACTAGCACCAGCACATGAGCGGATTTCCCCAGTTGCAGTAGTGTTGCTCGGAGTAAGCGATCGCACGTTAAATTAAAGGGTTTCTGCGCCGCCTCCGTAGCCAGCCGCCGGGTCTCGGCTGTTTGTTCAGATGTAGGCATTCTTTGTAGATCAACGATGGGTAAGAATACAGCCGAGTGGGGATTGATTACCTGAACAGGCTGATCGTCAATCACTTTAAACGTGGTTCTTAACACTTCGTGACGGCGGATGATTTCGTTCAGACTCTGTTCCAAGGCTGCAACATCCAAAATGCCCTCGAATTGGACGGTGGCGCAGATGTTATAAAACGGGTTATCAGGTTCTAGCTGATGGAGAAACCACTGCCCTTGTTGAGTATAGGAAAGGGGTAGGTTTTCGGCAGTTTTTCGGGGTGCGATCGCAGTGTCATCAACAGCAGCATCAATCCCATCTTCTTCCAGCAAGAGCGACAAGAGGGTCTCCTTATCTTGCGTTAGTCTAGCCTCTTTGATCAGGTCTTGTTGCTCCATGCGACTCCTCCAACTGCTTAAACGGCTTCTGTGACTGGGCAATTTCGATGTTCCCTGTTCAATGATTTAGGATGCGATCTGCTTGACGCAGAAACTCGAGAATTTCTGGTTTACGCTCTCGTAGCTGAGCTAGCAGAGTCGGCGTCAGCGAGTCTTTGGGGGCTTTATAGCGTAGGTTATCGTCCTCAAGCCATAGTTTCACGCCGAGAGCATGCAGATCAGACAAAAATTGCTCAATTGCGATTAGAGTTGTCGCCTCTGAGACAGGTATCGGGGTAGAGTCGTCAGCAGGAAAGGCTATCTGTTTCGACCTGATCGGGCCGATTAACTGGGCTAGCCCTGAGAGGGGCTGGTCGGGATTCGTAACGATACCTTCTAGCAAAGTTTGAAAATGCTGCGACATCTGAACAATCGTGCCCACGTCAAACAAGTCTGTATTGTATTCCCACCATGCTTTTAAGCCGTCTGAGGTCTCTCTCACAAACAACGTAATGTCAAATTTAGCAGCGCGGCGGAGCGGATAAAGATTAAGTTCATGGACACTCAGTCCAGGCAGATTCAGATGATATAACGAAAAATTCTGGAGGGCGAACGAAGCCTGGTACACCGGTGAACGACTGGGATCTCTAACCGGTTTAAGGACTTCGATCAATTTATGGAAAGGGACATCTTGATGTTGATAAGCCGCCAAAACGACGTCGCGAACCCGGGCCAGCAAATTGCGGAAACTCGGATCGCCCGTCAAGGATGTTCGACAGACTAAAGCCTTGGCGGCTAAACCAATCACGCCCTCTGTTTCTGGTTGATCTCGGCCAGAAATAGGAGAGCCTATAATGATATCGTCTTGGCCAGAGTAGATGTGAAGCAAGGTCTTATAGGCCGCCAACAGCGTCATATATAAGGTCATCTTTTCCTGTCGGCTCAGCGCTTTGAGGGCATCTGCCAGCGTGGGAGGCAGGACTGAAGCATAAAAAGCCCCATTGAGCGTTTGTTTTGTGGGGCGCGGGCGATCCGTCGGTAAGTCCAGCACCGGCAGACGGCCACCCAGCTGTTGTCGCCAATACGCCAACTGAGATGTCAAAGCTTGATCTTGCAAACGCTGGCGTTGCCAAACAATAAAGTCGCCATACTGCATCGCGAGATTAGTCAATGGCGAGGCTTGGCCCTTGGAAAACGCCCGGTAAAGAGACGATAGTTCTTGAAACAAAATGTCTAGAGACCAACCATCCACAATAATTTGATTGACAGTCATCAGCAGAATATGCTCTTCAGCCGCTAGCCGCAGGAGTTTCGTTCGAAATGGCGCGTCTTGAGTCAGATCAAAGAGTCGCTCAGCTTCTTCGATCACGTGATCTTGAATACCCTGTTGCTGCTGTGGTCCGGGCGATAGAAATTGCAGATCGACTAGAGGCGACATCCCATCGCACACATTGCTCTTAACGATCACCTGCTTGGGGCGCCCCTCTATCGCTGGAAACCGAGTGCGGAGAGAGGCATGACGATGCACAATCTCCCGCAAACTGCGTTCTAGACTGTCTACTTTGAGTGGTCCTTCTAAGCGAAACGCTAAGGGCATGTTAAGCGCTGGACTGTCAGGTTCAGCCTGCGTAAAGAACCACATCCGCTCCTGGTCAGGAGAGAGTTCAAGAATATTGTCAATGGAGATTGTCAGCTGACTCATCAGCTCATCCAGGTGGGACTGACTCAGCTTTGCGGCCGGAAAATCCGAAGGGGTATAGCCTCCAGCCTCAGGGGATTGGCAATGCTCAATCAGACCTTGCAACGCCTCAATAAAATTCTCAGCCAGCCGCTCTATGGTGCTGCGCTGATGAACAGCCTCGCTGTAGGTCCAGTCCAGATGCAGTTTGCCTGATACCACCACGCCATCTACTTCAAGAAGATGACACCGCTGCCCGAGGGGGCTCCGAGTCAAGCCTGTGGATTCTGAGGCTAACGCCGACACTAGAGAGTTGGCGAATAGTCCATCCAACTGTCCGAGGTAGTTAAAGCTAACTTCAGCGGCAGGTAATGCTTGCAGCCTTGAACGGATCTCTTCATCCAAACTGAGATAGTGCAGAGCGCCATAGCCAATGCCTCGATTGGGAACCTGACGCAGTTGCTCTTTAATCGACTTGAGGGCGTCTCCCAGCTCATGATCCGGGGCTAGCGCTAAGCTCACGGGGAATATGCTGGTAAACCAACCAACGGTGCGAGACAGATCCACTCCCTCAAATAAGTCTTCTCGGCCATGCCCTTCTAGATTCAGTCGCAGGGTTTGTTTCCCCGTCCACTGAGCAAAGCTTTGCACCAGGGCGGTCAGTAGCACGTCATTGATTTGGGTGTTGTAGACCTTGGGGACTTCCTTCAGTAACGTGCGAGTTTGTTCCGCACTTAAAGAAACAAACACATGAGCGGTTGAGCCAACAGTATTGGTTGCTCGACCCGCAGGATAGTCTACAGGTAGGGCCATCTCTTCAGAGCAAGGTTCAGCTAGCCAGTCGTCTAGTTCCTTCGCCAAGGCGTTTGAGCGGGCATAGTCTAAGAGGCGGTTGCTCCAATCCTGAAAGGACGTGGTTTTAGCGGGCAGTTGAATGAACTCGCCTCGCTCCAGTTGTTGATAGACAGTCGTGAGATCCTCTAGCAGAATCCGCCACGAAACGCCATCCATGACCAGGTGATGGGCAATCAGCAATAGTCGGTCTGGGCGATCGCCGCCCAATTTAAACCAGACAACCCGGACAAGCGGACCTGAGGATAAATTAAGACTGCTCTGCAGCTCAGCGGCTGTGGATTCCAGTTGAGCCTGTTGTTGGTCAGCCTCCAGGTGTGAAAGGTCAATCGAAGAGAAGGGGATGCTTTGATCCAGGTCAGCATACCCTTGCCGCCAACCTGAAGGCGATGACGTGAATCTCAATCGCAATGCATCGTGATGCATCAGCAATTGCCCGACTGCTTGCTCTAAAAGGTCTGGCTTGAGATGGGGAACGACCTCGAGCAACAAGACCATGTTCCAGTGATGCGATTCAGCCAGGTTTTGCTCGAAGAACCAATGTTGGATTGGAGTCAGGGGCGCTGTACCCGCGACTAGCCCCTGGTCAGGCGCAGAAGCAGCGATCGGAATTGCGGCTGTCGCTAGTTCCACAATCGTCTGGCGCTGAAACAACTCTTGGTGGTTAATTTCAGTCCGGACTGGTGGGCTCGGGCGACAATTTGAATACTGAGAATGGAATCGCCGCCTAATTCGAAGAAGTTGTTATGAATCCCAACCTGCTCGATTCTGAGCACTTCTTCCCAAATGTTGGCGAGTATCTGTTCAGAGGGGGTTTGGGGCGGGACAAAGTTTTCGCCCAGACCCATCTGCAATGGATCGGGTTCGGGTAAGGCCCGACGGTCTACTTTGCCATTGGGGGTTAAGGGCAAAGCCGCTAAGGACATCACCACACTCGGGGCCATATAGTCGGGTAATTGCTGTTTGAGGTCGGCTTTCAGAGCCGGGATGTCAAGGTCGTGGTTACCAACCACATAGGCTGCCAGACGCTTAGCGCCAGGCACATCTTCTCTGACGACAACGATACATTGCTGTACCTGCTCATGGCTGCTGAGCACTGATTCAATCTCGCTCAGTTCAATCCGAAACCCTCTGATTTTGACTTGGAAGTCCCGCCGACTTAGGAACTCAATATTACCGTCCGGCAAGTACCGAACAATATCTCCAGTTCTATAAAGACGTTCTTCAGGGTTGAATGGGTTAGAAACCCAACTTTGCTTAGTTAAGTCGGGTCGGTTGAGATAGCCGCGCGCTAGACCATCGCCGCCAACGTATAGTTCACCCGGAATGCCGATGGGAACTGGCTGCAATAGGGAATCGAGAACATAAACTTGAGTATTGTTAATCGGTCGGCCAATGGGGATACTGCGGTTTGCTGCGATCCCAGGCGAAATCGTATGGCAGCAGGTAAACGTCGTATTTTCCGTAGGCCCATAGCCATTGATCAACGTGCAGTCGGGTAAAGCGGAGAGCGCTTTCTGAATGTGTTGAGGAGAGAGCACGTCGCCGCCTGCGAGCAGCTGTTTGACTGAGGAGAGCGCCTCCACCCGCTGCTCTACGACGAGATGGAATAAACCCGCTGTGAGCCAGAGGATGGAAACAGCTTCTTGCTGTAGGATTGAGGCTAAGGTGTCGAGAGTTGGCAGCGGTTCGGGATAGAGGACAAGCTTGGCGCCGTTAAGGAGCGCCCCCCAAATTTCGAAGGTGGCGGCGTCGAAGGATATGGGCGCTAGTTGCAGAAAAATATCGCGATCGCGGATGGAGACGTAATTAGGATTGATGACTAATCGCACCACGGCCCGCTGGGTGATGCAAACCCCCTTGGGCGTCCCCGTGGAGCCGGAGGTGTAGTTGACATAGGCCAGATTGTCAGGCAGTACGTCGCTGTCGAGATTTTCTGGAGAAGATTGGGCGATCGCAGGCCAATCCCGATCCAGGCAAACCACCTGAGCCTCATGCTCGGGTAAGGCCGCCAAGAGCCGCTCCTGAGTCAAGAGCACTGGCGTCTGCGTATCAGCGAGCATGAACTGCAATCTCTGTGGAGGATAGCTGGGGTCCAAGGGCGCATAGGCTCCGCCCGCCTTGAGAATCCCCAACAAGCCCACCACCATTTCCTCCGAACGCTCCACACAGAGTCCCACCAAGGTCTCCGATCCGACGCCTAAGGTCTGAAGATGATGAGCCAACTGATTCGCACGGGTATTCAACTCTCGGTAACTCAGTCGCGCCTCGTCAAAGATCACGGCAATGGCGTCCGGCGTCTGCTCCACCTGGGCTTCAAATAACTGATGAATGCACCGCTGGCTGGGATAGTCAGTGGCTGTATCATTCCATTCCACCAACAGCTGGCGTCGTTCTGTTTCGCTTAGCATTGACAGCATCGCCACGGGTTGCGATGAATCCTCCACCATTCCCCGCAACAGAGTCTCAAAATGACCCGCCATGCGGGCGATGGTGTCCGCCTCAAACAGATCGCTGTTGTACTCCCAACTCGCCGCTAACCCCTGAGCAGTCTCTTCCATCCAAAGCGTCAAATCGAACTTGGCGGTCACCATCTCCGCCGCCAGAGACGTTAAGGTCGCCTCCGCCAGTTGCAGTGAAGTTACGGTGGCGTTCTGCAGCACAAACATCACCTGAACCAGAGGAGAATGGGCTAAACTGCGTTCTGGCTGCAGCGCTTCCACCACCTGCTCAAACGGCGTATCTTGATGGGCATAGGACTCTAAGACCACTCGCCTAACTTTGTGCAGCAGGTCTTTCACAGAATCGAGATCGCTAATCTGAACCCGCAGCGCCAGGGTGTTGGTGAAGAACCCAATCAACGCCTCCAATTCGGCCCGCTGGCGATTGGCGATGGGGGTACCCACCACAATATCGGGCTGACCGCTGTAGCGATAGAGCAGCACTTGGAAAGCGGTGAGCAGGATCATGAATAACGTCCCCCCTTGCTGTTGGGCCAAGGCGTTTATCCGCTGGCTCAAGTCCAGGGGCAGCGTCATGGTGTAGGTGCGGCCTCGGAAAGTTTGCACCGCCGGACGGGGGTGGTCTGTCGGCAGATCCAATAGGGCGGGCGCTCCAGCCAACTGCCGCCGCCAGTAGCTGAGTTGAGATTCTAGTATCTCCCCTTGCAGCCATTGGCGTTGCCAGAGGGTATAGTCGGCATACTGAAGAGGTAAGGGGGGCAGAGGAGAGGGTTTTCCTTGCTGGTAAGCGTCATAGAGACTGGTGAGTTCGCGGACGAATACGCCCATTGACCAGCCATCGCTAATGATGTGATGGATAGTGAGCGCCAGAACGGATGTCTCGTCATTTATGCGCACCAGCGTCACCCGCAGGAGGGGGCCTACTTCCAAATCAAACGGCTGCTGGGCTGCTTGC
>JAAUYH010036610.1_pt1 | contig 12858 bp, 12 predicted proteins | sample 7278061 | NCBI WGS metagenome assembly JAAUYH01 (sample SAMN14350203, study PRJNA611818) | marine sediment metagenome | isolation source: surface marine sediment (0.6m) | place: French Polynesia: Moorea | collected 2018-08
ATTCTTAAGTCTTCTCACATAATTGTTATATGTATGGAACGCCAAAAATCAGAAAAGATTCCAGAAATAGAAGAGATAGAAGCTGTGGCTTGTAGCGTCCAAAATATGGCGTTAACCGCAACTGCTTTGGGAATTAGTAGTTTTTGGGGATCTGGCGGAGTAACTTACACCGAAGAACTCAAAGAGTTTCTCGGTTTAGGAGCAAAAGACAAGTGCCTTGGGTATTTATACTTAGGCTATACTGATAATCCGACTGGGACAAGTCGTCGTGATCCGATTGAAGACAAAGTAGAATGGATTACGGGAGTCGAGTAGTAGTCGTCCAGAAAAACCCCCCTAAGGTGGTAAAAAAAAACTGGGGGATAAAACTATATTTCCCCCATCTTTGATATTTAGTATTATAGATTAACTCCTCTCTCTAATTGCTTACCTAATGGGGTTTCTAAGCCTTGAGGTAAATCTGCGATCGCTTTATAGAGTCCTGCTTTTTGGATGGCATTATTAAGGGCGCGGTCTTCTGCTAATTAAAGTAATCAAAACGAGATAACGTAATTCAATGAATTAGCCAAGATAATGTTGAGTCTAAAACAGTGGCTCAATACTACTACATTGAGATTTCAAATTTCTGCAACACTACCGATTGAGTTTACTATTAGTATTTTGTACGACATAACTGCTGTAAATCTCTAACAACTATATCGACTGCTTTTTGTACCGATAAACTTAGTTCCCAACCAAAATCGAGATTAGCTACTTCGATTAGATAAACAGTTATTTTATTGGGAAAATCATCAGCAAAAATTTTCCTTCCTGCGGCCAATGCATTATTCCAGCGAAAATCGTGCAAGGTATAACTAGGTTGGGGTAATTCCTCTAATTTTTCTCCAGGTATTTGAAAAATGGTACCCGGTTCTGAATTAGTGGAGCAAGCATCAATGATAATTAATTCATTCGCACCTTTGGCTTGGAACATTACTTCCATCCCCGCCGTACCCAAATCGTAGGCACGCACTTCCAAATCGGGATGTTTTATTAAAAATTGTTGCAAACGCTGAGAGATGATCGCACCTAAACCATCATCACTGCGGTTGAGGTTGCCGCAACCAATAATAGTTAACATGATTTGAGTTTTTGAAGTTTCATTATTGGTAAAAAATTATCATGGGATCATTTTCCCTCAAAAGCAATAAAAAGCTATTACTCATTACTCCACCCTAATTAAAAATTTTAAAATGAAATAGCCCTGGGATTTAGGGTGCTCTGAAACTTTTCAAACACTCTTTCTCAGATTAATTAGTACGAAATCTAGCTAATTCCTTACCTGTTTTAGCATCGTAAGCGTGTACAGTACAAACCAAACAAGAATCAAAAGAACGGGCTACATGACCTACTTCGACGGGATCGCTAGTATTAACAACAGGCGTACCGACTAAAGCTTCTTCGATAGGACCTCTGATTCCTTCTCCATCTCTTGGGCCGACATTCCAAGTAGTGGGAGCAATAATCTGATAATTTTCGATCTTGCCATTTTTGAGTTCCACCCAGTGACAGAGAGCCCCTCGGCTAGCTTCAGTAGCACCCCAACCCCTTCCGTCTTTTTCAGTAGGTTTTATATACCAAGGTTCTTGCAAGTGGAATTCTCGCAAACAACGTTCCGCTTGACGGTATAGTTTCACTACTTCGTGTACTCGTGCCAACTGACGTAGATGAATATTAGCTCCCTTCATTTGCTTAAAGGTATCAAGGATAAAGCCATCGTAATGTTGCCAACTTTCCCCCTGTTTACCTCCAGCTACTAATTGACGAGCTAAAGGTCCTACTTCCATCCGTCCTAATTCTTCATGGGAAACAGCACTAGCCCAAGAATAACCACCGTCAAAATCTTTAACGTTATTTGGGGAAGGAACAGTAACACGCTCATAAGGATGAATGCTCTTGGTGCCTTCTTCATACCAAGAGTGACTGGTATTTTCGCGAGCAAAACTATGCTCCATTAGTTGATGAGTATCGTTAAAACTATTGTAAACGCCACTTTTCATGATTAAAGCAGCATTGCGTCCTTCAATAGTTGGTTTTTGATATTTATCTTCGTGAGGAAGATAGCCCCAACTCATATACTTACCGCACCCAACACCGTATTTATCCAGACCAATATCTAAACCCATACGCCAGTAAAAACCTAGATCTGAATTAGCATGAGCAGGATTTTCATCGATCCAAGCCATAAAGTCGTCGTAGGTTTGGATTTGTTCGTAACGTTCCAAGGAACAACCCAGCCATACTGGTTCGAGCCAATTGGTACGAAAATATTCCAAAAGTGACCAAGCACGAGTAACGTCCGTTAAGGTAGGAGCACACATAACTCCACCAGGAACCATAAAACTAGAGTGAGGCCATTGTCCACCAAAAAGGGCATAAATTTCGACTGGTTTGGCGGAAATAGTGACTCCTAATTCGTAAGATTTGCCCGTATATGCGGTAAACCGACGACAAGCTTCTTCATAAAAGGAGCTATGCTGATATTTAGGATTAGTTAGATCGATCGCAAATAAACCATAAAAGTAACGAGGTATGCTCTGAATGGTTTCGACAATCTGACCAAGATTGCGAGCTAAAATTGCGTTCCGAGGTACTTCTGTTTGCCAAGCGGTATCTAATGCCCAAGAAGCACAGGTCAAGTGAGAAGCACCGCAAATACCACAAATGCGAGGAGTTACAATTAATCCTGCTTGAGGATCTTTCCCTTTAAGAATTACTTCAAAACCTCGAAATAACTCCGCATGAGTCCAAGCATTAACAACATAACCATCTTCAATCTCAACCCTAACGTCTAAATCTCCCTCAACGCGACCCACAGGGGAAATATCTAAAGTTTTAACTGCCATTTATTCTGACTCCTGAAATTTTAAACCGTAAAAATATCTTCTTCTGCCCAAGCAGGAGCAGCGTCTTTAGCAACTACACTAAGTAAGGCGTAATCTTTTTTATTAACGCCTGTGGGCAATTCTTTTGGCACTCCCATGATAGTTTGGGTTTTAAATACCGTCCCTGGCATTAAATCATGGAAAGGAAATTCTGGTTCGGTACAGCCGAGACAAGGCATTCCAGCACGAGTTTTGGAAGAAACTCGATTCCATAAAATTCGATTGCAAGAAGAACGAGTCATTGGTCCGCGACAACCTAAATCGTAAAACAGACAACCTTGACGCTGTCCAAATTCTGCGGTGGAAGCCTTATAGGAAAAGTGAACGTTACGGGTACAACCTGTCTGGGTAAAGGTACGGAAAAAGGTTTCGGGACGATGGAATTCATCAAGAGTGATATCGTTAACTCGACCTTTAGCAACAGCAACTAAAATTTGAGAAATCCAGTCGGGATGGGCTGGACAACCAGGAATATTGATTACGGGAAAACCAGTTTTACTGCGAAAATCAACCCCAAGATAGCCCCCTTCTTCCCGTTTAAGAAATTGGAGACCTTGAGATTCGCTAGGATTGGGAGCCATAGCTGGAATACCGCCATAAGTGGCGCAATCCCCCACCGCAACTACAAAATTAGCCACAGAGGCTAAATCATTTAACCAGTCTTTCATCGGACGACCAGCAAAACGATTCCATTCCCCAGTGCCATTAGGTGCATTTACGACAGTACCCTCAAAAACTAAAATATCTAGGGGAATTGCTCCAGAAATACAATCTCTGAGAAGTTGTTGCAAATTATCTCCTAACTCTAATCCTAAAGAGGGATGCCAAAGTACTTTAATCCCAAAGTCGGTAATGAGATCGCACACGCTTGGTTCTTCGGCATTCAAAAATGACATAGTGTTGCCCGAACAAGCACCACCTTGCAACCAAAGTAGATTTGTCATTGTTATTTTTTTGTTTTCTTGGTTTCAAATATTCTGATTTATCTTGGGTAAAAATCAGAGGTTCGATAACATTTTGAAACTTATATCATGGGGATTTTTGCTGCATGCAAAACTTGCACTCGGTTAGTTTCATTAGATTACTTAAACAGTACTCAAGCCTTCAAACCCATAGCTGATACGGAGCAAAAATTCTTTTGGGGTATGGGAGTCTAGTATTTTACTGATGGGGGGTTAGTATTTATTTTCCAAGACTCTAGTATTTGCCCTACTCGAAAAAAAAATGAGTCAACAGCAATTTATAAAAGAACTATAGCGATTTTTTCTCTCTGAAAATTTCTTGCACTCAACGTGTTTTTCGTTAACCAAGGCTATAAAACAGATACCGACTGAATTCTGTTTGGGTAACTTCCGATGTCTCTTTGAGTACCTGATTTTTGAAAGCTGTACGTCTTATATTTCTTAGTTAGACTGGGTTCTGAGGAATATAACCTTGAGCACTAAATACTAATAGCTTGACCGAATAATACTCAGAACTGTTGGGAAAAATACCAGTAGATATACCCCAAAAAAAACTTATAAATCTCGCAAAACATTATCCACTCTTAGTTTTCAATTAGTGAGTGTAATTTAATTAATTTAACCCTTGTCCGTTGTCGAAGACAAAATTAAGGGCATGATATAAGCATTACACTCCCTTAGTTCTGCAAGAAGTCTAAATAATTAGAAAAAAGCTATGCAATCAGCACAAAGAGAACTAGATCAAACCACTCCACTTCTGAGTCAGAGCCAAATAACATTAAACGTAGCAATGGACGCAGTTGAATCTGAATCAGCTTCGACCTCTGAAAAAATTGAAATGCTGTTGGCAATAGCTACAGATTTACAACAAAAAGCAAAAAGTTCTCAACAATTAAAAGAGGCAATATCTTTATACGATAAAACTATCGAATTATCACAAGAAACTTATCCTCTTTTTAAAGCTAGGTCTTTAGCAGGAAAAGGAACGGCTCTAAGAACTATCCCTTCAGAAGACCCAGAACTATTATTATCAGCCCAACAGGCTTACGAATTAGCCCTACCCATATTGCAAGAATTAGCTTCACCAAAAGAAGTAGCCGAAGTTGAAATGAATCTAGGTTTAGTCTTGCAAGCTCTTGTCCCCTTCCATCGAGGGAAGATTCAAGATGCTGTACAACTCTATCAGCGAGCATTAAAAATCTTTAATGGATTAACTCATCCTCAAGAATATGCGATTTTACAAAATAATATAGCGATCGCTTATTTATCTTTTGCCTCAGCTCCAGAAAAAAAAGAAATGTACCAAGCATTAGCAGTACAGCATTTACAACAAGGGTTGCAATGGATTAGTTTACACAACAATCCTAGGGAATATGCGATGTTAAAAAATAATTTGGCTAATGCTTTGCAATATCTCCCTAGCACTCATCCTCTAGAAAATAACATTAATGCTTTAAAAGCTTATGATGAAGCGTTAAAAGTGAGAACTTTAGAAGCTACTCCCCTAGAATACGCCAGCACCATCGCCAACAAAGCTAATCTTCTCTATAACTTACCCGACGATCTCGATCGCCCAGAACAGGGAAATCGCCAAAACTTACAACAAGCACAAACTTATTATCAAGAAGCCCTAGAGATTTTCTCCCAATATGGCGAATTGACAAGAGGGGAAGTTGTTGCCACTGCACTAACCGAGTTAGAGCAAGAATTAGCCGCATGGAAAGATAGAGAAACAAAGTAGGAGCGATCAATGACAAATTATTTTTTACTCAATTTAACCTATAGTATTAATCTACAGGATTTTTGGTACAACCTAGTTGACGGGGAAATTACTTGGTTAACTGCCTTATGTTTTCTGGCTATTGCGACAATTATGGCCATATTTGGCGGCGCAATTGGCGGAATCTTGCTGGCTGGCAAAGATTTGGGTTATAGCGTTGCTACCACAATCGGTGGCTTATTTGGCATGGCTGGAGTAGTTCCCACCGTTGCGATCGCACTAGTAGTATTAAAATTCATTATATAGGAGCAAAAATTATGTTTGAAGTTGCTTGGTTTTCTACAAAATTACTGCTGAAGGGTAAATTATTGCGCAATTACGATTATTTTTTCCGACAAATAACAATTGCAATTGCTCTCGGCTTATTAATCCTATTAGTAATTGAAAAAATAGGTGCTAACACCTTATTAACTATTATTTTGTCAAGTTTAATCATAGGAATAGCAATGCCATTTTTGCTCAAAGACGTAAAGTTACAATGATCAGAACTTTCCCATTATTTGAATTCTAGGAATAGCACTATGGATTTGCTCTCTCCATCAGGGGCAGAAGTTATTTTAGGACAACAACCGTCGGATATTCTAGCAGTACCCTTACAACCTAGTGCAACCAATATGTTTGGTCCTCGTGGGGTTTGTTTACTGTCGGAAACTGGTTCTTTATGGGTAGCAGATACAGGACATCACCGCTTGTTAGGGTGGCGTAACCGTCCTGAAAGGGATGGAGAGCCAGCAGACTGGGTTATCGGACAACCCGACTTTCAACAAGAGGGACAAAATGGGAAGGGAATACCATCCGCAGCAACGGTAAGCGTACCCACGGGGATTTGTGTTTGTGGCAAAGGATTAGCAGTTGCTGATGCCTGGAATCATCGAATTTTAATTTGGAGAGAATTACCAGAAGATAATAATGTTCCTGCGGATTTGGTTTTAGGACAGACAAATTTCAGCCAAAATCAGCCCAATCGAGGTTATTTGGCCACATCAGGCGATCACCTACACTGGTGTTATGGTGTACTCTATCATCAGGGTAAGCTGTTTGTTGCAGATACGGGCAATCGAAGGGTTTTAATTTGGAATCAATTACCAGAATCAAACGGTCAACCAGCAGATGTGATCTTGGGACAGTCGGATTTTAATCTACGAGACGAAAATGGTGGTGCTTCCCCTACTGCTTCTAGTATGCGTTGGCCTCATGCGATCAGTATATGGCAGAATAATTTAATTGTGGCTGATGCTGGCAATAATCGCATCATGATTTGGGATGGAATCCCTACAGAAAATAATACTCCCTGTCAGATGGTGCTAGGACAGCCTAATTTTTCCAATGTTGAACTAAATCAAAGCAATTATTTTCCCTCTGCGCAAACTCTTAGTATGCCCTATGGTGTAGCTGTTTATCGGGATTGGATTTTAGTTGCCGATTCTGCTAATTCTCGTTTATTGGGATGGCGGGATATGGCAACGGGAATAGCTGCTCAAGCTTTAACGGGGCAAGAGCAGTTTAATAGTAAAAGCGAAAATCTTTCCTATGGTAAAGCTACCCGTAACAGTCTTTGTTGGTCTTACGGAATTCAAATTTGTGGCGATACGGCGATCATAGCGGATTCTGGTAACAATCGCGTTTTATTATGGTCGCTCAATTCTGCTTGGTAATTTTATGATGAAAGACAAATATACAAGGGTGGGAAATGTCCACCCCTATATAAATAATCAATATCAATATGGTTTAAATTATGGTTCGATTTGAATCAAAAAATCACAATACAAACTCAGAAATAGCCGAATCAATTCGAGTCAAAGGAACGGTTCAAGGGGTAGGATTTCGTCCCACTGTTTACCGACTGGCAAGGACCAATCAACTGCGAGGAGAGGTTAGCAATGACGGGCAGGGAGTTTTAATCGTAGTAGTTGGCGATCGCTCTTCCATTGATAATTTTATCCAACAGTTAGAGCAAGAAAAACCTCCTTTAGCAAGGATAACGGATATAATCAGGCAAAAAAAACCTGAAAAACCAAATTTTACCGATTTTACTATTGTTAAAAGTAAAAATAATCAGATTAACACCGAAATTGCTCCTGATGCGGCTACTTGTCCTGCTTGTCAGGCAGAAATTTTCGATCCTTACAGTCGTTGGTATCGCTATCCTTTCACGAATTGCACCCATTGTGGACCTCGTTTGAGCATTATCAAGCACTTGCCTTATGATCGCCACCGAACCAGTATGGCTGATTTTTCCATGTGTCCTCAGTGCGAACAAAATTATGAGACTCCTGCTAACCGTCGTTTTCACGCTCAACCCACTGCCTGTCATGCTTGTGGTCCTCGTGCTTGGTTGGAAAGAGCAGATGGGAAACCAGTTAATTTTGCCATGTTTTCCATGCTGGATGATGTTGATGCCGTAGCAACTTTAATTCAACGGGGATCTATTATTGCGATCGCTGGATTAGGGGGTTTTCATCTTGCTTGTGATGCCACTAACGAAGCAACAGTAAGCAAATTACGGAAATTGAAAAAACGCCCTGACAAACCTCTCGCTTTGATGGCAAAAAATCTCCCAATAATTGAGGAATATTGTTACGTCAATCCCCAAGAAAAAGCACTATTACAAAGCCCCGTAGCCCCAATTGTTTTATTAAAACAAAGAAGATCTCCCCCTGCTCCCTCTATAGCTCCCGGTAATAATTATTTGGGTTTTATGCTGCCATATACTCCACTTCATCATCTCATCCTCAAACGGCTGAAGATTCCCATTGTTTTAACCAGTGGTAATTTAACGGACGAACCCCAATGTATCCATCCCGAAGATGCTAAGGAAAAATTAAGCGACCTTGCTGATTATTTTCTGTTTCACAACCGTGAGATTGTCAATCGTGTGGATGATTCTGTGGTCAGAATTTTGCCGAGTATTTCGGTTGGGGATCAGCCATTGGAGAATAAATCCCTGCAAATTCTGCGTCGAGCGCGAGGTTACGCACCCACACCAATAGATTTACCTGTCGGGTTTGCCAAAATCCCCCCTATTTTGGCTATGGGTAGCCAACTGAAAAATACTTTCTGTTTGCTTAGAGATGGACAAGCAATTTTATCCCAACATATTGGCGATTTAGAAAATTTGGCAGCTTGGGAAAGTTATCGTCATACTCTTGAGCTGTATCTAGGTTTGCTAGAATACCAAACACCAAACCATACCTCCAACTTAGCCATTGCGGTAGATTTACATCCCGAATATCTAGCTACTAAATATGGTCAAGAATTGGCAGAGGCTCGTTCCTTACCAATACATCATATTCAACATCACCACGCTCATATTGCGTCTTGTATGGTTGAGAATGGGTTGCCCTTGGATACTTCCCCCATATTGGGAATAGCTTTAGATGGATTGGGCTATGGTGAAGACGGTACTTTTTGGGGTGGAGAGTTTCTGTTAGCTGATTATCGCAGTTACAAACGGTTGGGAAGTTTTAAGCCGGTGGCAATGTTAGGAGGGGAAAAAGCTATTTACCAACCTTGGCGCAATACTTATGCTCATTTGTTAACAGCTTTTGCCGAAGGGAACATCTTTTTAGAATATGAACATTTAGATTTATTTAACTTTTTAAGGGAAAAACCCCTTGAATTACTATCCCAGATGGCAAAAAAAGGGATTAATAGTCCCAAAGCTTCATCTTGCGGACGTTTATTTGATGCCGTGGCAGCAGCCATTGGTATTTGTCGTGAATCTTGCAGTTATGAAGGACAAAGTGCGATCGAGTTAGAGGCTTTAGCAGAAAGATGGATGTTAAATCACCCTGAAGAAATCGCGTTTTATCCCTTTGCTGTGGAGAATAAAAAGGTAGAGGGAGAATCGGATTTACTTTATCTCGAACCGCGTCCAATGTGGCAAGAATTACTAGCAGACTTACAGCAAGGTATTTCTCAGCCTGCTATGGCAGCCAAATTTCATCGAGGATTGGCTCAAGGGATTGCTTTAATGGTTCAGCAAATTCAGTATCAATATCCAGAAGCAAACATCAATCGAGTAGCACTAACAGGAGGAGTATTTCAAAATCAAATTCTGCTACTAGAAGTATGGAATTTATTGACACAAATGGGTATCCAGGTTTTTACTCACAGTCGAATACCACCCAATGACGGTGGCTTATCCCTGGGACAAATTGCGATCGCTGCTTCTCAATTATCAGCAAACAAAGAGTTAACAGTAAATGCCCATTAATGATTAATAACTACCTTCCTAAGTTCCTACTAACCGCTAACTACTAACTACTAACCAAAATAAAAATGTGTTTAGGAATACCTGGTCAAATTATCGAAATAACCAATGCCAACAATAAATTAGGTTTAGTAAATGTGGGAGGTGTCAAAAGAGAAGTCAATCTCGCTTGCATTGTAGATGAAGAACACCCAGTTCAATCTTGTATCGGCGATTGGGTTTTAGTTCATGTTGGTTTTGCTCTCAATCGCATTGATGAACAAGAAGCGATGGAAACTATAAACTTGTTGCAGGAAATAGTCGCTTCAACCTCAGATTGACAAAACCGTTCTAGTAGTCTGTCAAGTTTGAAATGATGGATAGGAGACAAGTTCGGAGTTCGGAGTTAGAAAATTCACCCCTCAAAACAAAGTTGGTAGAGTACTAGATACAAAAAATCACATAAATCTATAATAAAAATGAAATATGTCAGTGAATTCCGCGATCCAAAAGCCGCTAGAGGATTAATTCAAAAAATTAACCGCTTGAGTTTATTGCTAGAAAGAACTACCGAACAGCCTCTGAAATTAATGGAAATTTGTGGAGGGCATACTCATTCTATCTTTAAGTATGGTATCGAAGCAGCTCTTCCCGATACTATCGAATTAATTCACGGACCTGGTTGTCCTGTGTGCGTCATGCCGAGAGGAAGACTAGACGATGCCATTGCCCTTGCCCAACAGCCTGAAGTTATTTTCACCACTTTTGGGGATACTATGCGGGTGCCAGGCTCCCAAAAAAGCCTGTTGCAAGCCAAGGCAGAAGGTGCAGACGTGCGGATGGTTTATTCGCCCCTAGATGCTTTGTCCGTTGCCCAAGCAAATCCTCATCAGAAAGTAGTTTTCTTTGGTATTGGATTTGAGACAACAGCCCCCAGCACGGCTTTGACTATTTTACAAGCTGAGGCAGAAGGAATTGAGAACTTTTCTATATTTGCCAATCATGTCTTGGTGGTTCCAGCATTAGAAGCTTTGTTAAACAATCCCGATTTGCAATTAGATGGTTTTGTCGGTCCAGGTCATGTGAGCACTATTATCGGAACAAAACCCTATCAAATTATTGCTGAGACTTATGGTAAACCTGTGGTTGTATCTGGGTTTGAACCTATCGACATTCTCCAATCCATAGCTATGTTATTGCAGCAGTTAGCAGATGGACGTTGTGAAGTTGAAAATCAATATACTCGTTTGGTTGAATTTCAAGGCAACAAGGTGGCACAAAATGCGATCAATCAAGTATTTACAGTCAGAGAAGAGTTTGAATGGCGTGGATTGGGCTATATCAGTAAATCTGGGCTAAAAATTCGCGAAAATTACGCTCAATTTGATGCTGAAACCCAATTCAATCTTCCCAACCGTCAAGTAGCTGATGCTGCTGCTTGTCAATGTGGCGAAATCCTCAAAGGAGTATTAAAACCTTGGCAATGTAAAGTATTTGGTACTGCTTGCACTCCTGAAAATCCCATCGGTACTTGTATGGTATCTTCCGAAGGAGCTTGTGCTGCTTATTATAAATATGGTCGTTTATCTACTGTGGGAAAATCAGCAAAGGCGAAGAAAACTGAAACAAAAGTAGCGACTTAGCATCTTATTTAATTAACTTAGCTTTGTTTATTTTGCAAGAATAATGCTTTATACAAAGAACATAGCTAAGCTGTTCAAACAGTGTGTTAGTCGATTTTAATCTCGAATGATATCCAAAAAAAATCGTGATATCACTGATGAATATACCGAAAGTTTCTTGCTATTATGCTCGACAGGGTAGAGCTAAGGGAAATTTCTGTTTTTTATCCTATTTAGGGGACGATATCAAAAAAACTTTTAAACAGATATTCTGCTACCACTCTTATATCAGTTTAATTTCAAATTATATGCAGGACAAGACAAAGTATTTGGAATTGTTAAAATCGGGTCAATAAGACAATATTCTAAAAATAAAAATATGACTTCAGCATCGAATAAGCAAACTTCAATTATTCGTACAGAGCGAGGACTGACAATTTCAGGCACACGCATCAGTCTTTATGATGTCATGGATCTACTGAAAGCCCAATATCCTCCAAAACTGGTTCGCGATAAATTTGACCTCACTGACCTACAAATTAATGCAGCATTATCTTATCTAGAGATAAATAAAACTCAGGTAGAAGCTGAATATCAAGAAGTTCTCCAAAACAGAGAAGAAATTCGTCAGTATTGGCAAGAGTATAATCGCGATCGTTTTGCTCGAATTGCTGCAATGCCACACAAACCCGAACAAGAAGAACTTTGGGCAAAACTTGAAGAGCAAAAAGCCAGACGTATCGCACAGCAACAATGACTTTTTTAGTTGACTACAATCTAGACGGCTATGCTCTCGTTTTCCTCGGTATCTTAACAAAACTTGGCTGGATTGAATTAATATCTATTCGATTTGTTACTTTTAGAGAAGTCGGACTGTCAATGGCAAGTAGCGATCGTGTTGTTTGGCGTTATGCTCAAGAAAATCAGATGATGATACTCACCGCTAATCGAAATATGAAAGGTGAGGATTCGCTCGAACAGGTAATGCGTGAGGAAAATACAGCAAATTCGCTTCCAGTATTGACAATTGGGAGTTTAGATCGCCTTGAGGAGACAGATTATCGAGAACGCTGTGTAGAACGACTCATTGAGATAGTTTTAGACATTGATAACTATAAAGGGGCTGGTCGGCTATTTATTCCATAATGTTTTTTAGGGTTACTTTATCTTTCATTATTTAGTTTTTAGCAGTCAATTAGACAATTAGAATCGTTACTCGATTAAGAGAGATCGCGCCCCAATACTGTTCGGATAAGCACTTTTATTTCTTGGTGGAGGTATGGGGATTTAGGGAGATAGGGATGTAGGGAGATAATTATTTTCCCAATCCCCCAATTCCCCAATTCCCCAATTCCCCAATTATCCTCTCTCAGACAAT
>JAAUYH010002755.1_pt1 | contig 12857 bp, 17 predicted proteins | sample 7278061 | NCBI WGS metagenome assembly JAAUYH01 (sample SAMN14350203, study PRJNA611818) | marine sediment metagenome | isolation source: surface marine sediment (0.6m) | place: French Polynesia: Moorea | collected 2018-08
ATTTTTCAAGCATTCAGCAAAAAGAAAGAAATTTCCTTGAGCTTTGATATTTATGTATTCGTATATTTATGTGAAAACACGAAGTCACTGATGACATTTTATGCAAGGAGACTGATTGTTCGATTTGCCTCTTCTCCGATGAGTTCTGCTCAAAATATTTTTTGTAAATTAAAAACGAGGTATCTATCCTTTGTTAGGGTTAGTGTATAATCCTTTACTACGATCTACTCAAAAACTCAAAAATTATTAGAAACGAAACCATAATAGCAGTGGAGCATTCCGATGCACAGTATGGTTGAAGAAAAAATTTTGAGTTGCTGCAATCAAGTAGAATGAAAGAAAGGATTATTTGGATAGTCTAAGCATTCTCCTGAGTTGAGCAGGATTTAGGATTTCATAAACATGACTTAGATTCAAATTATCAGCCTACTCTAAGCATTGACATGGAATATTTCTTAATTTTCAATGATTAGTTTGACGGAACATTTTGCCAAATAATATCAAAGCCCAAGTAAATCTGATAAATAATTTGACATTAATAGTCGTCAACTCTACTTATAAGTATTGAAATTCGCACCCAGGATACAAATCAAGTAAAACTGCAAACTCAGAACAATCAATTCATCCAGAGTTTCTTTTGTGCAATGCAATGAAAAATGTTTTTCGAGTATCCCGATTGACAGAAAAATTTGCTCACATGCACAGTAATCCAAGTTTACTGATCACTATTTCAAGCGTATGTACCATTATGCCATAACATCTAATGTATATGCAAAATTTTCCACCACGTGAACGTTATTGCACACAAGGTATTAATGAAGATGTAGTGCTGCATAGAACTCGAATGTAAGTTGATAATTAGCTGAACATTTATAGATAGTTTTCTATTCGTGATTGAAATGTAATTATCTAGATGAATAGTTTGGGCCATAATTTTTAACTTGATTGACAAAAGAAAAAAATATTAGGCCATGACGTGTGTCACAGAATGCAGAATGAATTTTAATTAAAGAAAATTTTAAAGTTATCAACTGTGCATGGCATGCCGCTACCTAAAGTCAGGAGCCTCAAGAAGTCAAATATTTGCTCTCATGGAACTTGGATAATCATCCTTGTTTTCCTGTTTTGGTCGTTAACCCGCTTATCCGAAAAGGAAGTAAACGAGACGATTGAAAATGTTGAAGTTTCAAACCAGATTTCATCTAATCCGAAGAAAGAAAAGTTCCTTTTTTCGACTCCTAGAAGTGGAGGATTCAACAATCAACTGATTACTGTCTATGAAAGCATAAGGTGTGCACAAATTCTTGGCCGAACATTAGTGCTTCCACTTATATATGAGAATGTTCGAGCAGACACTTCCTCAAAGGGATATGGGCCATTTCCATTCGATGATTACTTTGACATTGAATCCTTATCCAATGTAGTGGATGCAGTCACTCCGGAGAATCTATTTGCAAATAATGCGAATCCATGTGACGGTGCCGTTCTATATGGTTCCTCCAAGCATTTCTATGCTCTCGAATATAGAGTTCCGAGACTTTTGAAACAGCAGTACCAAAAGAAATACAAAATTCAGCCAGTATTTGTTCCTGAACTTGCACGTCGCAACGGCATTCGGGTTAGAAACGAAGCATTATGTATTGATGATAGTGCCTGCCCAAACTTGGAATCATCGGAAGAATTCGGAATGTATTCCAATTACGATGGTGACGGGCAGGGCTATAGCATACGGAATTCGGAAACCCTAAGAACTATTCGTAGCTCCATGCTCCCGTCTTCAACAGTAAGAAGAATATCGGATACAGTATTCAAGTTTATCGGAGGCTCTTTTAACGCAATGCATGTTAGACGAGGTGATTTTGGCACGAAATGCGACGAATTGCCTAAAGTATGTGAAAAGTATGGATCAGAAGCAGTGTGGCAAACAAAAGAAGGGCTCCAACAGATAGCCATGCAATTCAAGAACCCGAAATTGCCTTTATTCATTTCTACCACACATCCTGAAGAATGTAAAGAGCTTTTCAGCGGGTCAGGAATGAATCTCGTATTCATGGAAGACGTCCCACTACCATCCGAATTCAAATGGGCGGAAAATAGAACTGACATAATTGCATACGCTAGTCAAGTGGTAGCAAGTCGGAGCGTGGAATTTATCGGAAATCGATTCTCATCTTATTCTACTACAATTAATTACATGCGAATAATTGAAAACCTACAAGCACCAACTATCTTCTTTTAAATTAGTACTTAAACCGGAATTAAATTTGAGAAGATATTTTTGGTAAAAGATTTTGTAGCTTGAATGGAGGGACTTGAGGTATGCCATTTACAGTTTAAAGTGATCCTCAAGTATAAAATGCATAGAATTCCAAAAAAAAGTCAAGTGCGCTCCATTTTCGTAGATACCGAATTTGTCGAGGTGCACATTGGTCGATTACAGAACACTTACGCGATGCACAATTATCGAAAAAGCAGATTCTACCAAGAAATTTTATTAAAACAATTCGCACAGTCGTTTTAATCGAATAATTTAATTGTTGGGCATTATAATCAACAGCGTGTCATAAGTGAACAATCCATTCCACGCACTATTCGAACGTGAATAGAATGTGCCCCATAATGCCTTGGCGACAAATCACAGTCAAATAATTCGTACCAGTGATTGCACACACATTTATTCAATCCATCGACGAGTTGGCCAAAAAAACAACGGAACATACGAGCGTCGTAGATCAGCCTGCCACTACTCGAGCGAGGCATCAAAGACGAATTCAAGTAAGTGCACGCTGATTTCGACATCGAAATGAGGATAACCTGGAAACCCTTGACTTGCACGGGTATGCACGTGCAAATTCCAAGCCTCCCCAGCAAGCACGGGTATTTGTACGGTACAGTGGGGTACATTAAACGAATTGCAAAATTTTAAGACCCTACACTCAACAGATCTAAACCGGCGCATCGTCGCGAAACTGCAACTCGTGTAGCTCGTGAATCGCGAAATGGCGGCTGTTCGCACGATCTCTAGCGGGGTCACGAACCACGGGTTGGAACACGGCACGGCAGATGGGGCAACTGGCCTTGCTGCTTTCTCTGGCCAACCACGCGGAGATACAACTTTTATGAAACACATGCTCGCATGGTCCGTGCACGGCCTGTCGTAGCCACAGTGGTTCGAGGCAAATGCCGCAGTCGGCGTTGGGCGGGTCGGTGACCTTGACGAGGTCGAAAGTAGTTTTCACGCGCACGGCGGGTAGCTGTGTCTCTGCGCGAGGCAGTGGATAATCGCGCGCCCTCGGCACCGCCCAATGTGAAAGCTCGTGCCTCCGAAGTATGCGCCGCATGAGCAGCATACGGCCGACCACCACCACGCCGAACGCTATGACCACCACGACGGTGGCGGGAATCCACGCGCTGCACGGCGGCAAGTCATCGCCCACACGGTCACTGCACGCAGCGTTGGGCATGGTTGAAAGGAAGGGAAACGAGATTCCATCGACACTGTGGTGGTGGTATAGCGTCCGCACGGTTGTGTGGGTGGGTGTTGCAAGTGAAAACGAAGTACGCGAGATAGGTAACGACCGTAAACTACCTACTGGGGAACGGGCGCAAAGAATCGTGCAATTGTGAAAATATGATAAATTCGAGTGAGAGTTCGGTTCGTTAGCGGATTTAAGCGATGAATGACGGTGGTATGAATCTGGCAGGGAGGACAGAATAAACGTATGCTAACATCAAGTATTCGAAAGCAGGACAAGTATTTCACAAGAGGTAGGACATACTGAAGTGCACAGACACAACAACTAATCTGAGCATTGAGGAAGCGGACGACAGATTGACAGGGAATACAGAAAGTAAGCAAAACTTCCCATCGAATCAATCTGACAATCGAACAAGAGATGCGGCACAGTACGGCAGTAGCCCGCTTTTGAGGTGCAATCGAACGGACGAGGTACGATGAATATTAATTGCGGCGTCGCGCATCGACGTCGAATTACACGGCTCTACCAGCACAATCCCGTGCCGCGGTACAGTGCCCACGGAAAGAAAGGACGTGACTGTTTCATCTTCCACCCCAGGACCCCGCCGCAAACTTTCACACCACACCGAGCACTGTTGATGTGGGCGGTGTTTCCGACGCGAATCATAACGCGGTACATGAACGACAACAACAAGTGAGCGATGAAACAACAAACGATTGTTGAAATGCACAGATCACAGCACAATCCGCGCTATCTAGGCGCTGTACAGTGCAGGACGGTTCGGCATGGAACCTGCGTTGCGCCATGATTTCGCCCACGCGCCACAGCCGCGGCGGGGGCAAAGCCCAACAATTTTGCACACACGTGGCGATGGCGTCGCCCGCGTCAGATGGGCGACGCGAACCCTCGGAGACACACGCGCGAGCGTTCGCGCTCTAAAGCCAAGCGAGCGAGTGCGCGAGCGACCGCGGGGGTAGGGAGAAGACGTCGCAAATCGCATCTGTCCACGACCGGCATCGCTCGCCCTTGCGCGACGACGGCGACGCACTGTCGCACGGCGCCTCATCACGGAAATGCAGACGAGGCGAATCCGCACGCGATGACGTACAGTGCAGGGAGAGGCGAGGTACAATAGCCGTACCAATTCGAATTTGGAAACTTGTACCGCACAAGCGAGCGGCTACGTCGGAGAACGGGCCAGGCAGCCAAGCACGAACTCGAGTACGTCATGTGAGTACGGCATAGCGGTAGCCCAACTCATGGTCACCGAGCGCGCGAGAATATCGGGTGCAACAACCTGCTGATTCACGCGAACCGCTGATAGCGCCACAAACCTGTATTCATGTATCAGCAGGGTTGATATTTCAGATACTACGTCCCCAACATAGCGCCCCACCCTACCCGCAGCCGTGTCAGGAGGTGCACATCCTGAAGACAGGGTCACGACAGCCACCCCATCGCGCCAGTAGGCGGCGCTGCCGCAAGCGCGCACAACCGCGCGCGAGTAGGTGTTGCGGCACGCCGGCGGCGGCGGGCCACGCACAAATCCCATGACGACGCGAATTACGAGCGCGGCGCGCCAGCCCTTCGCCGCGGCCCGCGGCCAGTTCGCACGCGCCGCCCGCGATGGCGGCGCCGTTACGCGCGCGCACCCCCGCGCCGTTGCATCGGCGCTACGGAAGCGGCGCGCACGCGGGAAACACGAAGGTTGCGCGTACACCAGTTGCCGCGGGCCGCGCCGTTGCGCCGTGCAGCGCGGGCGGCAGGCGCCGACACTGGGATCTTCGGTGGCACTCAGCACGGGCACCTGGAAGCTGATTCCACTGCGAATTCCCGTTGTCGTCGACTCGCATGTAGTCACACCATTGCTATAACCGAGTGCTGCAGGAACGGTGAGAAAGAATACAGCCAACGCGTAGTCACCAAAAATGATGACAACCAAAATAGCGCGCGGCGTCGCGTACAGTGGGGAGGAAACGGCGCAATTTCAATGGGACAGCAAAGCACAAGCTTGTAAACAGTGATCGAGCAAGTGGTGTATAGTGAACAGGATGGTCGGGACGCGGCGTGGACGCAAACGTGGAAGCACGCGGCCGGTGGCGCTCATCGCCGCCGTTGGCTGCGACGCAGGCGCGAGTGAAGCGGTAGATGCATGACGAAAGCGCAGCTTGCTGTTGTTTATTGAAGATAAGCCAGCACGGTAATCCACCGGACAGCGAAGAAGATCGGAAAAGCGGAACGTCAGTGGTAGCCGCGAAGGTGCGATTCACGTGCATGAGGGCGTGTGCATGTAAATAGGAGTTGAGGCTAAGCGTGGTGGTCCGCGCCGTCGGTGTCACCGAACCACAAAGTTATTAGTTGGCCGTAGCTACGTGTGCGGGGCAGTTATGCGGATGGCGACTTGGAACCCTCGCACACAGATACGGGCGAGTTGGGTGGTAGCGCGCGCGCCTTATTAGTGACGGTGATCTTCTCGTTGTTTATCGGGGATACCAGGTTCACGAGCGAGCAGCGTAGCTGGTCGAACGCCGAGTTGGGCGACGCCATCACGTCGTGCACCAATCTAGTCTCGTACTCGGCAAACTCCTTCATCGACACGTGCATGCGCCAATCCAGCACCTTAGCTAGGCTGAGCTCCAGATGATTCAACTCGGGTACGTCGAGGCCACCAACGAAAGCGAAATGAGCATTGTCATACAAGATGTCGTCGTGATACTTGGTAGCGAGTAGCACGGCGGTTAACAACAATCGATGAATATTGAGTGAGTTGAGGCGAAGTTCCGGGCGTCGCGCCGCTGCGCGGTCGAGGTAGATGATCGCGGTAACAAACACGGATCGAGAGCAGTGTGAGTGACGCACAAGGCGATGCAAGTAATCGACGGGGGTAACACTAGGCTCGCGCAGGGCATGGAAGGGCGTCCTCGCGGGGCGGGCGTTTTTGACGGGTGCACGCGCGTTGAGGGCGGCCGCGGTGTTAGCGGCGGCCACAGCGACCTCGCTGCGGCGCGCCGCAAGCTCGGCGCAAGCCAAGCGGTCAGATAGCACACACTCGAGCACGGGGACGAGATGGGGGGAGGCGTGCAGGCCGCGGTTTCTCGAGGGTGCGACGGTAGGGGCGGCGGCGGCGGCGACGACCATGTTGACTAAGGTGGAAAAGTAATGTTGATGGGGTGAGGAGTTAGCTTGGTGCTGGGGTAGTGCGGTGGTGGAGGAGCGGAGGCGACGGTGGTCGGGAGTTTATTAGCGAATAGTCCGAAGAATTCAAGGGCATATGCAAGCGTGGTATGATAGGCTTCGTACGGCGGAGAACACGCGAGCTGTAAGCAGGTTTACAAAGCGACGTATTACGTTGCCGTACGGACATGTACCCTCAACATTGAAAGATTCCAAGTCCGTTGACGTGTTTGTGAGTGCACCGTGCGAAATGATGAGTCAAACTGCGTTAGGGTTGCTTCCCCGGGGGTGGGGCGTTGCACTATGGGCGTGTGCTCCCGCACCAGGGTGGCGGCGTGCGGAACAAGACTGGGAAGCGCATGCGCACGCCGACGCCGTAATCGCCTGCTTTTCCTCCCCTGCACTACGCGTGATATTGAACAAGGCATCGTTATAGCTAAGTTGTCGGATATTTTCGCCGTTGTGATTTGTGTTTTCCGACTCGCGCGCGCTCATGACACTGAATTCCTCTTTTGCATCCGCACTTTTGCATCCGCACTTTTGCATCGCATGGCCCTGCCGCCTCACACCTGTTGACAGTGCTGCCCCCCAGCTAAGGACACCCAAACACGGCCGCCATCTTTTGTATACGCGCGCCTACGCGCGCCGAACACGCCAGCCTTACGTGCCGCATCTCCGGGACCAGCCATCATACCGCCCCACCTACCTACCTACCAAAGTACAGTAGTTAGCCTGGACAGAGGGCAGTCGGCAGTTGTGCGAGCGAGTGGCGTTTACATGTTGATGTGATGTGTAGAGCAAGTTGATGTGGCACTACATATCTACCTACAGTGCAGTGACGTATCGCCTTGCCATCCATCCATCCACTCCTTCCCAATCCGCACTATATCGAATTTCCCACGTGTTACGCATTTCTTTACATTCTCCCCACTTCACCTCTTCATTGGTCCATCACTTTTCATTCATAGCCACCAAATCCGCCATACCTGCTACACCTTCATCGACTACCGTCCTGTACTGGCAGCGGTCCAGTACTTGAACAACAATCATCTCCATGATTCCATGAATAAATTCATGTAACACCCATCAGTCCTTCTAATTTCGTTAACACCATGCCATTTCTCCCCATTCTAAGTTTATAATCATGTTTTCATTCTTCAACTACTCCGCACCGCTGCCAAATGAGGGAACAATGAATCAATAGTGAGCACATGTTCATCGCCCACCTCACCCATGCTAGGCAAAACCAAGTGCGCGCCTGTGAAGTCCTGGTCCTTCGTATAATCGGTATACGTGACGACCACACGTAGCCCTGCCGCAAGCGCCGCCTTCATGCCCACTAGCGAATCCTCGACCACGACGCACTTGTCCTTCGGCACGCCCAGCCTGCCCACGGTCTGCAGGTAGATATCGGGCGCGGGCTTCTTGTTCTTCACGTCGTCGCCCGCCAAGATCGTGTCGAAGCGGTCCACGCGGTTGCCCAGCGCGCCACGCAGCACCGCGCGCACGGCGTCGCCGTTCGCCGCGCTAGCCACGCCAATCGCCACGCCACGCGCCAGCGCCTCGTCGATGAGGCGCGCCACCCCACGCCGCGGCGGCACGCCCGCCGTGACGCGCTGCACATACCGCTCCGTCTTCTGCTTGTGCAGTGTGCGCAGGTACTCGGCGCGCTCGGCGGGCGGCACCGGCCAATTGTCCTCGCGGTCAAAGTACCACGCCATCTTCTCCTTGCCCCCGCCCACCGTGTTCTGCAGCTGCTCGTAGAACTCCGCGCTCCATTCGAAGCCCAGCGAGTTGGCCTCCCAGCAGTCGTTGTACGCCAGCCGGTGGATCTCCTCGCTCTCCACTATCACCCCATCGCAGTCGAGAATCAGCGCCGCGGCCGCCGCCGCGCTGCACCGAATCCCAACTCGTGCGATTCGCCTACCCCCGCATGCCGCGCGTGCGTCGCGCGTCGTGCGCGTCGCTAGTGGCGCAAACGTTGCGAACGCCATCTTCGTGCCTCCCTCGATGCGCACCTGCCACAACAGCGTGGCAGCAGCGACGTGTGGTGTTCATTCATTGCGCACGGCGCATCGCAGGATTGTGCATCGCGATTATCATACGTCCAATTCCGATGTCCTTCCCATTCGCCCTGTGCACACCTTGCTCAACTCAACCAAGTTGTTCGTGTTGGTTTTTGGACAAGTGAGGCACAAGTGCCTGATGCAGATGGCGCATCTCTGGACCACCCTGCGTGGAATTCAAGACTGACGCTTGCTTCAAGGAAATCGGGCTGCGCCGTCGGGTCGTACGAGCATCGCCGCCGTCGGCATGCCGCACCCACGCGTGGGTCGGAATCGGCGCGCCTCACGATTCTGGCCGCCCCCTCGAAACGGCACGGCCCGTCATTGCGGCACGCCGCAAACGCCGCAAGTAGCGCGTGCCGTTGCGTACAGTCGTTCCTTCGACGCGACGGTATCGTGCGAAGAACGCGAGTGCGTGTTGGCCCATGGCGTCGGGCCGCGCAATCTGAGGAAGGCCGTGCGGATGATGATGCAGTTTGGCGCGTCGTGGCGCATCACGCACGTTTGTCGCGTGTGTCGTACGGCGCCGTGGGATTGAGCTAATACGCGAGCGCTTTCGTGCTAGGCTAATGTGTGCGTGCAAGGTGTTGTTGCCAGTCGGCGAGAACGCAATGGAATTGGTGATATATCGCGCCGAGCGCTTCAATAGGATTCAGCGGTGCACTTGCTGAATCGCGCACATTACCGTGAGGGGTGAATTGAGTTGATACTGTACCGAGGGGAAGTGTGGCACGACGCGTTGTACAAACATAGTAGGTGTCTTGCGATAGGTGGCGAGTTGGGTGTCCTTGTTGAGTTTTCGTAAAGTAGTGAGTGTTGCGGCTCATCTGCGCAGAACACTCGAGTTCTAGACGTTCACGTTGACGTCATTTCTTGGTGCGGTCGAAATGGAAATGATTTGCGGATCAAGTTCGATACTGTACGGTGGTGTAGCGCGCTATTTCGGGATGCACTGTTCCAGCGCGATTCAACTGTGTAGACTCTTGACACACGTGGATTACAGTGCCACGTGCAATCCAGTTGCAGTCAGCTTGCCAGTCAGTCAGTCGGTCTGTCAGGAAGGCAGGCAGGGTCAGACAGACAGACAGACAGACATGCAGTAGACAAAGACATGCTGGTGACAGAGTCACTCTCAGGTACGGTACACTTTCCTGTCACTTAATTTTTTGGAATCGACTAAGGTAAAATCTCGTCCACTTTCTCACAGACTACACGACATTTCGACGCCAACTGCACTTCGAATCGACGAAATTGTGAAATATGCGATGGTGTTCTCTACGTCGAGGGCGACATAATGATGATTCGTCATATTAGGTATCAACGAGGGATTCCGATAAATGACACACAGTCGTGCGAGGTGGTGGTAGTGAATCCGATTCGACTGCATGATCCAGCTGAAAGGAAATTGTGTTGCTTACGTATGAAGATGGGATGGACTGCGACTCGACAACCATGCTTCTACCAGTCTGTCGCGTACGCGCGATCAAGTTTGGGTTGGCGCACTACTCGTTGGTGATGAGATGCTGGCGAGTTGTGATGCACAGCAGTGTGATGAGGTCGTGCACGGGAGTTGGTTGGCAGTGCGCATCATGTCGTTATTGGGGTTCAAACACAAGTATATTTTGGCGCGGTGTTGGATTCGATGACGAAATCGATGTGTGCGAGTGGCGCGATGGACTGGATGAAGACTGATCGCACGCCAGCATTGGAATTCGACAGAAAACTCACTTACAACGCATTAGTGCACTGCGGAGAAATAGGACCCAGTAGAGGCGGTGTGGAGGTGGAGAGAAGTGGTGAGATGATGGAGCGAGGACTTGGTCACGTGATCTAGCATAGAATAGTGCGGCATCATGTCAGGAGATATTTTGTTGTCTCAGCCGTGCATCCAAGTGAAGTGCAATGACAGTGAATTGAGGAATGCAAACGACAAGTGGGAACAGCGAGCAATTGTTTCGAGGCCTGTGCCTCACGCAGCTGCACTTGATTTCGTCAATTCGACACAGAGGCCGGCCATAAACATGAAGATGAAGAAGATTACAATGACAATAATCCCGTGTTATGTTTGTACGACAGTTCTGAGCAACTCAACAATTCGAGGGTTCGATTGGGAGTCAGTCCGCCACATTCCCTCAGGTTTCAATGCGTAGCCCGAAAATCTGCAAATCCTAAACAAACTACTGGAGTATCGCTGTCAGTAACCGCAATCGATGAATCTTCTCCTCAGATCTAAACTACGCTGATTAATCTCACGCTCATCCGTCGGGAACCGCGTTCCAGATTCGGTACAATCGGATGGCCCCACTTCTGTAACCGCAAGCTGCGAGTAAACGGCATGCACTGCACCAGCACGCAACACCCGTACATTTCATCGTACGCTACAGTGATATCGCTACAGATAAGCGAAAGAAATGGCAATTCCGTAAATTGTGTAGTGGCATCGCACTGCGGGCATGAGGGCGACGAAGAAGCAAATCGGCGTGTTTCATGCGGTACCGCAAATATTTGGGAATCTATATCGTCACAGAAATTACTGAATTCAAGTTGTGCGGCGGTAGCCCGCTGCACGATTCCGTGCAAGGATAGGACATCGGGCATCGTAGCTCTTCCGTGTGCTCGCAAAGCTTCGTTCATTGTGATCGTGGCTATACTGTACTGTACAGTCGGATGGGAATAGTGTTAGGAAGAGAACTTGTACATGGAAAAGTAAGAATTGACCGCCAGCTATACAAAGCCGGATTTTGTGCAGTATGACATACGCTACAGTATACAGAGCAGCGCGGTAGCCTTGCTGATACTATCGGGTTACTTATCGTGTAGCCCGTCAGCATCAGCAGAGCTACACTTTGTCTATTTTGCTGATGTGCTGAAGGCGTCAATTAGTGAAAGCATTTCAGCAAGACTGGGGGATGAGGGAAAATTGTACCGCGTCAGAAATATAAATTTTACTATAATTCTATATCGAAGTGATTCTCGCCTAATTCCATAGAAACATAACTTAGGTTTGCAATCGCATGAAGTAAATATCCCGGCAGATTTAAAGAGTGCCTGAAAGTTGCAGTCAATATGGAAAATTGCTTAAACCTTCTATTAATCGTTTCATGACGAGCCCTTATTCTTCCATGAATTTCCCGATACTCGACTAGAACATCACCTCCCCTCATGCATCGGTTGTCAGCATAACAATTATCAGCAATATATTTTTTGTCATTTGTTAATAATTTTTCATACGATCACGAAAAATTCTGATATCTGGAAATTGACCACATTGATACGGACCATTTACCCAAACCAGTCTACCGTTCTCAACACTGTCATCAATTTCATATCACAATCTAGCTGAACGGAACTTACGGCCAATCCATTTACTCGAGAATGGTGTTGGCTCAAAAATTTTCATGTCAGTGCCATCAACACTCACATAAAATCCAAAAAATGATTTTTCATTAAGCCCATCGCTCCAATTAATCTTTCGAAAAAGTTAGTTGTAGAAATTTAGGAAGAGAGCAAAACTTAAACTTCTTAAACGAGCTAGTGCTTTAACGATTTTCTATACTCAATACCTCTGAATTTTTTCATCAACGCCCGTCAAAACACTCAAAACAGTCTTGTTACAGTAAGTCTTCAAAAATAGACATGTCCAAAGCAAATTTTCAGGTATACATTTACGATCAATTTTCCCAGTTAGTAAGTTCCAAAAATCATAAAATACATCAGGAGAAATTCCAAACAAAGCACGGAATCTTCTTGTTCGAACATGTTTGCTATGGCCAAGTGGACGGTAAAAAATTCGGTGGAAATCACTACAAAAGTTCACTGTCCATCGAACTGTCGCAGGAAAATCGATGATCGAGATCTACATTCCGTAATTAAAATATTTTTTGATTCTTCTCGTTACAGACTGTTACATAATTATTTATTTACATAATACCTACTTGTAAGATATATCTATGTAGTAGTGATTTACAGAAGCTGTAACGAGCTATTCCGTAACAATACTTACAATACGATAGGAAACTCTTTTCCGTTTCAAAAATTGCAAAAGCACATGAATTTTCGATTCCCAAATGTAATTTTGTGGCACTTACTGTTGCAAATTTGCTTTTGGTTCAGTTCCAGTCTTGAATTATGTGTAAAC
>JAAUYH010006346.1_pt1 | contig 12852 bp, 13 predicted proteins | sample 7278061 | NCBI WGS metagenome assembly JAAUYH01 (sample SAMN14350203, study PRJNA611818) | marine sediment metagenome | isolation source: surface marine sediment (0.6m) | place: French Polynesia: Moorea | collected 2018-08
GTCGACCATTACTCCAGAAAAATTTGAATTACCGTTTGAAGGCAAGTTGTCATCAGAAAACCGATGGGTAATTATGGCAGAATTAATACCTTGGTCAGAACTCGCGCGTTCCTTAGCGGAGGAAACCTCCGCAGGTTCGCTCGTCAATTTGAAGAGGAATACGCGCAAAATTTTTCAGAAAAAATGGGTGCAATAGCCAAGCCATTTAGAATGGCATTGGCTGCATTAATTATTAAAGAAAAATTAGGAACTTCCGATAGAGAAACTATAGAACAAATCAAAGAAAACCCATATCTACAGTATTTCCTAGGGATGTCATCCTATAGTAATACTGCGCCCTTTGCTCCATCAATGATGGTTTATTTTAGAGAAAGAATAGGGATGGATATGGTCAAAGAAATTAATCAAAAAATGGTGAAAGATTTCACTAAAAAAAACGAAGAATCAGCAAAAAAAACGAATCAGGTCAAGGAGAAGAAATAAAAAACAAAGGAAAGTTAATATTTGATGCTACTTGCGCACCTGGGGATATAAGTTATCCCCATGACTTGAAAATATTAAATGAAGCCAGAAGACAAATAGAGAAAATCTTAGATTCTCTCTATAAAGGTTGTCAAACAAAGGGAGTAAAAAAGCCAAGAACTTATAGAAAGAAAGCTAGAAAAGATTATTTAAAAGTAGCCAAAAAACGTCGTCCATTATGTTTTCTTAGATAATTTAAGTTGGGATAACTTTAATGAATCGGGGGACTTTCAAGACCAAATAGAAGCTTAGAAAAAATTCACGTGATACTATTCATCTTCAGTTCATGTAGATAAAATTTATCGAACCTTAGCTAATCGAGTATTTTGTCAAGAAAGAGGTATTAGAATTAGTGGTCCACCATTAGGAAGACCAGCTAAAAATGTTAGTAAAGAAATAAAAAAACAAGCTCAAGACGATGAAAGATTACGTAATGCTATTGAAGGAAAATTCGGTGAGCCAGTGCGTTGGGCGGGTTCCCCGACTTGAAGCAACTGGCGAACCCGTAAGGGACAAGCAAAACGACGTTATGGACTTAACTGTATCATGGCAAAACTCTCTGAAACCGCAGAAACTTCTATAGCAATTACCTTTTTAGTTATCAATCTTTCCACCCTGCTAAGGCAGATTAACTGTCTTTTTTTGTCTTTATTTCTTCAGAACTATAAATTAGGCTTAATTTCTGAATATTTTATTACCAAAGCTGATCTTAAATCCTACTTACTAACATAAAAACTTATCTTTTAATCAAGCTGATTCTTGCCAATTTTTTGAGCTTACTTTTTCAGCAAACCCTAATTACTCCTGTAGTTAATTCTTGTATTTGAGAGTAAGATTCACCATTAGGTTGAGTATGTATAATTAGCTTTCTATTTACTAGATCGATAACCCAATATTCAGGAATATTATTGCGAGCATAGGTTTTAGATTTTTGCTCCAAGTCTAGTTTAAGTGTTTTATTAGCTATTTCAATTAACCAATAAATATCTTCTGGATAAGGATGATGAGTATCATAAATATTTTCTGGTAAACGAACTATAGCAATGTCTGGTTCTGGTTCAGAATTATCTAAGGTTATAGGATGAGATTCATATATTTCAGCTAATCCATCTAAAAGTTTTCTGAGATATTTCACCACTTTATGATTTGTACTGCGATGGGGAATACCTTCTGGACTCATTTCAATAATTTCCCCTTCTAGTAATTCGACTGGTTTACCTTCTAGCACACCAGATTTAACCAACTCATGCCATTCCTCGATCGACCATTTATAGGTAGTTAAAGTCATGAAAATAATAACGCTAATTTTTCTCCGATCTTACTAAAACAAAAAATAACGCTGTGCCATGGGTAAAACTTCTGCAGGTTCACAAGTTAGTAATTCTCCATCCACCCTTACTTCATAGGTTTCAGGATTAACTTCTATATTTGGAGTTATTTCATTTAGTTTCATATCTGCTTTACTCAGATTCCGCGTATTCGCAACCGCAACCGCAGGAGTTTGTAAACCAATTTGGGCAGGAATACCAGCGTCTATAGATGCTTGAGACAAAAAACTAAGGGAAGTAGCAGCAACTGAACCACCAAAGCTGGCAAACATGGGACGCATATGCACGGGTTCGGGAGTAGGGATACTAGCATTAGGATCGCCCATTTGTGACCAAGCGATCGCGCCTCCTTTAATTACTATTTCTGGTTTGACTCCAAAGAAAGCAGGTTTCCACAGACATAAATCTGCTAACTTGCCAGCTTCTACTGAACCGACATACTCAGCAATACCATGAGTAATAGCAGGGTTAATGGTGTACTTAGCGATATAGCGTTTAGCCCTAAAATTATCCGCACTTCCCTCATTCCCCAGTGTAGAAAAAAATCTTCCTTTTACTTCTCCCCTTGTAGGGGAGACTGAGAGGGGTGGACAAGAGAGTATACCCCGTTGGACTTTCATTTTGTGGGCAGTTTGCCAAGTGCGGATAATTACTTCTCCTACCCTGCCCATTGCCTGAGAATCAGAAGCAATCATACTAAATGCCCCTAAATCATGCAAAATATCTTCGGCAGCAATAGTTTCCTTTCTAATTCTCGATTCTGCAAATGCTACATCTTCAGGGATATTTTTATCCAAATGGTGACATACCATTAACATATCCAAATGTTCTTCTAGGGTATTGGTAGTAAAAGGACGAGTCGGATTAGTTGAAGAAGGTAAAACATTAGCTTGTCCGCAGACTTTAATAATATCTGGTGCATGTCCCCCGCCAGCCCCTTCTGTATGATAAGTATGGATTACCCGATTTTTAAAAGCAGCGATCGTATTCTCCACGAAACCCGCTTCATTGAGAGTATCAGTATGAATTGCTACTTGTACATCATATTCGTCGGCAACGGTTAAGCAAGTATCGATCGTCGCAGGAGTTGTACCCCAGTCCTCATGTAGTTTTAACCCCATTGCCCCAGCTAAAACTTGTTCTACCAAACCCTCTGGTTTGGCACTATTTCCCTTACCCAAAAAACCTAAATTCATGGGGAAAGCGTCAGCAGCTTGTAGCATCCGCCAGATATTCCATGCTCCAGGAGTACAAGTTGTAGCGTTTGTACCTGTAGCAGGGCCTGTCCCACCACCGATCATAGTTGTAATTCCCGACGCGATCGCCGTTTCGATTTGTTGGGGACAAATAAAGTGAATATGACTATCTATTCCTCCTGCGGTGAGGATCATGCCTTCTCCTGCCAAAGCCTCGGTAGCAGCACCAATAATAATATCAACGTTATCTTGAATATAAGGATTCCCCGCTTTACCTATTTTGTAGATCTTGCCGTCTTTAATGCCAATATCTGCTTTAACAATACCCCACCAATCCAGGATTAAAGCATTAGTAATAACTAAATCTACCGCACCATCTTCTCTAGAGATAGGAGATTGTCCCATGCCATCGCGGATTACTTTCCCACCACCGAACTTTACCTCATCACCGTAGGTAGTATAGTCTTGTTCTACTTCGATAAATAATTCTGTATCTGCCAAACGAACGCGATCGCCTACAGTGGGGCCAAATGTATCTGCATACGCTTTGCGATCCATACGATAGCTCATAACTTGCTCTCTTAACTCTACTTTCTCCACAGCATAGGTTAAAGAAGGGGAATTATGTAAAGTCTTTTAACAAAAAAAAAGATCTTGGGCATACTAACAAAAGACTAAACCTAAGTAATCAAAAAGAGATGTTTAGTCTTCTAAAAAGCAATCATAAAAGCTTTTAGCTTCAAGCTATAGCAGTTAAGTATAGAGCGCGGACATTAATTATACGAGTTATTCGTCATTATTTATTAGTCACAGAGGATAAAAGACTAACGACTAGGACTATTAAATTAAATATTTGCTCCAAATTAAACCCACGATCGACTAAATTAAATAGCTTTTTCCTAGATTTTCATCTCGTGTAAATTCTTGATGGCAAGGAAAAATATCATGGAACTAAGCAGAAGAGAAGCCATTAAATTAGGATTGACTGGGATAGGAGGACTACTAATTCCTTTCGAGTTAACAGATTCAGCTTTAGCCGAAACAAGTTCTGATTGTTCTAACTGTCTCAGAAGTGAAATAGGTTCTCCAACTTTTAATCAAGAAGAATTAAGTCACCAAATTATTCCTTTTCAACGTCCTTTTCAAAGACCTCCCCTTCTTCAACCTGTACGTAGCTATGAAAAAAGAAGAAGACCCCTTGATTGCTACGAGATAACTATGAAAAAGGCTCAAGTTGAAATTATACCTGGATTCAAGACAGAAGTCTGGAGTTACAATGGGACTCTACCTGGGCCAGTGATCAGACAAAGAGGAGGTTTTCGCGATGAAGATAGAGGTCGAGACTCTCTAGTTCGCTGCATCAACCAGTTAGGTACTACCCAAGAAAATGGAAGAGAAATTCCCATTAATACTTCTATTCATTTACATGGGATGGCTTCATTGCCCCAATACGATGGTTATGCTGAAGATTTAATTTGTCCCAAACAGTTTAAAGATTACTTCTATCCCAATGACCGTGCTGCTACGATCTGGTATCATGACCACGCCATCGACAGAACCTCCCGTAATGTCTATATGGGTTTGGCAGGTATGTATATCGTCGAAGATGAAGAGGAACGTCAATTCAATTTACCTAAAGGGGAATATGATGTACCCTTAATTCTTCAGGATTTGAGATTAGCTGATGATGGTTCACTTATTTTCAACGATCGAGGACAAAGAAGTCTCTACGGAGATGTAAGCTTAGTTAATGGAGTTCCCTGGCCTTACATGAAGGTAGCTAGACGCAAATATCGTTTCCGAGTTTTGAATGCTTCCACTTCTCGTCTCTATCAACTAGTTCTCAGCCAAAAAGAAAATCGTTTAACTACAGGGGAAAAATTAGCTGTTATTGGTACTGACTGTGGTTTACTCGATACTCCCGTAGAACTAGCATCTCCTTTGCAGACTCTATCTATTGCACCAGCAGAACGTTATGAATTTGTGATTGACTTTGCTCGCTATCCCCTCGGTACTCAGCTATTTCTGCGTAATCCAGAAATACAAAATACTAGTAACATTGATTCAGACGATCGTTTGCAAACTATTATGCGCTTCGATATCGATCGAGATGAGCCTGATGATAGTTCACTCCCCGATCGATTACGTCCCATTAAAAGACTAGACCCTAATCAAGCTGTTAGAACTAGAAAATTCCGCTTTGAACGTACTTCAACCAAGTGGCTAATCAATAATAAATCTTGGAACAAAGATCGTGTTGATGCTAACCCTCAACCAGGAGACATCGAAATTTGGGAGCTAACTAATAATGGTGGATGGATGCACCCAGTACACATTCACTTTGTTGACTGGCAAATTCTCGATCGTAATGGCAGACCACCTCTTGCTTACGAAAGAGGTTGGAAAGATGTTTTTCAAATCGATCATTTTGAGACAGTGCGAGTAATTGCTGAATTCGGTAGGCGCAGTGGCGACTATCTTCAAGGTAAGTTTATGATGCACTGCCATAACCTAGTTCATGAAGATCATTCAATGATGACTCAGTTTGAAGTAGGTGAGAATGGTTTATCACCTTGCTCAGAAGGTGCTTTACCTTTATCAGAAATTAGACCTCTTTAGCAGTAATCAGTAATCAGTTATCAATTATTAGTTCAATCCAAAAATATTATTGGTAACTGGTGACTGTTTTAACCTTGTTCTCCATACAGTTCTTCATTGAATTGTTTGATGGCATCATAATATTTTTCATAGGGATCGCTTGGTTGAGATGAATCAGCACGAGAAGAGGAAACTCTTGAATCTGGTTGACGTTCATTATTAGAAGAAACTGTTCTTTTATCCTCAGTTAAAGAGTTACTTGGTATTTCTAACTGATTAGTCTGTTCCAGGTTAGGAGATTGGGACTTAGTTACATTAGACGATGGCAATTCTTGTGCTAAAACACTATTGAAGCTAACTTGAATGATCAGTAAAATTAAGATCATTAGCTGGAGAGCTTTTTTACTGATGGATTTCAACATATACTCCTCTCCTTTGACTTTCTGCTAATTATCATCCTAATTAATACTTACTTAAAAAGAGTAATTACTTAATCAAATTTAAGTGAATAGAAAAGATTATTAACCAAAAAAAAATCAACCTGTTTTACAAACAAAAATCTTGGCAAGTTATAACTATAAAAAAAATTAATATAAGCTGAGAATATGATTTTATTATTTTTAGATAAAGTATTTATGTATATATTTAAAGAATATTGCATATTTCAAAAACAATATTGAACTAAGGCTTACCGAACTAAAGTACCCACTGTACCAAGCTTATAATCTCTCAGATCAAATAGACTATTTAGATCGATCGGGTATCTTACAATAGAAAAAATTTTTAATTATCGGTATTTATACTCAATTTAATCTCCTTGGTAATTGCGACTTAGTATATTTACGGTTGTCAGAAATTAGGCACAATTACATAATTATTTTTAATGTTAGTAATTAGCTAATTGATTTGCTTTTCCTATTTTTTAAATTAATTTAAATCGATCCCCGATTAGTTTACGTATCTTAACAAAGATAATTAATTCTTTATAAAAAATTATCTCAAGATAGATAGAGCTAATGCCTATCTTGTTTCTGAATAAAAATATCTATTAAGCTAACCGCCAATAATTAGGATCTTTGCCCAGAGAGGGTGAAGAAACGAAATCACTCTTTACTATTTGATTAAGATAAATAATGTTTATTTCTTCTTTTAAAAAAGAACTAACTCTTTGTTGTTATGAAAACAAGACCGAGCGAGTGCAAATTGGTCGTATTTCTAATATTCCCCATTGGTTTTTTGAAAGAGTTATTTTTCCTAATCAAAGACTAATTTTTGAAGCTCCATTAGAAGCAAAGTTAGAAATTCATACAGGTGAAATGATGAGTGCGATTTTGGCGGAAAGAATCAGTTGCGATCGCCTGCAAATTCAGCCGATTTCTCCTGCTGGCTTGTAGCAAAATTTTATTTTGCAGATATATTATTAACTTTATTTTTTACACTTTAATAAGAACTGGAAATCATGAATACCTGTCCTTGTTGTTCTGATAGATTATTAGCTCATATCTACCGAGACAGAAGAATTTGGTTTTGCTCTAATTGTCGTCAAGAAATGCCTAATTTAAATTGTTATAAAGTGCTTAAGATCGATCATCCCGTTAAAATTTCTAGTAAGATAGCTAAATAATTTAATTTAAAGTTTTTGCTTTAAAGTTAACTAACTCTGAGTGAAGATCGGCTTATTAACATCCTTCTCCTTGAACAATTTGCTTGAGAGTAGTAAACGTTTCCAAGCCAATTAAACCCTGACGAAATCCTTTTTGATTCGACATACCTAAAAAAACTGCTTCTCCACTGTCAGGATGACGGGAAAAACGAGGAGAAGCATTGATATAAACTAAAGCACTATTAACGTTTCTGGAGAAGAGACGACTTTCTTCGTAGGATTCTGTCACTAAGCAATCTGCATGACCACTACTATAACGATTAATCCAGGCGATCGCCTCTGTTAAACTGTCAACATACTTAAAGGCAACAGTTTTGTCTAAGTAAGGGTATCTCCATTCTGGAGAACTAGCTAATTGGAGATACTCAGGGAATTCTTTAGTTAAATGGGTATCTCCTTTTAATTTAAATCCCTTTTCTTGAAGACTGTTGAATAAAGGGAGTAAAGTAGAGGATTTTTTATTACCATAAATCAACACTTTTTCAATGGCATTAACTGGGTCTGGTTGACTACCATGACTATCAATGATTAAATGACGAACTAGGTCTAAATTTCCAGTAGAAGACCAATAGAGATAACAATTACCAATTGCTGTTTTTAAAACAGGAGCAGTTGACTGTTCTGTAACTTGTTGAACTAAAATAGGACGACCATAGGGAATAACTAAATCTAAATAGTTATCTTGTACTAATAAATCGGCGATCGAAGTACCTGAATCTGAGGAAATAACTTCTAAACAACTCGGTGGTAATTCAGTTTCTGCTAGGGCATTTTGCATAATTTTCCCGATTGCCATATTGGAATTACTGGCTGTACTGCAACCTCTAAGAATGAGACTATTACCAGTTTTTATACACATTCCTGCTGCTATAGCTGCTATTTCAGGAAAAGCTTCATAGATTAGGGCAATAGTCCCTAAAGGCATAAGTTGACAATAAGTAGGACAAGACTCTAGCTGATAGGGGGCATTGATTAATCTTTTGGTGGGATCTGCTGATTTACCTAAATACTTCAGAATACCAACAGTACTTTCTAGTCTTTCAGGAGTTAATTTTAACCAATCGATCATTAATTCTGATACTGCCATTTCTCGACTCATTTCTAGATCGAGGGTATTGGCTTCAAGAATATAATCAAAACTATTTTCTAGGGCATTTGCTATGGCTTTCACTCCCTGTTGACGGATATCACCAGAGACAGTAGCCAGTTTTTGTGAAGCTTGATGAGCGCGTTTAACTATTTCCAGGGTGAAGTTGGATGAACTATCTATTTCCATGATGTTAATGCCGAGAAGCTAACCAAAGCATAAGTGCTAGCAAAATAGTCAATAAGGATAAAACTATTGCCCAAACAACAATACTGTGAGCAGAAGATAATCGTAGCATCAGAGGCAAAAGCATAATAGCAATGATGGGCAAAATCATCATTACTAGCAACAAAGCTGATAAGTAACTTTGCGCCCAACCTGGATAGACATTTGCCCAACGATAGCCAGTCCATCGCCAAGATTTTTTGTGGTAAATAGATGATAATTGCTCAATTACCTTGCCATTTTCTTTGACAACAAAAATTTGTTGACAGCGAGTACATCCTAATGCCTCTGTCAATAGAATTGGTTTTAGACAACCTCGCCTTCTGCAAGGACAAGGATAATCATTGCTTAAGTCAATTTTGTGTATTTTATGGGGTCGCACTAGCTCCGTCTAGATATAGAGTGTTTTAATTTTTAAAATTATCTTTTCTGTCAATATAGCAATATTTCTTTGCTTCTCTTCTTAAGCTATTCTCAAGCTTATCTTAATATAAAGTTCACCAGACAATTATTTTTTACTCTTCTGATTGAGCGTAAATATGAAAAAAGCTTTTGTTCTCGACACAAACGTATTATTACATGACCCTAGTGCCATGTTACGTTTTAAAGATAATGATGTCATACTTCCCATTACTATTATTGAAGAATTAGATAGATTTAAAAAAAAAGCAGAGATGACTGGGAGAAATGCTCGTCAGGTATCGAGAACTTTAGATCAGTTGCGCTCTCAGGGACATTTAACCGAAGGTATTCCTCTCGAAGAAGGCGGTACTTTATTGGTTGCTTTGTGCGATCGCGAAACCTTACAAAAACTCCCTCCAGAATTAGAAGGCGATCGAGCAGATAATTCTATTCTAGCTGTAGCATTGAAGTATCAACATAATTGTCAATGTCCAGTAGTTTTAGTAAGTAAAGATACTAATCTCAGGATTAAAGCAGATTCTTTGGGATTAAATACTCAAGACTACGAAATCGATAAAGTTGACGTCAAAGAGCTTTATACAGGTATTACCGAGATTCAAGTAAGTCAAGCTACAATTGAACAATTTTTTCAAGATAATCGAGTTATTTTAGAAGGTAATTTTTATCCCAATCAAGCTCTTACTTTAGTTAATGAGACTAATCCTTCTCATACAGCTTTGGCTATGGTAGAAGGGGATCATAATCAAGTCGTTCCTTTAGTTAAACTTCCCCCTTCTGGAGTCTCTCGTATTCATCCCCGTAATCGAGAACAAAGATTTGCGTTAAACTTATTATTGCGGGATTCTATTGCTTTAGTTACCTTAGTAGGAAAAGCGGGAACAGGAAAAACTTTACTGGCGATCGCAGCAGGATTACAAAAGGTAGCTAATGAAAAAGCTTATAGTAGACTGTTAATCTCTCGACCAGTAGTGCCAATGGGAAGAGACTTGGGGTATTTGCCAGGAGATATCACTGATAAGCTTACACCCTGGATGCAGCCTCTCTATGACAATTTCGATCTTATTTTTGGTACTCAAGACTCCTTTGGTAAGCCTAGTCACTGGCGACATGGATATGAAGAACTAATGGAACAAGGATTACTCCAAATTGAGCCACTCACTTATATCCGTGGTCGCACGATCCCCCAGCAATTTCTGATTGTAGATGAAGCACAAAATCTTACTCCTCACGAAGTCAAAACTATTGTTACTCGCGCAGGAGAAGGAACAAAAGTAGTGCTGACAGGAGATCCTGAGCAAATTGATAATCCTTATGTAGATGCAGCTAGTAATGGTTTAACTTACATCGTAGAACGATTTAAAGGTGAACCCTTAGCTGGTCATATAACCTTATCACAGGGTGAACGCTCCAGTTTAGCAGAACGAGCAGCAGCTTTATTATGAAAGTAGGGGTAAGGCAATGCTTCACCCCTACTTGTCATCTAATTTTCATCTGGCTGTCACAAAAAATTCATAATACTTGTCTAGGATTATTAGTGTCAGCTCTAAAAAATCACTCAAAGCTCCTTCAGATTTAAAGGGCTGACTTTTCCTCAATCTAATTTATTTTTTAGACTTTTAGTAAAATTTTAAAATACTTAAGTAGATAAAAGGCTTAAAAACTATATTTATTTTAATCTTATGAGCAAAATCTATAAATCGCAATCTAATCCAAAACAAACAACTCCCTGGGGTCAGAAAGCTGCTACCTCTGCTGTGTTTATGATGCTGGGAGGAGCAATAGCAGTAGGTGGAGAATATTTATTTAGTAGTCCCCGACTATTTGCTACTACTCCAGAGTCTCTAACACAATTAACTCAAAAACCAAAAGAGGAATTATTAGCAGCAATTCCTGCGCCAACAAACTTTGTTACTGACGTAGTTAATAGAGTAGGTCCAGCCGTAGTTAAAATTAATGCTTCTCGTACAGTACAAACAAAACTACCACCGATCTTCAATGATCCTTATTTCCGTCAATTTTTTGGGGATCGATTGCCCCAAACGCCTGGAAGAAGAGTAGAAAGAGGTACTGGTTCTGGATTTATTATTAGTGCTGATGGGGTAATTTTAACCAACTCTCATGTCATTGATGGCGCAGATAAGGTAACAGTTACTTTAACTGATGGTCGTGCTTTCCCAGGACAAGTAATTGGCACTGACTCAATTACAGATATGGCAGTGGTAAAAATTGCAGCCCAAAATTTACCTACAGTCACTTTAGGTAACTCTGAACAATTACAAATTGGGGAATGGGCGATCGCGATCGGTAATCCTCTAGGATTAGATAATACGGTTACTACAGGTATTATCAGTGCTACAGGACGGAATAGTTCTCAAATTGGTGTAGGGGATAAAAGAGTAGATTTTATTCAAACTGATGCTGCGATTAATCCTGGTAACTCTGGAGGGCCTTTACTCAATGCTAAGGGAGAAGTTATCGGTATCAATACAGCTATTATTAGAAATGCTCAAGGGTTGGGCTTTGCTATCCCTGTTAATACAGCTAGCGATATCGCAGAACAGTTAATTGCTAAAGGTAGAGTAGATCATGCTTACTTAGGAATTAGAATGACCTCTCTTACTCCCGAAATTAAACAACAACTAAAAGCAGAAAGAAATTTGAATTTAGATAACCAAGAAGGGGTTCTAATTGTTGGTATTGTCCCTAATTCTCCTGCTGCTAGATCGGGCTTACGGGCAGGAGATGTTATTACCGCGATCGATCGACAAAAGATTTCCACTGCTAGCGAAGTACAAAAAGCAGTAGAAAATACTCAAGTAGGCGATCGACTTTCTCTACAGTTAGTTCGTCAGGGTAATCCCCTTGCTCTCAATGTCGAAGTTGGATTATTGCCTAATTAAAGTTACTGAAGCTGAAGTACACTTAAAACAAATAGCGTAGTACTAGCAGCAGAACCAAGCCCAAACATTAAAGAACGGGCTAGAGGGATATCGAGCATGTAAAAGACTGAGAACAAAAACCGAGCAAGCAAAAAAGCGATCGCTGCTTTCATTGCCCAAGTCGAATCAACTTCTGTAACATAAGCCATTGTTGCAGCAGCCGTATAGATAATTAGAGCTTCAAAAGAGTTTTGATGCGCCCAGGTTGCTCTTTGAGCATAGGCTGGTAACTTATCAAATATAGCGCGGGGAGCAGAAAGATCTGCCCCCGCTTGGACTCTGGCAATGGCAACAAAAAAATAAGGAAAGTAAGTTAAAATTACCGCTCCTATAATCGAGTAGAGCAAAATCGCATTTGTTGATAAATTCATCGGGCAGAGTGTCAAACTAATCAAAATAAAACAGAGTAACTAGCTTACGCTGTTCTTCTGCTTCTTCACAGGTTTGTAATAGGGTATGACTATCGTGGAAAGCAAAACAAATCAATTGTTGACAACGAGAAACAATTTCTCTGTTACACAAAGCACTAGCTTCTCCTAAAGACAAATGATCGTTTTCTGAGTGTTCTACTAAGTGAATAACTTGCTTTAACTGCTCTTTTGACTCCCATGGTTGGCGTTCTAAGCTTTGGGGCAAGATAACAGTTAGCAAATTAGAATCCGCACGCATAGCACCTTTAATTGCAGCCGAGTTTGTCCCTGTTGCCCCAGAGGTAACTAAACGATTACCGCCAAGAACCAAAGCATAACTCATCATTTCAATTAAATGCTGGTGCATTATAGGAACGTGACGAGAACCCAATAGAGCAATACGCTTAGAACCAGTCTGCTGAATTGCTGCTAGCTCTTGGGTTAATGTATCGGGAGTAATA
>JAAUYH010104331.1_pt1 | contig 12852 bp, 11 predicted proteins | sample 7278061 | NCBI WGS metagenome assembly JAAUYH01 (sample SAMN14350203, study PRJNA611818) | marine sediment metagenome | isolation source: surface marine sediment (0.6m) | place: French Polynesia: Moorea | collected 2018-08
CCCTCACCAGTTGGATTGCTCCAAAACAACCAGGATGGTTTTTTTTCTTTAGGTCTTCTAGAGCTTAGTTGAACCCTGGATTTTAACCCTTGCGATTCGCATTTGTCCCAATCAAACTAGAAAGACTACATTCTTGCAGCGCGTTAAAGGTTTTACCGATTCAACTTCTGAATCGAACCCTATACCTTAAGTATGTCGAAGAACTTAGAAATATTATACAACGATTAAAACCCTTGCTATATAAAGATTATGTGTCTAATTACGCCCTAAAGGGCGAGGCTTTAAACCCATGATCACGAGGGTAAACAGTTATCATTTATCAAAATACTTCAACTGCTTACTGTTTATAAATTAAGCGTCGGGGATTAACTGAATATAAGCGTCAAAATCAGCCAGGGCTTGCTTAAATTGAGCTTTTGCTACTTTATAGTCTTTATCTTGAGCAGCAGCGTCAATCTTTTCTAAGCGAGTAAAGAGATCTTCAGCTAAGTCGGTTGCTTGGGCTTTATCATTGGGAAGAAGTTTATCTGATAAATATCTTAAATCCCTTCTGAGGAGTCCCAAGGGTCCGTGAATGAAAGTTTTAGTATCTACCCAATCTTCCTCCTGAATGAACTCGCCGAGAGTGTTCATTTTATCCCGTGCTACATCCACAGGAATGCGATAGGTTTTGATGACTTGTAATTTTTCAGGGGTGTAGGTGGGGGGAGCAGAAGCAGTAGGGCTACCGCAACTAACTAGGACTGTTGCCACCAATACCAACATCAAGGACAAAACAGAACGAAAGATTTTCATATCTCCTAAAGATGTAATTTTTATTAACTTGTTCTAATCTTCTCAAAAATTGCGTCATTTAAAGAATCGAACGGCGAAAAAACTGAGTAATTTCTTTTGTGATATCCTCCGCCCAATGTTCTTGGGGGTAGTGTTTGGCTTCTGGTAATTTCACTAGCTCAATTTTCGAGTTAGATTTTACTATAGTTTCGGCATCTGCGATCGCCAACCAAGGGTCTTCTACACCCCAAATAATTAGGGTGGGTTGCTCCCAGGTTTTAAGTCCTTCACTAATTTCTGTCGTAGTTTTATTGAGGTCTAAAGCTTTAATGGTTGCCCCTAAAGCCCTTCCCACTGAAGAACTGGTTAAAAAAGGTTTACGATGGATATCTAAATCTTTGTCCTGAACTACAAAACCGCTTCCCCCTTCTAAAGTACGATCTACTTGTAAGGGGTCTTGAGTCAACATATCCCCCACCAAAGGAATACCCCACTGCTTCATTTTCCACGGTAATTTCATCTCTGGAGTTAAAGGGGTATTGAGAATGACTAATCTTTCTACTTGTTGGGGATGAGCTAGGGCATATTGTATTCCTACTGAGCCTAAAAACCCTTGCACTACTAGATAAAATTTTTCTAGCTCTAAAGTAGTAATCAAGTTTTCCAAAGCAGCAAGAAAAGCCTGGGGAGTATAGGCAAAATCCCGCTTATCTGGTTTAGCTGAAAAACCAGAACCAATCCAATCAGGAGCGATCGCCTTAAGTCCTCGTTCTTCTAGTTGGGTCATGACTCCTCGCCAAGTATAACTATGGGTAGGCAGACCATGTAACAGCAACACAGGGGGTTTTTCACTCTCGGTATTTGTTTGACGATAAAACCACTGTAATTTTCCGACTTCAATTTGACATTCTTCGATAGACACTGTTTTTTTCCTCTTATTTAGTTATTGATGCTTGCTTTCATCCACACTCCATGAATGGAGTGTGGATGAAAGCAAGCACAGGATTTAAATATACAAAACCGATACATTTTGACTAATTTTCTTTACCGAATTTTTGAAAAAAAAGAGTCGTAATCGTTGCATAATACTCGTATCTACCACCAAAGCGAAAACCAAGCACGGTAGAATCAGTACCAAGAAAACTGGATATAGCGGGTTCTGTTCGGAAAAGCGCGAAAGTGCGGTCTTGGGGGTTTCCCCCATGAGCAACTTTCGTCTATAAGCTCGAACAGGTAAAATATCCAAGAAGCTTGTGGATCGACCTCTGGCGGGGGTGTGTTTTCAACATAGTTGTTCTCATCTAGTTAAGTCGGGTTGAAACAAGAAGCCTCTACGCCTTTAGGCTAGAAGTGTGCCACAAATGTAATCCCCTAACTTCAGAAATATGCGCTACAACTGGTAACTGATAACGGGTAACAGGTAACAGGTAACTAGGTTATGTGTGGAATAGTGGGGTATATTGGTACACAAGCAGCAACAGAAATTTTAATCTCTGGTTTAGAAAGATTGGAATATCGGGGTTATGACTCAGCAGGAATAGCAACAGTATTAGAAGGAAAGCTAGAGTGCGTTAAAGCCAAGGGAAAACTCTACAACCTTAGAGAAAAACTCGAACATACTGTTAATCATGCCCAAATCGGTATTGGACATACTCGCTGGGCGACTCATGGTAAACCAGAAGAACATAACGCCCATCCTCACCTAGATTCTGACACTAAAGTTGCAGTAGTGCAGAATGGCATTATTGAGAACTATCGAGAGTTAAGAGAAGAATTAACTAGTAAAGGTATTGAATTTAGCTCGGAAACCGATACAGAAGTCATACCCCATTTAATATCCCAGTATTTAACTGATTCTAATATTGCACTACTCGAAGCAGTACAAAAAACTATTACCCGTCTAGAAGGGGCATTTGCGATCGCAGTTATTAGTGCAGATCATCCCTATGAATTAATCGTAGCCCGTCAACAAGCCCCTATTACCCTCGGTTTTGGACAAGGAGAATTTTTCTGCGCTTCCGATGTTACCGCCCTATTACCCCATACCCATGCAGTTTTAACCTTAGAAAATAGTGAAATAGCCCGTTTAACTCCTTTAGGTGTCGAAATATATACTTTTGCTGGGGAAAGAGTCAGTAGATTTCCTCGTACTCTCGATTGGAATCCTGGTCAGGTCGAAAAACAGGGTTTCCGTCACTATATGCTAAAAGAAATCCACGAACAACCAGGAGTGGTACGCAGTAGTTTAGAGACCTATCTTAATCCCAATTGGCACGCCGACGAAAATCCTAATTTTAGCCCCATTAACTTAGGCTTATCATCCCAACTCCACGAAAACACTGATTACATTCAAATAGTAGCTTGCGGTACAAGTTGGCACGCTAGTTTAATTGGGAAATATCTTTTAGAACAACTTGCAGGTATTCCTACTAATGTAGATTATGCTTCCGAGTATCGCTACTCTCCCAAACCAGTGATTCCTAATACCCTAACTATTGGTGTTACTCAGTCAGGAGAAACCGCCGATACCATAGCTGCGTTAGAAATGGAACAAGCCAGACGCAGTAAACTAGATAGTAAGTTTCAGCCCCAACTCCTCGCTATTACCAACCGCCCTGAGAGTACTATCGGACAACTATGCAACCATATCATTAATACCCAAGCAGGGATCGAAATTGGGGTTGCAGCTACTAAAACCTTTATCGCTCAAGTACTAGGCTTTTACTATCTTGCTCTAGACCTCGCTTATCATCGTAAAACCTTATCTAATGAACGGATTACCGAAATTATCGACGGATTACACCACATACCCGATAGTATCGAAAAAACTCTCGAAACTCAAGATCACGCGATCGAAGAATTGGCACACGAATTCACTCAAGAAACAGAAGATTTTATCTTTATCGGTAGAGGAATTAACTTCCCCATCGCCCTTGAAGGTGCATTAAAACTCAAAGAAATATCTTACATCCATGCAGAAGCCTATCCTGCTGGCGAAATGAAACATGGTCCTATTGCCCTATTAGACCATAAAGTACCAGTAGTTGCTGTTGCAATGCCTGGAAGTGTTTATGAAAAAGTAATTTCTAACGCCCAAGAAGCTAAAGCTAGAGATGCAAGGTTAATTGGGGTAACTTCTGCTATGAATGCTCAAGAAGCAGGAAGCACTTTTAATGATATCTTAACTGTACCTGAAGTAGAGGAGTTGCTCTCGCCGATTTTAGCGGTGATTCCTTTGCAACTATTGTCTTATCATATTGCAGCGATTAAAGGGTTAGATGTAGATCAGCCCAGGAATTTGGCGAAAAGTGTCACTGTTGAGTAAGCACAAATAAATGTCAAATAAGCTTGTGGAGTAATAAAAAAGATGGAAACTTTGTAAAAAAGTTAGAAACTAAATAATAAACTTGGAAACTTTAATTGTATAATACAGTAACAGTGTATTATCAAAGTTTTCCAATGGCTAGAAGTAAGAGTGATTGGACACAAGCTAAGTTTGAGCGATATGTAAAAGAAGGTAGAGGCAAAGGCAGTGGGAAAAACTATAAACCTTGGATAACCATTCAAGATTTTCCCTCAAAAGGCAGAGTTTCAAGAACGCCTGGTTGGAAAAGCGATCGCATACATCATTTTATGTCTGACTGGGAATTAAGATTTTTCTATTTACTAGAATGGTCGGATGCAGTTAAAGATATCAAAGAGCAATATCCATTACTAGATTTAGACTTAGCATTAAGTATTGCTGATGAACTGGGAATCAGCTATCCCAAAGATAGAAAAAGTGGGACTCCTTATGTACTAACTACTGATTTCATGTTGACAGTACAACAAGGAGCAAAACTCATTCAAATTGCGCGTACTGTTAAATTAGCTAAAGAGTTAGAAAAGAAAAGAGTTTTAGAATTATTACAGATAGAACAAAATTATTGGAAAAGAAAAAATATTGATTGGGCAGTAGTCACAGAGCAGGAAATATCCAAAACTTTGGCAGATAATATTAAATGGGTGCATCCTGCTTATAAATGGGAATTAACAGACCAGAAAAACAAAGATAATTGCTACTATTTAAGCAATATTCTCAAAGAACAATTAATTACAAAGAAGGTAAAAATCAATACAATAACTACTGCCCTAGACAAAGAAATCGGAATTGCACCTGGAACATCTTTGTCGCTTTTTAAACATTTAGTTGCTAAAAAAGAAATAATCGTCGATATGCTGGAAAATAAAATTTCTGGTAGTTCTACCACAACTATTATCAAAAGCATTATTTAATCGGCAATTAAAGTATGACTATGGTTAGTAATTTATATGTCAACGATTTAATTGAATGGCTAGATGATTCTGGAGAAACTACAGTAGAAAGAATTGTTTGGCTAGATGAAAATTATATTCTGGCTTTTCTTTTCGACATTAATACCAATAAAGGCGTGCCTTATCCTAAAAGAATCAGCGAAATTGAAGAGGCTATTGCTGAAGGCTATGCTTTAAAACTAAAATCCGATCCTTGGTTGAAGATAGTTACCGAAGATAACTTATCAGAAAAAGAAAAAGAAATTAGAAATAGAGCTTGGGATGTAATTTCTGAATTAGTTCAACAAGAACCTGATATATTTGATCGCTCTATTCGTGGTTCTTTAGTGAACAAAGCAATTATTGATTCTAAAGAAAAAATTATCAAAAAAACTATCTATGGATATTTAAGAAAGTATTGGCAAAGAGGAAAAAATAAAAATGCTTTACTCCCTGACTATTACAATTCAGGGGGGAAGGGGAAAACTAAAAACTATAGTAGTGGTAAAAAAAGAGGGCGACCTAGAAAATATAATAAGACTGCCAAAATAGGTAAAGGAGTTAACATAACTGAAGAAGATCGCAGAATATTTAGGATTGCTATTGCTAAATTTTACAACAATCGGAAAAAAAACTATCTAACTACTGCTTATAAGCTAATGCTTAAAGAATATTATTCAGAGGAAACTGTATTCGACGCCAATGGAGTAAAGAAATCAATCTTAATTCCTCCTGAAAAAAGACCTACTTTAACTCAGTTTAGATACTGGTACAACAAAGAACATAAAGATATTAAGAAAACTACTATTTCCAGAAGAGGTAGTAGAGCTTTTGCTCTAGAAAATCGGGCTATATTAGGAACTTCCAAACAAGAAACAATTGGACCAGGCTCTCGCTATCAAATTGATGCCACTGTTGCTGATGTTTATCTCGTTTCTAAATATAATCGCAATTGGATTATTGGCAGACCAGTTGTTTATGTCGTTATAGATGTTTTTAGTCGGATGATAACTGGCGTATATGTTGGTTTAGAAGGACCTTCTTGGCTGGGTATGATGATGGCTCTGGTTAATGCTGCTAAAGATAAAGTTAAATTTTGTGCCGAATACGGAATTAAAATTGAGGAAGAAGAATGGTTAGCACATCACATACCCGATGCTATTTTAGGCGATCGCGGTGAATTAGCGGGAAAAAATGTGGAAACTTCAATTGATAATTTAGGTATTCGCATTGAAAATGCTGCTCCTTATAGAGCCGACTGGAAAGGTCTAGTAGAAAGACATTTTCGTATTATTCACGACCGCGTTAAACCATTCCTTCCTGGCTATGTAGATGTTGATTTTACCCACAGAGGAGGAAAGGACTACCGTTTAGATGCCAAACTCGATTTAGACCAATTTACGAGAATTATTATTCACCTAATTCGCTATCACAATAACGAGCATCATTTACAAGAATACAGCCGAGAAGAAATGATGATAGCTGAAGATGTTTTAGCAATTCCCAGGGAATTATGGCAATGGGGAATTGCTAATCGTTCGGGAAGATTGAGAACTATTCCAGAAGATATTGTTAAACTCAATCTGATGCCTGCGGATAAAGCTACAATTACCCCTAAAGGAATAAGATTCAAACAGCTTTATTACACTTGTGAAAAAGCTACTAGAGAACAATGGTTTGAGAGAGCCAGAAGTCACTCGATGACAAGGGAAGAGAAGTTATTAAATATTTCTTACGATCCGAGAAAGCCAGATATTATTTATTTACGTTCTCCTGATGGTAGAGATTTTGAAAAGTGTTTTTTAATCGATCTCGATAACAAATATACAGGCAGAAGTATTTACGATATTGAATATTTACAAGAGTATGAAAAGCAGCAACAACAAGTAACTCAAGGTCAACAAATACAAAAAGAGATTGACTTAATGGCAGTAATAGAAAACGAAGTTAAACAAGCACAAATTCTAACTGAAGCGGTTCAAGATAAAACATTGAGCAATAATAAAAAAGTTAAAGGAATTAGAAATAATCGCGCATTTGAAAAAGAAAAGCGTAGGGAAGAAGAAGCCTTTGAACTAGGTCAAAATGAATTATCAAATTCAGTAGAGCCAACCGAAGAGCTTGAAAACGTTAAACCAAAAACCACATCTAGTAAAACTAAACCCGATCAATCTCTTAAACGAAAGAATTTAAAATTGCTCAGAAAAATGCGCTTAGAAAGGTCTATTGAAGAAGATTAACTAATTATGAATAAAGTTTCAATTCCCAATGGTGATGAAGCGATTATTGCTCTATATCGCGATCAAAAGCTACGCGAATACAATGCTAATCCTATGATTCAAGCATTACCTCTGATCGTTTCTGACAAAGAGTTTCTCGAATTGGCAACTATGATGCCAGATTTTTCTCCAGAAGAAAGAATGTTAGAGCCTCATCTGAGATTTCACTGTGTTGAAAGATTATCGAGATACTTCGAGCCTATTGACAAAACTTTAGAACTACAAAGAATTATTAGCGTATTACTGAGGCAAGGATACATAGCACGTAATATCTTGCAACCTCAATATGCTCGTCGCGCCAATCAAATTTATCAAGCAATTCAAAACAAAGCTGGTAAAACCATCGAAAATTACGTTGATGTCCCCACTTCAGCTTCAGGCTTTACTTTAATAGGTCCTTCGGGAATGGGGAAAACCACTAATCTAAAAAATATTCTCGGTCTTTATCCTCAAGTGATTACTCATCCCGAACACAATGTATATCAACTTGTTTGGATTAAAGTTGATTGCCCCCATGCTGGTTCTCTAAAAGGTTTGTGTATTGACATCTTTAAGGAAATAGACCGCTTACTCGGTACTAAGCTATTTCGCATTTACCTTGCATTTATTATTAATCGCCCAAAACAGGTAAAAGTACTATTCTCCCTGCTCCCTGCTCCCTGCTCCCTTGCAGCCTAACCAGCAGCTTAAATGCGAAATAGCTTAACTACTTCAAGAAATTCGGCTCGACTCGTAACTCAGAAGACTATATGCTGGCTCAAGTGGCACAACTATCTCATACTCATCATCTAGGAATGTTGGTCATTGATGAGATGCAGAACTTAGTCAACGCCAGAAGAAGCAAGGACGATCTGCTCAATTTTCTGGTAAAAATGGACAATATTATTGGTGTACCAGTTATCCGAGTTGGGACAAATGAAGCCTATCCTATTCTTCAGGGTAATTTTAGAAACGCCAGAAGAGGAACGGGAGAAGGAGGTGTTCTCTGGGATCGTATGAAGCAAGAGGATGAAGATGAGTGGGATGAGTGGAAGTTTTTTGTCGAGGGAATGTGGAAATATCAGTGGACAGCAGAATATACGGTTTTGACTGATGAAATATACGAAGTTCTCTACTTTGAAACTCAAGGAATTATCGATTTAGTAGTTAAGCTATTTAAAATGGTTCAGTGGCGAGCGATCGCAGAAGGGGACTACCAAATTATTAGTATTGATCTAATTCATGAAGTCGCAGAAGAAGGTTTGTACTTAGTTAAGCCAATGCTCGATGCTATCAGATCTGGCGATACAGAGTGGATGAATAAATATAAAGATATTGCGCCTTTAAGTACAGTTCAATACCAGAATAAATACGCTTCCAAATTACAATCCGAAGATTTAAAAGAAACCAGACGTTTGGCTCGCAAACAACAAAAGCAGCAATCGCCTATCTTAAGCACTGTAATACTTAAATTAATCCAAGAATTAAATGTGGATGCACTTTTAGCCAAGCAGTGCGCCGAAAAAGTTTTCAATCCTAAAAAGAAACAGCACAATGTTCAAGATTTAGTTAATGAAGCCTATGCTCTGAGCTTACAGAGTGGAGAGACTGTTCCTATTGAGATTGGCAGGAATCATCTTAAAAAATCCAAAAAAGCTAAATTAGAACCAAAATATCAAGAAAACGATATGAGGTTAATTGTGGCTAAAGCCCAGGAGCAAGGCATCTCTGCACACGATGCGCTGAAAGAAGCAGGATTCATCAGAAATCCGATTGATGATTTCATTAACATTAACTAATGCTAGGTTCTTTTCCTTCTCCCTATCCTGAAGAACTAATGTATAGCGTGGTTGCTAGATACCATGTCCGTAGTGGTAACAAAAGCTTTCGACAAACTCATGAAGAGTTATTTGAGACGGTTGAATTACAATCCGACAAAATAGTTTTACCCAATAATCTAAATTTTTTAGTCAGTCAACTTCCTGAAGGTTCAAGATTAACAGAAGAAGGCTTAATCAAAAGAAATACTCTTTATCCTTTTTTTCGTAACTTTCTGACACCTATAGAAATTTATTCTTTTAAAGAGTTACTGAGATCTAAGTCCAGTATCTCCATATCTCAAACTGCCAAAATATCCGATAAAGAACGCAATGAGGTACTGAAATTTTGTCCCAAATGTTGTGCAGAGGACACACGAAAGTATGGCGAAGCCTATTGGCATCGTCAACATCAAATACCAGGAATGCTGGTGTGTTTGAAGCACAAAATATCTTTGTTAGACAGCGAAATTTTACTAGAAAACAAGCAAATTCATTACTACGCTGCTAGTCAGATCGATCTATCTGAGACAGAAAAGCATCTTTATAATGAGGAGTTTAGGCAACTGGCACTATCTATAAACCAGGAACTGGATTGGTTGAGTCGTAATTACATTGAATTTCGGGGAATGACTTGGTTGAGAAATCAATATAAGTCACTGCTAATACACAAAGGATTTATAACTAAATACTCGCGCACAAGGTTTAAATACCATGAAGAGCAATTTACAGAAGCTTTTGTTGAATTCTATAGCAAGGAATTATTAGAAACAATACAGCCACAAATCTGGGAAAAACGGAATTCGTATCTAGAATATTCTCTGTTCTCCTGCGATATTACTCAAACCATAGATAGGATTACTCATGTTCTACTCATTAAGTTTTTATGCGGTTCTATAAGAAATATTTTTGAATGACAGTAGCTATTTTCAGCGATTATACTGTGTAGATAATTTTTGCTTGAAATAACTATTTATGGAGATAGCTACATTACAGATAGAAGAACAGCATGAAGACATCGAACTTATCGAAAATCCATACATAGAATTAGCTTTTCCTGTAATGGGACAGAATTTGCCCATTGATCATGGTTATCAACTATACTCCGCATTGAAATACCGATTGATGCAACTAAAAGATTGGGACGATATCAGCATCAAGATAATTTTGGGGAAGTTAGATCCCAATAAAAGAAACGAATTAAACTTGACTGACCGTTCAAAACTAATAATTCGTCTCCCCTCAGAAAAAGTACCTTCTGTCTATTCTTTCAGTGGAAAATCTTTAACTATCGGTAAACACAAGATTAGACTAGGAATTCCCGAAATGAATTTTCTGCAACCCAAGCCTAATTTGCGATCACATATCGTAGTAATTCGAGGATATCAAGAGCCACAATCATTTTTAGAAGCAGCAAAAAGGCAATTAGAAGAACTAAAAATTGATGCCAAAATACAGCTTATTACCAAACAAGATGGAACTCCTAAATTTAAAACAGTTAAAGTCAAGCAAACCTTAATCGGTTTTGGGGTCGAAGCAAATAACTTAAGGGAAACTGATTCTATAATCCTTCAAGAAAAGGGATTAGGAGGAAAGCACAAAATGGGTTGTGGTGTGTTTGTTTGAGATGGTTTAGAGATGATTTCCAAAGCAGTTAAACCAAAAATAGAGATAAGTTTGAGCGATCCTGGAATGACCATGCTACATCGTGCGGGAGTTGCTGGCTTATATATGACGTTAAAAGCTTTAGAAAAGCGTTATCCCACTCTCAAGTCTCGCCAAGGTAATTTTAAGTGGACTTTAACAAAAGATAGTATCAGCCTTAGCTGGAAGGGAAAGGACTACGAAGCATTAGACTGGTTGTTTGCCGAATCATTTCAAATTAGTAGCAATGGTTTAATTTCTCTAACAGGTTTACAGTCTCCCAATTGGTTAAGCCAGTTAGCTATTCATATTGGAATTAAAAATACTTTTCTACAACACAATCAATTCTTCAAACCCGCAGGCGACGCTACAGAAAATCTAATTATAAATGGCTTAGAAGTCGCTATTAATTACAAAAAAACTAAGTCTTACGCTCATCAAAATTTTGTACAAAAACTTTGTGATGATGATGGTCAATTATTGAAATCGCAAATTGGAATTACTGGTTGGTTGTATCCTGGTGCAGCAATCAAGCACTACGGAATAATAGTCAACAATGTTCGTGTTACTCAATTTACTGAAACTATTGAAAGAGCGATCGCATTATTATATGCCCCTGTTGCCTGTTTTTACTTTATATCTCCCAAATCTTATCTCCACGATACCAAAACTCAATATTGTTTGGTTGTTCCTGAAATAAAAGATTTAGAGTCATATGCCCGACAAAGACAAAAGCTTAATAGTTGTGATTACCAGCAATTTCTAGCCTCTGGCTCTAGCGACGCTGGTTTTCGTTTGCTTACCCAACAAGCTACTTTACAGACAATCCAACAAAACAACTTGAAACGCTGTCAGGTCATTACTTTTGGTCAAACTAAGTGGACAGGATTCCAGAAAACCCGTAAGAACGTTAAATTTATCGAGATAACCGACAAAATAATTCAAAATTACAAATTATGTAGTCGCTATTTTAAAAACCGAGTTGTGGAATATGAAGAAGGTAATTTCGTAGCGGCAAGCATTGTTCGAGAACTAATTACGGAAAACTTAGCTAGAGGTTTCCCCTGGTGGCATAACTTTACTCATGCTGTCAGAAGCAACAAATTATTCAAGTTAATTAGCTACGAAAAAAAAGGATTACAACAGATGGTCAAAAATGCTGACTGGGATGAAGAAGCACAAATACTATTTGTCAAAGCCTGTCACCAAGCATTATTGCAAATCTACGGTAAACTTTATAGCCGAGCTAAAGAAGGAGAATACGTGCAAATACAGCGAGAGAATGAACGGATACGTTCTGGTTTGATACGTTGCCTCAACTCGGAAGATTTTCGTCACTTTATGATAGCTAACTTTTGGACTAAGGGGGGAAACATTTCTATCCTTGCAGAATACTGGGAAGAATTGATGCCACTGACGACTAAACCCCAAAACTGGAAACTAGCTAGAGATTTAGCATTACTGGCTTTGGCTAGTTATAAATCCAAAAAGCAACAACAAGAAGAAAATTTAACCTCAACAGATGGAGAAGCGTTGGAGAAAGAGTAAATATGACATTTCACCTATACGGAAATATTCTGACTTTCTATGGAGTTGCAGCAAATAATCGGGCAGAAAATCAAGGAAATATTACGACACTGCAAAAAATACTTTGGAAAGGAGAAACTCACACTAAAGTGTCCGCAGAAGCAATTCGTTGGGCAATTAGATATTACTGGCAACGAGCAGGTTATCCAGTAAATCGCGTCTGGAATGACGATATCCCTAACGAAGAAAATCCCGACTGGCAAAATCCTAACTATAATTCGTTAGATTTTATTGATGACGATCTTTTTAGGTTTTTTTGAAGCAGAAAGCGCAAAAAAAGAGACAAAAGAAGATAACGAAGAGCAGAAAGAAGATAATCAGCAAAATTCCGAAATTCAAGAGTCAAAATCTACTACCACCAAAAAGAAGCGCAAGAAAAAAGCTAAACCCAAAGGTACAGTAACCGACAGAAGAGGAAGATTGGATGTTACTCGTGCTATTTCAACTATTCCTTATGATGGAAGAGCAACCTTTAGTTC
>JAAUYH010075849.1_pt1 | contig 12851 bp, 12 predicted proteins | sample 7278061 | NCBI WGS metagenome assembly JAAUYH01 (sample SAMN14350203, study PRJNA611818) | marine sediment metagenome | isolation source: surface marine sediment (0.6m) | place: French Polynesia: Moorea | collected 2018-08
ATGAATCCAGTGCAGATTAATTAAATCTGGTTCGAGTCGAGTCACTTGAGAATAGATTACATCAGGCAGCCATTGAGTAGAGAATGAAATTTGAGTATCCCGTCGATAAAATCGTGGTGGGATAGTATCTAAAATACCACCTACCATGGCAAGACTTTTCTCCCTCAGGGTTTGGGGAGCAACTACAGTTGAATCTTCGCTGACTTTAATCTGTACCAACATATGAGAATCAAGGTTAATTTGTTGCAGCCCTTGATTTAATCTATAAGCAGCACGGGCTGCCCCTCCCTCAAGATCCTTAGTGCTGATATGTAGTATTTTCATATTGAAGATTCTCTAATTTATTACCCGTCTTCAAAATTCTTTTTAGGTGAATGGCAGTGGAACAGGCAGTTGATACATATAAAACCCAATACAAAGAACGAAAAGCGAGAAATTGCCCTTGATTATTGGCAAGATTTCCTATAGCCATATAAAGTAATAACTGAAGCATCCAAAAATATTCTATTTGCTTAGTTAGACCTAACAGCAAGACCACTCTAAACAATAATGTTACAAAACTAAGTATCACTAAAGATAGACCCACCCAACCTAATTGGAGAAATAAATCGATATAGGCATTATGAGCATGAGCTGTCACAGAGCCATCTGCTATAGTTGACATCCACGGTACGTTTAAGGCAATTTGTAAAATCTCTTGGGGATCATGCCAAAATGCACCATATCCATAACCTAGCCAAGGTTTTTCCATACCTCTTTGGATTAAATAATTCCATAAAGGAACCCGTCCAGTTAATGTTACATCTTTGCCCAGAAGTTCAACCGTGATGAATTCCAGATTGATCAAAGTACCAACAATCAAAACTACACTAATTACGAAGGCAAAAATCCCAAAAAAAGTTCTTAACCGATACTCTTGTTTGGCGATCTTATAGAGAGGTAGCAGGGGAAGCAAGCCCATAAAGACTGCCAATCCGCCTTTTCCTTTAGAAAGCACTAAGACAAGAAAGGAAATCCCCGCTCCCAAAGAGAAAACTCGCCGATACTTATAGCCATAAAGAGCAAGATCTAGAAAAAGCATAGCAGCTACACCCATAGCAGCCGACAAATTATTTTTATGACCGGAAATCCCTTGCCACGATAGTCCACCAGTATTCATAGCCATACCGTAAGATGGCAAAACCAAAGGAACTATAAAACAAAGCAATACATAAATACCGAATAGCCAGACCATTAATCGCATTTGCTCTTTTAGCGTATAGCGCGTTGCCAGATAGATGCCGAAGGCAGTTGAAAAGAACAAGGCTCTACTCTGAGCTAAGGTCTCCCCTGGATTGGTAGACCAGACTACTGAGATACCAGCAAGACCTACCGCCAAGAGCAGAGGTATATCTCTAGTGGCAACATAAATACATTCCCTCCATTGCCTAATAATTAAAAGAGGGATAATTGCATAGTGTAGTAAAATTGGAGCTTTACCAATTGGGCTAGGAAGTTTAACTCCTAGGCAAAATAAACATAAGCAAAAAGTAATTCCTAGTTCTACTTTTCTCGATAAAATCTTGTTCAACGTTTTTCTATCTTACTCCATTAACTGGTTGAGTTCTCTTTTAATTTATTGATAAAGTAAACTGAATAGTGTTCGTCAAAGTCTTGCTTTTTAAGAACCAGAACATATAAATTCACGATAAATTTTCTCAGCATCTCGCAATTTTTTTTGATTTTGTGGCTCTTTAAACTTTTCAATGAATTCTCTTTTCAAAGAAGCTTTTGTAGAGGATGGTCTAGCAACATGTAACTCAGAGCATTCTGTCTTTCCTTGTCTTATCGCTTGTATTTTTTCTAATTTTCCGAAAATGCTTTTTAGCTCTGAGCTAGTAGGAGTAAGGCCAGCAAATTTTGTCCCGAATTTATTATTTGTTTTCTGTATAATACTGGAGTAATTATTGATTACTTCTTCAAAAGGAGCTATTACACATTCAGATTTGTAAGAATAAACAGATTTATAGAAAGAAACGTAGAGTTTTAATGCTTGATTAATTGAAACTTTCTGATCGTACATAACAAAAGAAATCACTGCATCTTTTGGATTACGAATTAAAATAATCGTGGGAATTTTCCATCGCACTCCCCTAATAATTTGTGCTGGAACATGCATGTGATGAGCTAGTGATAACTTTTTTGGTTGCGCTTCGTTAAATGTAATGACAGCAAATGTATTAGCCGATCTGGGAAACCCCTCAATGACTAGCTGTGTATTTCTCTTAACTGACAACATACGATTATTAGGAACTAAACCGTAAAGAGAATAGAATAATAAAGGATATCTACCAAAGAAACTTCGTAGGGGAAATGAAACCTCAACACGTTTGTATTTTAGATTTTGAAGATAAGAACTCATCTGATTAGTCCTGTGTTATGTAAGCTGTGAAAGTTATTGATTGATAAATGATCATGATCGGGAACGAGTGCTTCGATTCCCTCCTTTTTTGAAGTTGTCCGAGTGCATGGGATTGTTATGTGCATATTTCTATAACTTTTCCATCTCATTTGTCATGACATTCATGACTTCCAGCCCTTTAATCATCTCAAGTCTTTCTTTTCCAACAAGGTATGAAAGGGAATAGTCTTTGTTGCGACTCTCTCTAAATTTACTTTCCTTAAATGCCTCCTCTACTGACAGTTCCTTTACCTTGTCATTTAATAAACTATTTTTTACGAAATAAGCGTTGTTTCCAGCAAGATTACATCCAATAAGTGAATAGCCTTTGTTTGATGCCGCATAGTTAAGAGCTGATAATGAAGCCCCATAATATAGATTACTGTAATGTGCATTTGTTCTAAAAAATGCTTTGTCATATGGGATTGTTATCGGTCTGTCTTTTCCAAATACACTATTGTATTCCACAATTAGTATCGATGGGTTTAATCTTGATAAATCTATTTCAGTCAAAATATGATAATCATTACCATCAAGGTCAATACTTAATAGCCCAATGTTTGAGAAGCCGGTATTTTCTAATAATTCGTTAATATTATCCTTATCTATAAAAATAGCTTTATGGGTTAAAGAGTATTTGTAATACCAGCTTTGGTTCTTTAGAGACTGCATGGCATCTTCTGAACCATCCATGACAAATCCAGCCCAATTATTATTCATCATCAAAAATCTTGTATTAGATTCAAAATAATTTTCAACGCCAAACTCTATAAATACCTCGTTTTGTATAGAGATATTTTTTACCAGGTATTGAATAATTCCATCATCGCCAAATTGACTAAATATTTTAAATTCATAATCATTAATATTTCTAGATTCCATTGAATATTGTTGATTAGAGAGCATTTTTCCAATCGCTAATAATTCAATCTCATTCTCAGCATTATTTAGTATTTGAATTGAGCTACTTTTTAAGCTTGCTACTTTTCTTATGGCTTTTTTAATCATTTTTCATTTTAATGGTTACTGTATTTAAGCCTCGATCCACTAGTCTTTTAACGTGTGTTGTTTATATAAAGAATAAAACTCATTATTTTTCAAACTTTTATAATGAGATAATTTGTGATACAATACATCTCCGATTACAGCATTCAAAATTATTTTGATTAGAGAACGTTGTGCTTTTCCTTCACCCCAAAGTCGCGTTGCATGATGACGAGAATACCCCATTTTTCTGTTAAACGTCGGAACCTCAAAATATTCCTTGGGTAATATATAAATATTATCTCCAATTACTTGCTTTTTATTACCCAACCTAAAATCAGGAAAGGCACGAATAAAATAATTTGTATGTATAGTGTTGTTTACTATTGGACTCTTATCAACAAGGGTATTATAAACATTTATCAAATCATCAATGACGTAATAACTTGCAACTGATCCTAAAATAGATGTGCTTAAAGCGCAATCAAACATGAATCCCATAAACATTTTATTATCAAGAAAGCAATCCAAGTTCTTTTTAATTTCTATATCAGTATCTAAATAAATCCCTCCCTCCTGTTTTAAGACATATAAGCGCACTAAATCACTAGCAAAAGCATATTTTTTACTATTGTACATTTTGATTATCCAAGGATGAATATTTAAATCAAAGTTATCTTCATTCCATTCTTTAATCTCGTAGTCAGGTAGGTGTCGCATCCAGCTATCAATACATTTTTTTATCAAAGGTGTCTTCTGTCCTCTGCCAAGCCATACATAGTGAATTTTTTGGGGAATACTCATAAGATGCAAATGATTACTAGAGAATGATTTTACTAAAAAAGTCGGTAAGATAGCAAAAGCTATCTCAAGCCATTAATCGAAGAGTTATTGACTATTCTATAAAAAGTTATTCAGAATAATCTGTATAACTTTTTCTACGCATGTCGATTTTAGCTTCTTGACCTCTTAATTTATTGAGCAAATAAACTGCATACTGTTTAGCATTCCACCGATAAGCTCCTAATTCATTTGCGCTAATCAAAATATTCGGGTTAGAGGAGCGTTTTAACTGAGGGGTATTAGAATTTAATCTTTCCAAATGTGAGGGATGAAAATGAACTGTAAAAGATTTACGACTGAATTGAGGATTATTATTTGTCAAAGCACCATGAATAGTATAAGGATGCCAAAGCAAAACATCTCCTTTCTCTAAAGGAAAAGGTTTATATTCGTAGTTTTTTTCTCGAATCAAGTTCATTATTTTTATTCTCATCTCATCATGATCGGGAATAAGTGCTTTGATGCCCCCCTTTTTTGAAGAAGAAGTTTTATGGTTTATAACCTGTCCCTTGTGACTCCCAGGAACTACAAAAAAACAACCAGAATCTGGATGAATATCTTCTAAAGCGTACCATGCTCCAATCAAATTTCCTGGAGGATTAGTATCCAAATAATAGTGGTCTTGATGTTCGACAGTTCCTGTTGACCTATCAAAGAACATAGTTTGCCAAATTGTATGGCTAGATGAGCCAGATACTATGCTAAGTCCCTCAGAAATTTTTTGATCAATTAAGCAGTTTAATATAGCTTTTGAAAAACCAGGAAAAAATTTTAAATTATGAGCATTTTCCATAGATTCTTCAATAAAGCCTTCAGGTGTAATCTTAGGTCGTAAAGGCAAATGTACACTTTGACTGTAATAAATAAAAAACTTGTTACGCTTTATTTTTTCATATTGTTTGATAAAGTTATCTATTTTTTCATGACTCAAAAGATTTTTGATAACCACATATCCTTGGGATTGATAATATTCTTTAATACCAGTCGCATTATCTATTGTAAATTTCGTTATTGATGCATTCATTTGATTTACCTCATAAGTACAGACACTACTAAAGCAAAAATAATGATGACACTAGGCTTTTATATCATTAACTGGTGTGACAAATAATAATTTATAAATAAAAATACTTCACTATTATTGGATAACTTGAAGATAAGTTGATGCTGGAAAATGTCGGTCAGGAGAATTATCAAATACGCCATATTCGTAGCTAGTATGAGGAATATAGTTAGGAAGTAATTGTTGGAGTTCTTCTTGTTTAAAATAATGCAACATACTCATGGATGTTTTTATTTCATATTTTGAATTATTGGTTAAATAAGCTTGAAGCAAAATACTTTCATTCCAAAAATAAACTTGCTTGGTTAGAATTTCAGGATGGTAGTCATAAGGAAAATATATGTCATGAAAATGAACAAAAACACCTTTTTTTAGTCTTGGTAATACTTCTAAAATGATTTTATTGACTTCAGAACCAGGTTTCACAGTATGAGTAGAATCTACAAACAATAAATCACCTTCGCTAAGATTTGTAAGTGTTTGCAAACTAACTTCTTGAGCTTCTTTAGATATTAGATTTATCTCTGAATTGCAACTTTTTTTAACTAGATATTGAGTAGGATAAGGATCTATACAAGTTATCTCTATATTGTGATTTGAATCATCAGCAGCTAATAGCATCGTTTTGGTAGAAACTCCGCAACCAATTTGAATGACTTTTCTTGGCTTAAAATGAGAAATAAAACAATAAAGAAAATCCGCCTCAATTTTACCGAAGCCATATTCGTTATCTTGGCAAGATAAAAAATAAATATCTTTTGATTTTAATATCTTTTTGATTTTCTCGGAACAACAATCTTCCATAAACTTGAGCTGCTTCTCTAAATCGATACCATTAATATCCACTAAAGAATAAGGCTTTTTCCATGAAGATGAGTTGCTTAATTTTTTTATATTAGGTATTGAAGAATAGAAAAAGTCAGGCATTACATGAACACCAAATTGTTGAAAAAATTCAAATGTTTTTCTCCCAAATAGCTTCATTCTTAATTTGTGCGAATAACTTCTTATTTTTTTTAAAAAAAGAGACATTTTGTTACTATTATCAATATAAATATTTCTTGATTTCAGTTACATTGTCTATGATACTTAATTAAGTACAATTACTTATTTGTTCCAATCAAAACTAGTACCGAGATATTCGTTCAGCATTTTATTATGTGTTTTAAAATAATCAATCAAATAATTTCTGGTAGAACTATTCATTTGTTGGTACTGATTGGGATGGTATTTTTTGTATTCCTTCAAATTATAATGTGGTAGATTTATGAAATCTAGTACTTGTGTATAAGTTTTTTCTGGATATTCAAAAAGGTCTTCACTTTTCAGAATCAAAAGTTGTTTTTTAGGAAAAAAACGTAGCCAGTGTTTTATATAATTTATATAGATGCAGCGACGTAAATATGCATAGTGATAATATTTTTTGTGCAGGGAATAATAATCTTCTCTGTCATAATTTTCTTCATTATCAATAATTTTTAGTAATTCGTCATCTAGTCTTTCCTCTTCTTGTTTTATTGCTTCTTCAAATGAAAAAGTATCTTTATTACCTAAATATCTTAAGTTGTGATAATAAAGTGAACAGGCTCTATCAACAGGATTTCTTAATAAAACTATGAGTTTTACTGATGGGATTAAATTGGCAATTCTTTGAGGAGCAGGAGGATAATAGAAATAGCCAGGACTAGCTTCTCCCGTAATAAAATCTTGCCGATTAATTGGGAAATTAGAACGATACCAACTAAGACCTTTATCAAAATATGTGTTGAAAAAACTTGGCTCTTTTTGAAATGCAGATTTAATATTCGGATGCTGAATTAAGTATTTGTACAGCGATGTTGTTCCACATTTTGCAGCCCCAATGATAATAAAATCTGGCATTGACCTCAATGAACTAGTCAATAATGTGTAAGGGCTGATCAATACTCTGGCAAGTTCTCTTTTACTAGTTAAGATAGTCATCTCAATTAATTTCTTATAGTAATTTCTAGACGCTTGAATGAGTTAAACATTCTGAGGAGTCAATAATTTCTCTTTTCTTTCTTGCTGGTATACCTGCCCAGACCTCATTTGCAGGAATATTCTTGGTAACTACACTACCTGCCCCAACTACCGAATTTTCGCCGATCGCACAACCAGGAAGAATAGTCACCCCAGCACCAATCCAGACATTCTCTTCGATTGAAATACCTACCTTAGATTCATCCCAAGGTAAATCTTGATAGGGCTTTTCCCTGGAAATTACATGATTAGAGGCAACTAAAGATACCTGCTGACCAAGCATGGAGTTGCGACCGATTGTTATTTCTCCTCCCGCAGCTCGAATGTTGGCACCCGAGCCAATAATTACTCTATCGGCTATATTTAGACGACCTGGGATACTAGTAAATGGTGATTTAACTTCAACCACGATCTCGGAAAAGGGCCCGATAAGTGCATCGGAACCAATCTTAATCGCCTCAATATCATCATATTTCCAAACTATAGGGGCGGATATATTAGCATCGGGATTCTTATATTGAACATAAAGATTTCTGATGAGGTGAACCAGGGGTTTTCTGACGATCCAGAATAGCTTTTGCCAGGGCTTTCTAATAATCATAAAATATTCATATAAATTGCAATTTTCTATGATAAAGTATCAAATACAATTCTGTTGGTGCAAGTTTTAGCATAAATGAAGATAATAAAATTTCAGTATCTCTATGGTTTAAATTTTCGTTAACGCCATTCTTAAATCTTGTTCGTGTTTGATCCTTCCTGGAGCATAGTCTCGGTCAAAAAAACTATTAGTAATTTCACTGCCGAAACCAATAAATGAAGGTACGTTAAATAATAATTTTAATGATAAACAAGCAGAACTACAGGCAAATACTTCAACTTTATTAGTTAACTCTAAGCTTTCATTGAGAAAAGCTTCTGTAAAAAATACTTCAAAAGGCATAAAAAATAAGCTTGTTTCTGATAAAACTATTACTTGAGCATAAAGCTCTTGGAGAGCATCCTTCAAAGCTAGTATTTTCTGACTGCTATCTCTGGGATGAGGCTTGATAATTAAAACCGAGCGATCGCTAGTTCCCCGTCTCATTAAAAACTTCTGATAAGCTTCTATTTCTTGTTGCAACGTCATTCTTCCAGCCTCAGAAAAATTGGAAGTCAACAGAATTGATACGGGTGCATCCCTTATCTGCTGGTGTATTTGGCTGATGTAATCTCGATCTAATAGACTTTTTAATTGCTTAAATACTTTGAGTAGACTTGTCTTGTCGGGAACAGTAACTGGCATCGGCGGTATTTCACCTAAGATGTCTGGTAAAGTAAAATAGCCTCGATCAAAGTTTATCTGTGCCAAGACTGTCAAACCTAAAATTGATTTAGTACGGTCAATAGTTTTTTTCCACAACTTAATTAATAGTTGTTTGGGCAAACTTTGGGTCAAGAAGAATGCCTGAGAATCTGGGGCAAAATAGATTCCAATACTATCGCCGTAGCAAATTTTTTCGGCTGAGCGGTAAGCATTAGTCAAAAGCTGATTGCCAAATTGCCAGTTGCGGGACAGGTAAATTTCATCAGTAGAATCGGTTCCAATTAGCTGATATACTTGCCGAAAATAGGTTGAGGGATTACTTCGTCTACTATCACTCTTCATCACCGTCATCTGTTCAGGAGTAATATAGACAATTTGTTTCCAGTCACAGACTAGGGTTGCCATTTTTTTGATGAAGGCAGCAAAGGCATCGATTTGTCCTGGAGGAGAATAAAGATCGTAGATAACGAGATAATCTTCATATTGATTTTCATATTGGAAGTCTAGCTTTTGCTCTTGTTCTCGATAGTCAAGAACCGAAAGTGCGGTAACTAGTTGAATGCTACCTTGGCAAGTGACAATCCTTTTAATGAGCTTGCTACTGTTCATTGCATTTTTTAATTAACCAGAATTTTGCGTTTACTGTGAATTTGTAACAAGCGATCGCAAATCTCCCGAACACATCCTTGTCCTCCTGGCAAGTCAGTTACATACACAGCATGAGCTTTATTTTCGGCGATGGCATCCGCTACCGTTATGGGACAACCAACAGACTGTAAGATGGGCAAATCGGTAAGATCGTCCCCAATATAGGCGACTTGAGCCAGAGATAAGTTCAGTTCCTCACAAATTTGTTGGAGAGTAGGCAACTTTTTTTCCCTGCCAACAAAGACACGTTTGATCCCAAGTTTTTTCGCACGATGCAGAGTAGCAGCAGAATCACTAGCGCTAATGATGGCTACTTCAATCCCCGCCTGCATGACCAGCTTAATTCCCAGTCCATCTTTGACGTTAAATTTTTTTAACTCTTCTCCGCTATTGCTATAGTAAAGACCACCATCCGTCAACACACCGTCTACATCCAATGCCAGTAGCTTTACCTGAGACAGACGATTCTCAAGTTCAGGATTGAGATTGCTACTCATCACACACCTACAGGGATAGTTGTTTCTAAGCTATTATCATAAATACTCATCTGATGAATACTCGCTACTTGTCTCAGAATATTTTCTAAATTCGCTAAAGGTATCATATTAGGGCCATCACTAGGAGCAATATCAGGATTTTCGTGAACTTCCATAAACAAGGCATCAATCCCTACTGCTGCTGCTGCCTTCGCTAGGTAGGGGACAAACTCTCGCTGTCCCCCTGTCTTATCCCCCTTGCCTCCTGGCATCTGGACGCTGTGGGTCGCGTCAAAAATCACTGGATAACCTAGTTCTCGCATCTGTGGTAGAGAGCGAAAATCTACCACCAGGGCATTGTATCCAAAAGAAGTACCCCGCTCAGTTAAGAGAATATTTTTAGCTCCACCGTGTTCTAGTTTTTTAACCACATTTTTCATGTCCCAAGGAGCAAGAAACTGACCCTTCTTGACATTAATAGCTCTGCCAGTAGCAGCAGCAGCCAGGAGTAAGTCAGTTTGACGGCAGAGAAAGGCAGGAATTTGTAGTACATCTACTACTTCAGCTACGGTAGCGGCTTGTTGGCTTTCATGAATATCAGTAAGAACTGGTACCCCTACCTGCTCTTTGACCTTCTGTAAAATTGCTAACCCTCTATCCATAGAATGTCCCCGAAAGGAATTAATCGAAGTCCGATTAGCTTTGTCAAAAGAAGACTTAAATATAAAGGAAACTCCCAGGCGATCGCATATTTGGCGCATCTCTTCAGCCATTTTTAAAGTGAAATCTTCTGATTCAATGACGCAGGGACCACCAATCAAAGTTAAAGGTTGGCGATCGCCAATAGATAATGTATCCGTAATTTGAGTGTGAGTCATGTATTTTCAAAAATTAATTTTAAGGTAATAATTAGCAAAACAAGGGCAATCTCCCACCAGGAGAATTTCTTCTGCCACTTTTAAAGTTAAAAACTAAATTCCTTTGTTAGCGGTTTTGATATTTCATAACCAAGCTCCTGCATAGTTTCCCCATGTAACTTTTCCAGAAGTTGTATCTGGTCAAAAGTGAAATTTTCTTCCCAACCTGTGGCTTTACCAGCACGGAAATGATGGGGATCTTGCTTGTGTAGCTCTTCAAATGAGGGCATTTTGTTGTCTGGGTTATATCCCAGTCCAATAGTGGCTGATATTTGGTCGCAGGCTTTAAGGGGGTTAACGACTACATCTTCATAGCGAATACGTAATAATCTGCCGTTGAGAAGTGGTATTGCTTGACTCCAAATCTGATGATAATTACTCCATGAACCGTATCCAACTCTTCCTCTAATAACTTTTTCTAAAGAAATCTTAGTATCGTCATGATTATTGGCTTGCTTCAAATTGAAGTACGACCAAAGAACAGCACCAGGATGACGAATAGGTTGTATTACATATTCCCCTTCAAAATAGTTCTTGAAGGGAAGTTCGTGAGTTTTGATAAAAATATGAGAATTAAGATCAGCCGCTAGTAACTTACGGTTTTTTGGTGTTAGTACATTGCCACATCCAGGCAGTAAGAAACGACAATTTTTACTGTATGGTGGCACATCCAGGTCATACAGTGCAATCCATTTATTTAAGTCGTATATTTTGAAGATTCGCTTATTCAGTTTATTCCATAATAATTGCCAGATTTTATCGTTACCAGAAATCGGTTGGACGTTGTAGCGCCAATTCTTGATAAAGCTAGCTCCGCCGTTGGCATAAAATTCAGCACATTTACTCTTAGGAGTTAAAGCAGTAATCGGTCGTTCAAAATAGGTAGTAATTGTTTTCTGTGTTAGTGAGTTTCCCGAGCGGGGATATGAGGCAATATAAATGATCATATGAATAAATTAAGCGATCTCCTATTGAGATGTTGTCTGTTCTTGCAGATCTCTTCGGCAATTTTTAAAGTGAAATCTTCTGATTCGATAACGTAAAAAACGCCAATTGCCAATTAGAGTTAAAATCGGCGATCACAAGTTGAGAAAGTGTCTGTAATTATTGCTTTAATCATAGGTTTTTTTCAATTAAATATCTTGTCAAAATTTTATTCAGTTCTGCTATAGGTCTTGAAAACCGCGTCCACATTGAGAACAGGAGTTTTGAAATTAAAAGATAGATCCTGGAAAACCCTTCCCCTTTAACCTTTTCCCTTGACCCAAACCTTTACGAAAACTACGGGTTTCAAACTAGACGCGGTTTATAGAGTAGATTTAACTATTCCTTTTTTCTTTCGGGGACTCAAATCATCTATACAAATTTCCGATAGCTGACTGAGGATATATCGTCTCTGCTCTTCGTCGAATAGCTCATAGAACTTACTATCATTAGCATTTCGGATTGGCTCACTGACTGAAGTTTTTTTCCACAACTCTGTATTCTTGATCAATTTCTTTGCCGTCGTATTACGTTCTAGAAGCATTACCTCTTCAAAAGATAAACCAAGAAATTCACAGATCTCAGTAAGTACTGATTTTGGATCCTCTACAAGCAATTCGTACCTCACCAATATATGATTATGCTTGTGTAAATGCCTGGAACTTGTCTTTATTCCTCGAATCCAAGAATGGATACATTGATCAATTCCCAATGGTTCACCCCAGTCATATTTACGTGTAACATCATACAGAGATGACACTACATCAGTCCCATTACGTATGACGTGAATAAACTTGGCACTATTAACCCATTTTTCTATATTTTGGATGTGGTAAAGATGTTCAGAACTTTTTTCTAGCCACACACTTTTTCCCTTTTGCTCTGTTATTTTATCTAATACCTCTGTAAAGACTAAAGCATATTGGCGGGAAAACAAAGCAGTTTTGGGTAAATACTGCTTCATATTAGCTTGACCAATCAGATCTAGGAAATCACTAAATTTAATCTTTCCTTTTGGCAAAGCAATACCTAACACACTTAACAATTTGCGCCAGGGTTTCTGGTGCCAGTCTCCCTTAGAAATCAGGCAGGAAAAAAAATGCGACTCAGGAAAAGTTTCTATTTGCGGATGACATGCTAGTAAGCTTTGCATTAATGTTGTACCTGATCTAGGGACAGCAACTATAAA